>Ga0208179_1000241_pt1 | contig 40478 bp, 37 predicted proteins | sample Malvired_Geostar_FD_184238 | JGI IMG/M metagenome (GOLD analysis project Ga0208179, IMG submission 184238) | Marine viral communities from the Global Malaspina Expedition - Malaspina viral metaG DeepMed_Geostar (SPAdes) (version 2) | ecosystem: Environmental > Aquatic > Marine > Oceanic | place... | reverse complement strand
CTCCCACAAGGCCTGGCCCACAGACACGCGGCCCCTCTGGAGGGAACGGCCTACCACAGGGCCAAATTCCCTCTGGAGGGAACCACATGCGCTAGAAGGAAGCGGGATCGATGGCGTCGAAGTCGGTAACCCTGGGGTGGGCACCGTCGGGCAGGGCGTTGTCCCGATCCAGCAGCACGGTGTGCAGGCCGGCCTCGCGGGCGGCGTCGAGTTCGGCTTCCACGTCGGAGAGAAACAGAATCTCGTGGCCGGGCAGGCCGATCGCCTCGCTGATGCGCCGGTAGCTGGCGGCTTCTTTCTTGCCGCCGCTGGTGGTGTCGAAGTAACCCTGGAACAGCGGCGTCAGGTCGCCGGCTTCCGAGTAGCCGAAGAACAGCTTCTGGGCGGCCACCGAACCGGAGGAGTAGACGTACAGCGGAAAGCCCTGGTGGTGCCAGTCGCGCAGCCGCCGGGCGGCGTCCGGATAAAGGTGCGCCTGGTAATCGCCGTTGCGATAGCCGCTTTCCCAGATCATGCCCTGCAGCGCTTTCAGCGGCGTGGCTTTGCGGTCTTCATCAATCCAGGCGCGCATCAGCGCGGCGGCCTGTTCCGGCGTGGCCAGCGCTTCACCGCTCTCTTGCCGCGCCGCCGCCATCTGTTCCACCACCGCCGGGTCGTCCCAGTGGCGCGCCAGAAAGTCGCCCATCTGTTCGGCGGCGTAGGGGAACAGCACTTCCTTGACGAAGCGGATGCTGCTGGTGGTGCCTTCGATGTCGGTGAGAATGGCGCGGATCATCAATTCTCCAGGCGGTGAAGTTGGCGACCCAGCCTTCCGGGTTATTGAACAAGCGGATGGCGGTGAAGTTGGGGTTGGGCCCCATGTCGAACCAGTGCGGGGTGTTGGCCGGCACCGAGATCAGGTCGCCTTTGGTGCACAGCACTTCGTAGATGCGCTCGCCGATGTGCAGGCTGAACAGGCCCTGGCCGTCGACGAAGAACCGCACTTCGTCTTCGCTGTGGCTGTGTTCCTCAAGGAATTTTTCCCGCGCCGCCTGTTTCTGCGGGTGCTCCGGGGTCATGCTGACCACGTCCACGCTCTGGTAGCCTTCCTCGTCGATCAGCCGGTCGATTTCCCGGCGATAGACGTCCAGCACTTCTTCCTGGCTGGGCTGCTCGGTGAGCGCGCCGACGGCCTGCCATTGTTCGTAGCGAATGCCCACCTTGGCCAGTTCCTCGGCCATGGCCAGCTTGTCGTTGATGATCTGTTCGGGTTGCTCGGGATGCCCGTCGCGAAACACTTTCAAATTACTCATGGGGTTTTCCTCCTCAGGGGGCCGCCGCCGATCAGCCCAGGCGGCGCCGGTCCAGTTCCACGGCCAGCAGGGTTTCCAGCGCTTCCAGCTGGCGATAGCAGGCGCCGATGTCCGCCGCCCAGGTGTACAGGCCGTGGCCGCGGATCAGGTAGGCGTGGCCGGCGTCGCCGGCGTCCATGGCCCGGTCCACCTCGGCCGCCAGCGCGGCGATGTCCTGGCTGTTTTCAAACACCGGAATGGTAAGCCGCGTGTCATGGGTTTGCACGCCGTCCAGGGCCTTGAGCAGTTCGTAGCCTTCCAGGGTGATGTGGTCGGCGGGCCAGTGCATGGTGAGCACCGTGGAGGCGTGGCTGTGGGTGTGCAGCACCGCGCCGCAGTCCGGCAGCCGGCGGTAGAGCTGGGTGTGCAGCAGGGTCTCGGCGGAGGGCTTGCCGTCGCCGACGGCGGCGCCTTCCATGTCCACCACCATGATGTCGGTCTCTTCCAGCAGGCCTTTGTCGCGGCCGGAACGGGTGATCGCCGCGTGGTCCTCGTTGAGGCGCAGCGAATAATTGCTGCTGGTGGCCGGCGACCAGCCCTGGCCGTAGATGCGGCGGCCGATGGCGGCCAGGGCGCGGGCCGCTTCCCGGTAGGCGCTGGTGGAGTAGGGGCGGTGACTCATCAGGACCTCCGGTTCAGGCGCGACAGATGCTCGGCGACGCTGGCCGCGTCCGGCGAGTGCACCACGCCGCTCTCGGTGACGATGGCGGTGATCAACGAGGCCGGCGTCACGTCGAACGCCGGGTTGTAGACCGGGCACTGTTCCGGTGCCAGGGGCTGGCCGCCCACCCGGCGCACTTCGTCGGCGGCGCGCTCCTCGATGACGATACCGCTGCCGTCGGTCATGGCCGGGTCCAGGGTGGAATCCGGCGCCGCGACGATGAACGGCAGACCGTGGTGACGGGCCAGCACGGCGAGCCCGTAGGTGCCGATCTTGTTGGCGGTGTCGCCGTTGGCGGCGATGCGGTCCGCGCCCACCACCACCGCATCGACCCCACCACCACCGCATCGACGCGGCCCGCCGCCATCAACATGCCGGCGGCGCTGTCCGCCACCAGGGTGACGGGAATGTTTTCCTGCATCAGCTCCCAGGTGGTGAGCCGGGCGCCCTGCAGCCAGGGGCGGGTCTCGCCGGCGATCACCTCGCGCAGATGGCCGCCGCGCCAGGCGGAGCGGATGATGCCCAGGGCGGTGCCGTGGCCGCCGGTGGCCAGCGCGCCGGTGTTGCAGTGGGTATAGACGCGGGCGTCGTGGGGCAGCAGGGCGGCGCCCAGTTCGCCCAGGCGCAGATTGGCGGCCTGGTCGTCCTGGTGAATGCTCTCCGCTTCGCGGGCCAGGCGGCGGCCCAGGGCCTCGCCTTCCAGGTCGGCGCCGAGCCGCTGCAGGCGCTCCAGGGCCCAGAACAGATTGACCGCGGTGGGGCGGCTGGCGGCCAGGGTTTCCAGCGCCGGGCGCAGTGTTTCCAGGGACGCGCGCCGGCCCAGGCCCAGGGCTTCCAGCGCCAGGCCGTAGGCGGCGGTGATGCCGATCGCCGGGGCGCCGCGTACCGCCATGTCGCGGATCGCGCCGGCGGCGCCGGCGGCGTCGTGGATCGCCAGCCACTCGGTGCGTAACGGCAGATGGCGTTGATCCAGCAGCAGCAAATGATCGTCGAGCCAGCGGATGGCGGGACTATCAATGGGCATTCAGGGCCTCTCGGTGTCGCGGGGTGGGTTGAGCTCGGGCTTGTGGTAGCGGCGGCGAATCCAGTTGGCCGCGCGCAGCACCCTCGGGCGGCGCATGATAGCGCGTTCCATGCGGTATTTCCCCGGAAAAGTGCTGACCATCAGCGCGATCAGAATGGTCAGAATGCCCTGGCCGGGCAGCACCAGCATCAGGATGCCGGCGGCCAGCAGCACCAGCGCCAGGGCGTTGCGCACCAGCCAGAGGCACCAGCCCAGCGGGCCCCGGTAATGGAGCGGCCGGCTGGGGGTGTTGAAGTAATCCTGGGGCATGCGCACCAGCAGCCAGGGAATCGCCAGCATCGACGCCACGGCCATCACCACGCCGGTGACGGTGAGAATCGGCAGCAGGGGCTGGAGCTGTTCGAGCAGGGGTTGCCAGTCGCGCTGGAGGTTCAGATCCAAAGGCGTTGCCTCTCCGTGGGCGGCGTTGCGGTGGTGTTCATGGGTTGCTGATGCCACGTGCCGTACAATGGTGGCTTGTAGGTCGCAAATCAATCGCTTTAAGGATGCACCGGCATGGCTTGGAAGTTGGTACTCGTGGCCCTCATGGGGCTCGCCATAGGCGCGCTGCTGGGGATGTTGATCCTGCGCGCTTCGCGCAAACGTGAAGAGCGGCGCCGGCAGGCCGCCCGGCATCTCGACGTGCTGGAGAACCTGAGCATTCTCTGCCGCGCCCTGCTGCAGGAACAAGTGGACAGCGCCGAGGCCAGCATCCGCATCAGCGTGCTGCTGGACTGCCTGCCCCAGGGCATTGAGCCGAAAGTGGATCTGGCGGCGATCCACCGTCTGGCGGAAGACTGCGGTCACTTCACCCGCGGCGAGCAGCGCCGCGAGCTGGCGCCGGCGGAGCGCAACCGTCAGGACGTGGCGCGGCTGCGCCTGGAGGAAGAGCAGGGCGCGGCGGTGCGTGCCGCCGCCGAGCGCCTGGCCGGCGTGCTGGACGCCTGGCGTGCACGGGTCGCCGTCTGATCCGCTTCGACTGACCCCACAGACAAGGCCCGCAGTCGCGAAGGCGGACGTTTCCGGCGCGGGCTTGAATTATCATCCGCGGCTTCTGAATCGCAGTAAGCCGAGCCGATAATTATGAGCCAACCCACCCTTTACGTGGCCTTTCCGGCCTCCGACGAGTTGCGCGACCGGATCGACGCCTTCCTGGAAATTACCCGCGAAGAACCGGACAGCAACCATGTGCAGGAACTGGAAGCGATCATGGATCCCTTCCTCGACGAAGTGCTGCACACCTACTTCACCGGGCCCATCGACGCGGTCAACGCCAAGGGCACCGCGGTGAACGTGATCCTTGGTGCCATGAAGGTCATCAGTAAAGCCGCCCACGGCCTGGCCGGGCGCCTGATGCGCAAGACCAGCGTTGAAGAGCAGCGCGCGCTGGCCGAGCACTTCCGCAACCTGCGGCTGGAGAAGGACGGTCAGGTCTACATCGGTTACCCGCTGTCGCCGGCGCTGGCCGAGCGTGCCTCGCTGGTGTTCCAGGAATTCGCCGACGGCAACGGCCAGATGCCGCGCCTGGTGGAAGTGATGGACGGCATCAGCGCCGGCGCCATCGAGAACTATCTCGACAAAACCGTGGGCAATCTGGAGCTGGGCCGTATCAATCGCGGGCTGGTGTCCGGTGCCCGCGCCACCATCAAGAAGGCGTCCGCGTCCTCGGTGGAGAAGGGCATTCCGGCGATGGAAAAATCCCACCAGAAACCGGTGGTGGCGTATTTCGAGTCGCTGCTCCTGCAGCCGTAACCCGTTCAGCCGGCGTGAAGCGAAGCGGCCCGGGTGGTGATGCCCGGGCCGCTTTGCGTTCAGCTTGAGGGGGTGGCGCCGCCGGAGTCTCCGGAGCTCGCCGCCTTCTTGGCGGGCGCCTTGCGGGCCGCCTTCTTCTTGGCCGGGGCTTTCTTCACCGCGCTCTTCTTGGCGGCGCTCTTTTTCGCGGTGCTTTTCTTGGCCGCGGCTTTCTTGGCCGGTGCCTTGCGGGCGGAAGGGCTGACCCGCTTCTCGATGTCCTTGGCGCGCTTCTCCAGATCCTTCTGGTACTGGTTGATCACCTTGGCCAGGCTGTTGGCCTGTTTGGCGGTGGCCTTGAGCACCTTCACTTCGGTTTCCAGAAAGCGCTTGCGGGCTTCGGAGTCGTCCACCCGTTTGCGGGCGTCGTCCACGGCCTTGCGGGCGCGGTCGAGCTGGCGCTGCACCGTGGCGTTGGCTTTGTCCCGGTACTCGTTCTGCAGTTTCTCCAGCCGGTTGAGGCTGTCGCGGCGGCGCTTCATTTCTTCGCTGACCCGTTGGCGGGCTTTCTCGAGCTGGGATTCCAGCTGGGCGATTTGCTTGTCGCGTTCATTGTCGAAGCGCTCGGCGAGTTTGCGAATCTGCGCCTGCAGTTCGTCGAGACGATCTCTTACCTTATTAACGGCCATGGATGACTCCCTTTCCCCGTGCTGATTTGGGTCCGCGGTGCGGACGTCCAGGAAACTGTATGTCACATTTTTAAGCTGGACAACCGCCAAGGGGGTTGGCTTTGCAGGCTTTCTGGTCAATTCCTGTAACACGGTGGTCGTGTTGTGGTTTTATCGGACAGCGGTGATACTGCGCCCAATTGAATGACGGTGGAAAAAAGGTGGGCTATGCCGGCGTCCTTTGACGGAAAATTGGTGGTGGCGATCAGCTCCCGGGCCCTGTTCGATCTCAGCGACAGCCACCGGGTGTTCGAGAAGGAAGGCCTGGACGCCTACCAGGATTATCAGATCGCCCATGAGGACGACGTGCTGCCACCGGGCGACGCCTTCCCTCTGGTGACCAAGCTGCTGGCGATCAACGAGCTGGAAGAGGGCGCCGGCCGGGTGGAGGTGATCCTGTTGTCGCGCAACAGCTCCGACACCGGCCTGCGCGTGTTCAATTCCATCGAGCATTACGGACTGCCGATCACCCGGGCGGCGTTCGCCGGCGGCGAAAGCCCGCACCGCTATGTGTCCGCGTTCGGCGCCCATCTGTTCCTGTCCACCGATCCCGAGGACGTTCGCCAGGTTCTGGACGCCGGCTACGCCGCCGCCACCATTCTTTCCGGCGCCGGGCTGCAGCATAAGGACGACCTGCTGCGCATTGCCTTCGACGGCGACGCGGTATTGTTCTCCGACGAGTCCGAGCAGGTGTTCCAGAGCAGCGGGCTGGAAGCCTTCACCGCCAGCGAAAAGCAGGCCGCCCGGCAGCCGCTCAGCGACGGTCCGTTCAAGGCGTTTCTGGAAGCCCTGCATCAGATTCAGCGGGAGTTTTCCCCGCAACGCTGCCCGATTCGCACCGCGCTGGTCACCGCCCGCTCGGCGCCGGCCCATGAACGGGTGGTGCGCACCCTGCGCGGCTGGGGCATTCGCCTGGACGAAAGCCTGTTCCTGGGCGGGCTGCCCAAAGGGCCCTTCTTGAAGGCGTTCGGCGCGGATGTGTTCTTCGACGATCAGCAGGGCCATTGCGAATCGGCCCGGGAACATGTGGCCGCCGGCCATGTGCCCCACGGCATTTCCAACCCGCGCCCGGAAGACGCCTGACGCGCCCGCCGGCTTCCCGTTGCCAGCGTCTTTGCTTGCCTCTATGCTTGGAATGCATAATTTCGGCTATTCTTATAACTCCGCGTAAACGGCGGGTGTCGCCGGCAAGGAGCATTCGATGAAGCTGCAGCAGCTACGCTACATCTGGGAAGTGGCGCGCCATGACCTCAACGTATCCGCCACCGCCCAGGCGTTGTATACGTCGCAGCCGGGCATCAGCAAGCAGATCCGCATGCTGGAGGATGAACTGGGCGTGGAAGTGTTCGCCCGCAGCGGCAAACACCTGACCCATGTGACGCCCGCCGGCGAGGCGATCCTGCGTATCGCCGGGGAAATCCTGCAGCAGACCGAATCGATCAAACGGGTGGCCCAGGAATTCCGCGACGAAACCAAGGGCGACCTGAGCATCGCCACCACCCACACCCAGGCGCGCTACGCGCTGCCGCCGGTGATCCAGCAGTTCACCAAGCGTTTTCCGGACGTATCCCTGCACATGAACCAGGGCACGCCCATGCAGATCGCCGAGATGGCCGCCGACGGCAGCGTCGATTTCGCCATCGCCACCGAAGCGCTGGACCTGTTCTCCGACCTGGTGATGATGCCCTGTTACCGCTGGAACCGGACCGTGGTGGTGCCCGAGGGGCACCCGCTCACCGAGGTCAAACCGCTCACCCTGGAAGCCCTGGCGGACTACCCGCTGGTCACCTATGTGTTCGGTTTCACCGGGCGCAGCAAGCTCGACGACGCCTTCGCGCGCAAGGGCCTGGAGCCGCGGGTGGTGTTCACCGCCGCCGACGCCGACGTGATCAAAACCTACGTGCGCCTGGGCATGGGCGTGGGCATCGTCGCCCACATGGCGGTGGACCCGGTGCAGGACAAAGGCCTGGTGAATCTGGACGCCGGCCATCTGTTCGAACCCAGCACCACCCGCATCGGCTTCCGCAAGGGCACCTTCCTGCGCGGCTTTATGTACGAATTCCTGCAGACCTTCGCCCCCCATCTCACCCGCGAGCGGGTGGACGCGGCGGTCCGCGCCAGCACCCGCGAAGAGCGGGAAGTGCTGTTCGCCGACCTGGACCTGCCGGTGCGCTGACGCGCCCGGCGGCGGCCCCTGGCCGTTGCAAAGCGCCGGGCGCGCGGCTACATTGTGCCCGCCTTCAACGACCTAGGGGATCATCGTGGAATTGCTTTGTCTCGATTTGGAAGGGGTGCTGATTCCGGAAATCTGGATCAACTTCGCCGAGCGCACCGGTATCGACGAGCTGCGCGCCACCACCCGGGACATTCCCGACTACGACGAGCTGATGAAAATGCGGCTCGGCATCCTCGACCAGCACGGCTACGGCCTGCCGGACATCCAGAAGGTGATCGACACCCTGGACCCGCTGGACGGCGCGGTGGAATTCGTCGAGTGGGCCCGCGAGCATTTCCAGCTGATCATCCTCTCGGACACCTTCTATGAGTTCGCCCGCCCGCTGATGCGCAAGCTCGGCTCGCCGACCCTGCTGTGCCACCGCCTGGCGGTGGACGACAACGGCCGCATCACCGACTACATCCTGCGCCAGAAAGACCCCAAGCGCGCCTCGGTGAAAGCCCTGCACACCCTCAACTACCGCATCATCGCCGCCGGCGACTCCTACAACGACACCACCATGCTCAGCGAAGCGGACCAGGGCATCCTGTTCCACGCCCCCGACAACGTCATCGCCGAATTCCCGCAATTCCCCTCAGTACAAACGTATGAGGACCTGAAAGGGGAAATCATTAAGGCGAGCGAAAGGGATATTCCGCTTAGCTAAGAACTCCGTTGAGACGGCGGTGGGTTAGTTGACAGTTGATAATTGATAGTTGATAGCGGCGCGGGGGAAGCAGGAGCTTGTCTGAAAGGCCGTGCCCGCGCTCATTGCGCTGTTGCAAATTCGGTCTGCTAATACGCAAGCCTTTCGGATTCGTTCTGTTTTCGCTGTCAACTGTCCACTATCAACTGTCAACTGCTGTCATTAGCTTTCGGACCTTAAACCAGCTCTCCGCGTATTCCTCGTCCGGATCGGAGTCGTAGACGATGCCACCGCCGCCGTGGCAGTGGAGGCGGTCGCCGTCGGTTTGCAGGGTGCGGATCAGGATGTTGCTGTCGAAGCGGCCCTGGTCGTCCTGCCAGAACAGGCTGCCGCAGTAGGCGCCGCGCGGGGCGGGTTCCAGTTCCTGGATGATCTGCATGGCGCGTTTCTTGGGGGCGCCGGTGATGCTGCCGCCGGGGAAGGCGCTTATCAGGATCTGCATGGCGCGCTTCTTGGGGGCGCCGGTGATGCTGCCGCCGGGGAAGGCGCTGATCAGGGCGGCGAGCGGGGCGACGCCGTCGCGCAGCCGGCCGCGCACGGTGGAGACCAGGTGCTGCACGTTGCTGAAGCGGCGCAGTTCGAACAGCGGGTCCGCCTGGATCGAGCCGGCGTCGCAGAAGCGGCCCAGGTCGTTGCGCAGCAGGTCCACGATCATCAGGTTTTCGGCGCGGTCCTTGGGGTGGCGGAGCAGGGCGCGGCCCAGGGCCCGGTCTTCCACCTCGGTGGCGCCGCGGGGCCGGGAGCCCTTGATCGGCTCGGTCACCACGTCCCGCCCCTGAACACTCAGAAAGCGCTCCGGCGACACGCCGAACACCGCATCCTCCCCGTCCCGGAAGAAGCAGGCGTGGGGCGCCGGGTGCGCCGCCACCAGCCGCTGGAAGCCGCCCAGGGCGTCGCCGTCCCAGCGCGCCTCGAAGCGTTGCGCGTAGTTGACCTGATAGCAGTCGCCGGCGCGCAGGTAGTGCTGAATGCGCGCCAGCGCCTGTAGGTAGTCGGTGGCGCTTTGCTGGGCTTCGAACTCGCGGCGCAGCTGAAAGGGCGCGCGCTGTTCCGGCATCGGGCCGGGCGGGTGATCGAACAGGTGCACGGTGATGCCGGTGCGCTTCCCGGCCACCGGCAGCCCGTGCAGCAGGGCGCCGGTTTCGTAGGGCACCAGGCCGCAGGCGAACCGGCAGCCTTCGGCGAGGGCCTGCTCGACGCGGGCGGGCAGGGCTTCGATGTCCGCCGCGCTGTCGGCGCGCAGCGTCAGCGCCGGCGGCCCCAGGGCCTGGAGCTCGCCGTTTCGAGTCACCACAACTTGCACAGGTTGCACGCTTTCGACCCTGAATTCTCTGAGCGATGGCGGCGGGGCGGGCGCCCGGCCGCGGGGAGCGCGTAGTGTAGCGCCCGTGGCGGCGGCCCGCGAGCCCGGCGCCATTGTCGACAATAACCATTGAAAGGTCGGGGCGGTGCGGGTAGAGTGCCCGCCACTTAGAACAATTGTCGACAATGGCCGCCGCCGAACGGTGACCCGGCCTATCTGAATGAGCGCCCCCATGAACGAAGTCCTGGTAGACAGCTCGCGCACCCTGGCGGATCGGGTCTTCAGCCGGCTCCAGGACGATATCGTGCGCGGCGTGATCGCCCCGGGCAGCAAGGTCAGCGAAACCGACCTGGCCGGCCGCTACGGGGTCAGCCGGGGGCCGCTGCGCGAGGCGATCCGCCGGCTGGAATCGCGCAAGCTGCTGGAGCGCGAGGTGCACGTCGGCACCCGCGTGGCGTCGCTCAGCTTCGACGACCTGATCGAAATCTACCATGTGCGCGAGGCCCTGGAAGGGCTGGCCGCCGGCCTCGCCGCCCGGCTGATGACCGCCGAGGAGGTGGCCGGCCTCACCGAGCTGCTCGGCCAGCATGAGCAGCAGCAGGACCTGCGCCACGACACCGCCTATTTTCAACGCGAGGGCGACCTGGATTTTCATTACCGCATCATCCAGGGCAGCCACAATCGCACGCTGATCCGCATGCTGATCGGCGAGCTCTACCACCTGGTGCGCATGTACCGGTACCAATTCAGCACCGTGGCCAACCGGCCGCAAAAAGCCCTGCACGAGCACCGCCGCATTGTCGAAGCCATTGAGGCGCGTGACGCCGAAATGGCCGAGCTGCTGATGCGCCGGCACATCAGCCGGGCACGGGAAAACATCGAACAGCAGGCCCAGCAAAGGAGTCCACAATGACCCAGTCGAACAGTGCCGGCGCCCGTTTCCGGCGCGCCCTGGCCGAGGAACAGCCCCTGCAGATCATGGGCACGATTAACGCCTACACGGCGATGATGGCCGAGCAGGTCGGCTACCGCGCCATCTACCTGTCCGGCGGGGGCGTGGCCAACGCCTCCTACGGGCTGCCGGACCTGGGCATGACCACCATGAACGACGTGCTCGAGGACGTGCGCCGCATCAGCGCCGCCACCGACGTGCCGTTGCTGGTGGACATCGACACCGGCTGGGGCGGCGCCTTCAACATCGGCCGCACGGTGAAGGAAATGATCCGCGCCGGCGCCGGCGCCGTGCACCTGGAAGACCAGGTGGCGCAGAAGCGCTGCGGCCACCGCCCCAATAAGGAAATCGTCTCCAAGGCGGAGATGGTGGACCGCATCAAGGCCGCCGCCGACGCCCGCACCGACCAGGACTTCTTTATCATCGCGCGCACCGACGCGTTCCAGAAAGAGGGCCTGGACGCGGCGGTCGATCGCGCCCGCGCCTGCCTGGAAGCGGGCGCCGACGGCATCTTCGCCGAGGCGGTGCACACCCTGGAAGACTACAAGGCGTTCGCCGAAGGCCTCGGCGGCGCGCCGCTGCTGGCCAATATCACCGAATTCGGTGCCACGCCGCTGTTCACCCGCGAGGAGCTCAGCGACGCCGGCGCCAGCATGATCCTTTATCCGCTGTCCGCGTTCCGCGCCATGAACCAGGCGGCGCTGAACGTGTACCGCACGATTCGCGAAGAGGGCACCCAGAAAAACGTGGTGGACACCATGCAGACGCGCATGGAACTGTACGACTTCCTGGGCTACCACGACTACGAACGCAAGCTTGACGAACTGTTCGCCCAGCAACGCGGCGAATAAATCAACCCGCTGCCGGCCGGTGACGGCACCTGGTGCCCGGTCACGCCGGGCCGGCAGTGTTTCACTTCTTGAGCAGAGGAAAACGACGATGGCAGAGAAGAAAGTTGGCGGCGCCGGCCTGCGTGGCCAGGTAGCGGGCAAGACCGCGCTCTCCACGGTGGGCAAATCCGGCTCCGGCCTGACCTATCGCGGCTACGACGTGAAGGATCTGGCGGAGAACTGCCAGTTCGAAGAGGTGGCGTACCTGATCCTCAAGGGCGAGCTGCCCGACCAGAGCGAGCTGGACGCCTACAAAACCAAGCTGAAAGGCCTTCGCGGGCTGCCCCAGGCGCTCAAGGAAGTGCTCGAGCGGATCCCCAAGGACGCCCATCCCATGGATGTGATGCGCACCGGCTGCTCCATGCTCGGCAACCTGGAAACCGAAACCAGCTTCGACCAGCAGGACGACCAGGCCGACCGCATGCTGGCCGCGTTCCCGAGCATCATCTGCTACTGGTACCGGTTCAGCCACGACGGCGTGCGCGTGGACACCGAGACCGACGACGATTCCATCGGCGCCCACTTCCTGCACATGCTGCGCGGCGAGAAGCCCAACCAGTTGCATGAAACGGTGATGAACGTATCGCTGATCCTGTACGCGGAGCACGAGTTCAACGCGTCCACCTTCACGGCCCGCGTCTGCGCGTCCACGCTCAGCGATATCCACAGCTGTGTCACCGGCGCCATCGGCAGCCTGCGCGGCCCGCTGCACGGCGGCGCCAACGAAGCGGCGATGGCCATGATCGAGAAGTTCAGCGACGCCGACGACGCCGAAAAAGGCATGCTCGGCATGCTCGAGCGCAAAGAGAAGATCATGGGCTTCGGCCACGCCATTTACACCGAGTCCGATCCGCGCAACGCGATCATCAAGCACTGGGCCGAGAAGCTGGCCGAGGACGTGGGCGACACCACCCTGTACCCGGTGTCGGTACGTTGCGAGGAAGTGATGTGGCGCGAGAAGAAGCTGTTCTGTAACGCCGACTTCTTCCACGCGTCCGCCTACCACTTCATGGGCATCCCCACCAAGCTGTTCACGCCGATCTTCGTGATGAGCCGCCTGACCGGCTGGGCCGCCCATGTGTTCGAGCAGCGCGCGGACAACCGCATTATCCGTCCCAGCGCCGACTACACCGGCCCGGAACTGCGCAAGGTCACGCCCATCGCCGAGCGATAAGGCACGCCTTGAACGAGAACGGACGGGCGTTCGCGTCGCCGAACGTCCGCCGTGCTCGCCCCGCACTCCCCATTTTCTACTCAGGTACTCCCAGGCATGAACACCGAATACCGCAAACGCCTTCCAGGCACGGATCTGGACTACTTCGATACCCGAGCCGCGGTGGACGCGATCCAGCCCGGCGCCTACGACACGCTGCCGTACACCTCCCGCATTCTCGCCGAGCAGCTGGTGCGCCGCTGCGAGCCGGCGGCGCTGACGGATGCCCTGAAACAGCTGATCGAGCGTAAGCGGGATCTGGATTTCCCCTGGTACCCGGCGCGCGTGGTGTGCCACGACATTCTCGGCCAGACCGCCCTGGTGGATCTGGCCGGCCTGCGTGACACCATCGCCGAGCAGGGCGGCGACCCGTCCAAGATCAACCCGGTGGTGCCCACCCAGCTGATCGTCGACCACTCCCTGGCGGTGGAACACCCGGGCTTCGAGGAGAACGCCTTCGAGAAGAACCGGGCGGTGGAAGACCGCCGCAACGAGGACCGCTTCCACTTTATCAACTGGACCAAGACCGCCTTTGATAACGTGGACGTGATCCCGCCGGGCAACGGCATCATGCACCAGATCAACCTGGAGAAGATGTCGCCGGTGGTGCAGGTGCGCGAAGGCGTGGCCTACCCGGACACCTGCGTGGGCACCGACAGCCACACCCCCATGGTGGACGCGCTGGGCGTGATCTCCGTGGGCGTGGGCGGCCTGGAAGCGGAAAACGTGATGCTGGGCAACCCGTCCATGATGCGCCTGCCCGACATCGTCGGCGTGGAGCTCACCGGCAAGCTCAAGCCGGGCATCACCGGCACCGACCTGGTGCTGGCGATCACCGAGTTCCTGCGTAAGGAGCGGGTGGTCGGCGCCTATCTGGAGTTCTTCGGCGAAGGGGCGGACAGCCTGTCCGTGGGCGACCGCGCCACCATCGCCAACATGACCCCGGAATACGGCGCCACCGCCGGCATGTTCTTTATCGACGACAACACCCTGGATTACCTGAGACTGACCGGCCGCGAAGACGAGCAGGTGGCCCTGGTGGAGAAGTACGCCAAGGAGACCGGCCTGTGGGCGGACGCCCTCAAGGGCGCGGACTACGAGCGCGTGCTGAAGTTCGACCTGTCCTCGGTGGGCCGCAACCTGGCCGGCCCGTCCAACCCGCACGCGCTGCTGCCGGCGTCGGACCTGGCGGCGCGCGGCGTGGCCGGTGCCTGGGAAGAGAAAGAGGGCGAAATGCCCGACGGCGCGGTGATCATCGCCGCCATCACCTCCTGCACCAACACCAGCAACCCGCGCAACATGATCGCCGCCGGTCTGATCGCCCGTAACGCCAACCGGCTGGGCCTGATCCGCAAGCCGTGGGTGAAGTCGTCCCTGGCGCCGGGCTCCAAGACCGTGAAGATGTACCTGGAGGAAGCGGAACTGTTGCCGGAGCTGCAGCAGCTTGGCTTCGACGTGGTGGCGTTCGCCTGCACCACCTGCAACGGCATGAGCGGCGCCCTGGACCCGGAAATCCAGAAAGAAGTGATCGACCGGGATCTGTACGCCACCGCGGTGCTGTCCGGCAACCGTAACTTCGACGGCCGTATCCACCCCTACGCGAAGCAGGCGTTCCTGGCCTCGCCGCCGCTGGTGGTGGCCTACGCCATCGCCGGCACCATCCGTTTCGATATCGAGAAGGACGTGCTCGGCCATGACGCGGACGGCAAGCCGATCATGCTCAAGGACATCTGGCCGGACGACAGCGAGATCGACGCCATCGTTAAATCCAGCGTCAAGCCGGAGCAGTTCCGCCGCACCTACATTCCCATGTTCGAGAAGAAAGAGGGCGGCGCGAAGGCGGTGAGCCCGCTGTACGACTGGCGCCCGCAGTCCACCTACATCCGCCGTCCGCCGTACTGGGAAGGCACCATGGCGGAAGCCCGCGCGCTCAAGAACATGCGGCCCCTGGCGGTGTTGCCGGACAACATCACCACCGACCATCTGTCGCCGTCCAACGCCATCCTGCTGGACAGCGCCGCCGGCGCCTACCTGCACAAGATGGGCCTGCCGGAGGAGGACTTTAACTCCTACGCCACCCATCGCGGTGACCACCTCACCGCCCAACGGGCCACGCTCGCCAACCCGAAACTGTTCAATGAAATGGTGCGCGACGAAGACGGCAATGTGATCCAGGGCTCGCTGGCCCGGGTGGAGCCGGAAGGCGAAGTGATGCGCATGTGGGAAGCGATCGAAACCTACATGGAACGCAAGCAGCCGCTGATCATCATCGCCGGCGCTGACTACGGCCAGGGCTCGTCCCGCGACTGGGCCGCCAAGGGCGTGGCGCTGGCCGGCGTGGAAGCGATCGTGGCGGAAGGCTTCGAGCGCATTCACCGCACCAACCTGATCGGCATGGGCGTGATGCCGCTGCAGTTCCAGGAGGGCACCACTCGCCACACCCTGGGCATCGACGGCACCGAGGTGTTCGACGTGGAAGGCGAGCCGTCGCCGCGCGCCGAGCTGACCCTGGTGATGCACCGCGCCAACGGCGACGTGGAGCGTATCCCGGTGATCTGCCGCCTGGACACCGCCGAGGAAGTCTCCGTGTATTCCGCCGGCGGCATTCTGCAGCGCTTCGCCAAGGACTTCATGCAGGCCGCCAGCTAACGCAATCGCGAGGATCCGTACCATGGCTCACGCAGCCCAGATCAAAATCCCCGCCACCTACATGCGTGGCGGCACCAGCAAGGGCGTGTTCTTCAGCCTTAACGATCTGCCGGAAGCGGCACGCGTCCCCGGGCCCGCCCGGGACGCGCTGCTGCTGCGGGTGATCGGCAGCCCCGACCCCTACGGCAAGCACACCGACGGCATGGGCGGCGCCACGTCCAGCACCAGCAAGACGGTGATCCTGTCGAAAAGCGACAGCCCGGATCACGACGTGGACTACCTGTTCGGCCAGGTCTCCATCGACAAGCCGTTCATCGACTGGAGCGGCAACTGCGGCAACCTGACCGCGGCGGTGGGCGCCTTCGCCATCAGCAACGGCCTGGTGGCCGCCGACCGCATCCCCGATAACGGCGTGGCGGTGGTGCGTATCTGGCAGGCCAATATCGAAAAGACCATCGTCGCCCATGTGCCGATCACCGACGGCCGGGTTCAGGAAACCGGCGACTTCGAGCTGGACGGGGTGACCTTCCCGGCGGCGGAAGTGGTGATCGATTTCATGGACCCGGCGGACGGCGACGGCGCCATGTTCCCCACCGGCAACCCGGTGGACGACCTGGACGTGCCCGGGCTCGGCACCATCAAGGCGACCATGATCAACGCCGGCATCCCCACCGTGTTCGTCAACGCCGAGGACGTGGGCTACACCGGCGCCGAGCTGCAGGGCGACATCAACGAGGACGCCCGCGCCCTGGCCATGTTCGAAACCCTGCGTGCCCACGGCGCCCTGCGCATGGGGCTGATTCAGTCCCTGGAAGAGGCGGAGCAGCGGCAACACACGCCCAAGGTGGCGTTCGTGGCCGGCCCGCGCGACTATGTGGCGTCCAGCGGTAAAAAAGTGGCCGCCGGCGACGTGGACCTGCTGGTGCGGGCGCTGTCCATGGGCAAGCTGCACCATGCCATGATGGGCACGGCGGCGGTGGCCATCGGCACCGCGGCGGCGATTCCCGGCACCCTGGTGAACCTGGCCGCCGGCGGCGGCGAACGGGACGCGGTGCGTTTCGGGCACCCGTCCGGCACCCTGCGCGTGGGCGGCGAAGCCCACCAGCAGGACGGCGAATGGGTGGTCACCAAGGCCAGCATGAGCCGCAGCGCCCGCGTCTTGATGGAAGGCTGGGTGCGCGTACCCGGAGACGCATTCTAGACAGAAAGGAGGCCCCATGAGCAGCAACGTCGACCAGAACCTGCGCCCGGATTACGATCCGGAAATCCAGGCCATCGTGGACTATGTCCTCGACTATCGGATCGACTCCGAGGAGGCCTGGGACACCGCCCGCAACTGCCTGATCGACACCCTGGGCTGCGGTTTGCTGGCACTGCGTTTCCCGGAGTGCAGCAAACATCTGGGGCCGCTGGTGGAGGGCACCCAGGTGCCCCACGGCGCCCGGGTGCCGGGCACGCCGCACCGGCTCGACCCGGTGAAGGCGGCCTGGGACATCGGCTGCATCGTGCGCTGGCTGGATTACAACGACACCTGGCTGGCGGCGGAGTGGGGCCACCCCTCGGATAATCTCGGCGGCATTCTGGCGGTGGCCGACTACCTGTCACAGAAGAATCTCGCCAACGGCAAGGCGCCGCTGACCATCAAGGACGTGCTCGAGGCCATGATCATGGCCCACGAGATCCAGGGCGTGCTGGCGCTGGAAAACTCCTTTAACCGGGTGGGCCTGGACCATGTGCTGCTGGTCAAGGTGGCCTCCACCGCGGTGGTGGCGCGGATGATGGGGGCCAACCGGGAGCAGCTGCTGTCGGCGGTGTCCCACGCCTGGGTGGACGGCCAGGCGCTGCGTACCTACCGGCACGCTCCCAACGCCGGCTCGCGCAAATCCTGGGCCGCCGGCGACGCCACCAGCCGGGCGGTGCGCCTGGCGGACATCGCCCTGCGCGGCGAGATGGGCATCCCCGGGGCGCTGTCCGCGCCCCAGTGGGGCTTCTACGACGTCCTGTTTTCCAAGACCAACAAGGACCAGAAGCTCAAGCCCGAGGAAGACCGCAAGTTCAAATTCCAGCGTGACTACGGCAGTTACGTGATGGAGAACATCCTCTTCAAGATCAGCTTCCCGGCGGAGTTCCACAGCCAGACCGCCTGCGAAGCGGCGGTCACCCTGCACCCGCAGGTGAAGGACCGCCTCGATGAGATCGACCGCATCGTGATCACGACCCACGACTCGGCGATCCGCATCATTTCCAAGCAGGGGCCGCTCGCCAACCCGGCGGACCGGGACCACTGCATCCAGTACATGACGGCGGTGCCGCTGATTTTCGGCAACCTGGTGGCGGAGCACTACGAGGACGAGTTCCACGAGGCGCACCCGCTGATCGACGAGCTGCGCGACAAGATGGAGATCGTCGAGGACGAGCGCTATTCCAAGGACTATCACGACCCGGAAAAGCGCTCCATCGCCAACGCCATCCAGGTGTTCTTCAAGGACGGCTCAAGCACCGACCAAGTCGCGGTGGAGTACCCCATCGGCCACCGTCGGCGCCGGGAAGAGGGCATTCCGGTGCTGGAGCAGAAGTTCAAACGCAACCTGGCGACCCGTTTCCCGGCCGCCCGAGTGGCGGAGATCATGGACCTGTGTCTGGACCCGGCGCGGCTCAACGACACGCCGGTGAACGAGTTCATGGACCGGTTCGTGATCTGAACCGGCCGCCGGCGGCGCCGGTTATTGCAGCCGGCGCTGCAGCCCGGTGGTGGCGAGGATGCGGGTGCTGATTTCCTCGATGGACAGCTCGGTGGCGTCCAGGTGGGGAATATTGAACTTGTTGTAGAGCGCCTGCAGGGCGCGCACTTCCATATCGCACTGGCGCGGTGACGCGTAGCGGCTGCCCGCCTTGCGTTCGCTGCGAATGGCGCTGAGCCGGTCGGCGTTGATGGTCAGGCCGAACAGCTTGTGTTTGTGCGGGGCCAGCGCATCGGGCAAGCGCAGATCGTCGAAATCGTCCTCGGTGAGCGGATAGTTGGCCGCGAACAGGCCGAACTGCAGCGCCAGATAGAGGCAGGTCGGCGTCTTGCCGGAGCGTGACACCCCCACCAGAATCAGATCCGCCTGGTCGTAATAGCGGGTGCGCGCGCCGTCGTCGTTGTCCAGCGCGAAGTGCACCGCGTTGATGCGGATGCGGTACGCCTGCTGATCGCGGATCGCGTGGCTCTGCCCGACCTTGTGGTTGGCGGTGACGCCGAGCTCGTCTTCCAGCGGCTTCTGGAAGGCGGTGAACAGATCCAGCACCTTGCCCTTGCAGGTGTGCAGGATGGCGCGGTGGTCGTCGTTGACCAGGGTGGAAAAGACGATGGGTTTGGCGCCGTCGGTCTGCGCCGTCCGGTCAATTCGGGCCACCGCTTCCCGGGTCAGGTCATCCGAGGCCACATAGGGGATCGTCACCTGGTCGAATTTGATGCCGCCGAACTGGCTCAGCAGACTGTGACCGAGGGTCTCGGCGGTGATGCCGGTGCCGTCGGAGATAAAAAAGGCGGTTCTGGCCATGGGCTCGATGCTCCTTCCACAAAAGTCGTAACAGATTGCCCAATCCGGGCGGGCAAAGCGCTGATGTTTTGGGTAGAATGGCGCCTCCATTCATTCCGGTAAAGTTAAGAGAGCCTCGAAACACCCCCCGGCGACCTGAAGCGTAAAGCCAGAGCGCGCCAAGAGTGGGTCGGAGGCTCCCCAGGCCAGCAATACTTAAGGAGACGACCTTGGCGGAATACGTAGTCTGGTTTCAGGATCTGGGCAAGGGCGATGTCGAGCGCGTCGGTGGCAAGAACGCCTCCCTTGGCGAGATGATCAGCAACCTGGCGGCGGCCGGCGTGTCCGTCCCGGGCGGTTTTGCGACCACCGCGGAAGCCTTCCGCGACTTCCTCGAGCACAACGATCTGACCACCAAGATCAACGAGGCGCTCGGGGCGCTGGACGTGGAAGACGTGGTGGCTCTGGCGGAAACCGGTGAGAAGATCCGTAAATGGGTGGTGGACGCCCCCTTCCAGCCGGAGCTGGAAGCGGCGATCCGCGACGCCTATGAGAAGATGGGCGGCGGCGACGGCGAACTGCCGGTGGCGGTGCGCTCTTCCGCCACCGCCGAAGACCTGCCGGACGCCTCCTTCGCCGGTCAGCAGGAAACCTTCCTCAACATTCGCGGCCTGGACCATGTGATGGTGGCGGTGAAGGAAGTGTTCGCCTCCCTGTTCAACGACCGCGCCATCAGCTACCGGGTGCACCAGGGCTTCGACCACAAACTGGTGGCCCTGTCCGCCGGCGTGCAGCAGATGGTGCGCTCCGAGACCGGCGCCGCCGGGGTCATGTTCACTCTGGACACCGAATCCGGCTTCCGCGACGTGGTGTTCATCACCGCCTCCTACGGCCTGGGCGAAATGGTGGTGCAGGGCGCCGTGAACCCGGATGAGTTTTATGTCCATAAAAAGACGCTGCTGAACAAGCGCCCCTGCATTTTGCGCCGCAACCTGGGCAGCAAAATGCAGAAAATGGTCTACGGCAGCGAAGCCAGCGCCGGCAAATCGGTGCAGACCGTGGACGTGGACAGCGCCGACCGGCTGCGCTTCTGCCTCACCGATGCCCAGGTGGAAGACCTTTCCCGCCAGGCCATCGAGATCGAAAAGCACTACGGCATGCCCATGGACATCGAATGGGCGCTGGACGGCGACGACGGCAAGCTCTACATCGTCCAGGCCCGTCCGGAGACCGTGAAGAGCCGTTCCGACGCCTCCGTGATGGAGCGCTACCTGCTCAAGCAGACCGGCAAGGTGCTGGTGGAAGGCCGCGCCATCGGTCAGCGCATCGGCGCCGGCCCGGTGCGTATCGTCTCCAACATCAAGGAAATGGACCGCGTGCAGCCCGGCGACGTGCTGGTCACCGACATGACCGACCCGGACTGGGAACCGGTGATGAAGCGCGCCTCCGCCATCGTCACCAACCGCGGCGGGCGCACCTGCCACGCGGCGATCATCGCCCGTGAACTGGGCGTGCCGGCCATCGTCGGCTGCGGCGACGCCACCGACCTGCTCAAGGACGGCCAGGAAGTCACCGTCTCCTGCGCCGAGGGCGACACCGGCAACATCTACGAAGGCAAGCTGGACTTCGACATCCAGCGCAACTCCATCGAGTCCATGCCCAAGCTGCCGTTCAAGATCATGATGAACGTGGGCAACCCGGACCGCGCCTTCGATTTCGCCACGCTGCCCAACCAGGGCGTGGGCCTGGCCCGTCTCGAGTTCATCATCAACCGGATGATCGGCGTGCACCCCAAGGCGCTGTTGAACTACGGCAGCCTGCCGCGCGACGTGAAACAGGCCGCCGACAAGCGCATCGCCGGCTACGACGATCCGGTGGACTTCTACGTCGAGAAACTGGTGGAAGGCATCGCCACGCTGGCCGCCGCCTTCCATCCGGAAAAGGTGATCGTGCGCCTGTCCGACTTCAAGTCCAACGAATACGCCAACCTGATCGGCGGCAGCCTCTACGAGCCGGACGAAGAAAACCCGATGCTCGGCTTCCGGGGCGCCAGCCGCTACATCAGCGAAAACTTCCGCGACTGCTTCGAACTGGAGTGCCGCGCGATCAAGAAAGTCCGTGAGCAGATGGGCTTCACCAACGTGGAAGTGATGGTGCCGTTCGTGCGCACCCCGGGCGAGGCCGAGCAGGTGATCGATCTACTCGCCAAGAACGGGCTCAAGCGCGGCGACGAAGGCCTGCGGGTGATCATGATGTGCGAGCTGCCCACCAACGCGCTGCTCGCCGACGAGTTCCTGCAGTACTTCGACGGCTTCTCCATCGGCTCCAACGACCTGACCCAGCTGACCCTGGGCCTGGACCGGGACTCCGGCATCGTCAGCCACCTGTTCGACGAGCGCGACCCGGCGGTGAAGGCGCTGCTGAAGATGGCCATCGACGCCTGCAATGCCCAGGGCAAGTACGTGGGCATTTGCGGCCAGGGGCCGTCCGATCACCCGGATCTGGCGCGCTGGTTGATGGACCAGGGTATTTCCTCGGTGTCCCTGAACCCGGATTCGGTGATGGGCACCTGGTTCTACCTGGCGGAAAACCTGGTCGACTAACCCTCGACCCGGTTTCCACCCCTGAAAAGCCCGGCCTTCGCGCCGGGCTTTTTTATGGTGCATCGCGTTTTGGCCGGGCGGGGTCTCTCCAGCCGGGGGCGCGTGTCTGTGTTATGCCCTTCCGGGAACGCTGTGAATACGTCCCTGTACGCTCCCTGTCGGACGTCCTGTCCTCCAGGGTCCCGGAAGGGCATAACACAGACACGCTCCGGAGTGAGATTCCGGTGTTCCGGGTTATCGCCGGCGCCGAACCTTTCTACGAAGCTGGGGGAGGTGGGATTAAGCCTTGTGGGAGCGGGCCCAGCCCGCGAAAGGGAGCGAAGCTCCCGGCAGGATCCCAGAGACTGATCTAACCGCGACACCAACAGCGTCTCTGGAATCCTGCCGGCCGGCTTTGCCGGCCTTTCGCTTGCAAGGCAAGCTCCCACAAACCGAGCTTCTTAGAATGGTTCGGGCGGTTTTGGGACCGGTGGCGGTGCCGCTGCAAAGTGAGCGGGGCAATGGTGGTGCCTGGAGGGAGCTGTTTGGCCAGGGATGGCCAAACTAACAGCGGCCAGGGATGGCTTGAGCGGTCCCGGAAGGCACCACCATTGCCCCGCGTCTCGGATACGGAGCGCCGGACACCGGAACACAAAAGGCCTCTGGAATCCTGCCGGGTGGCTAAAGCCACCCTTTCGCGGGCGGGGCCCGCTCCCACAGTCCGACACCCCGGCCCGGGACGATCCGGTAATCGCATGCTAAGGTTGGCGGCATCGCAGGGGGAGGAGAGCGCGGAATGTTCCATCGCCTTATCCGCACGCTGGATCTGTACGACGGGCTGCGGCTGCCGGTGCAAATCGGCCGCGAGGAGTTACTGCTGATTCATGAGGACGGCGCCACCTGGCTGGTGCAGCGCCGCTGCCCGCACGGGGAGTTTCCCCTGGAGAGGGCCTCGGTGCGCGGCGAGGTGCTGCGCTGTCCCGGGCACGGGCTGGAGTTTTCCCTGAGCAGCGGTCAGTGCCGCGGCGCCCAGGGCTATTGCCTGAAACGCTACCGGATTGATTACGACGGCCTCTGGATCGGGGTCAGTGACCTTTAGCGGCTGGCGACCGCGTCTTCCTTGGCCAGTTGCAGCTGATAGCGCAGCCGCAGCTGCTTGACCTTTTTCACGTAGGCCTGGGTTTCCGGAAACGGCGGGATGCCGCCGTAACGCCGCACATTGCCTTCGCCGGCGTTGTAGGCCGCCAGCACCTGGTCCAGGGTGCTGAATTTGTTCTGCAGGTAGGCGAGGAAACGGGTGCCGCCGTGGATGTTGGCGCTGGCGTCGAACGGGTCGGCCACTTCCAGGTAGCGCGCGGTGCGCGGCATCAACTGCATCAGGCCCTGGGCGCCGACCCGCGACACGGCGGTGCGGTCGAACAGGGATTCGGCGTGGATCACCGCTTTCACCAGGGCCGGTTCGACGCCGAAATCGTCGGCGGCGCGCGCGATCACGGTGTCGTAGCGGTCACGCCGGGCGGCGCTCAGGGTGGTGGGGGTGTAATTCCAACCCTTGCGCACGGAGAGCAGGGTATAGCTGGCGTCCACCTTGGCGCGGGGCTTGTCCGTGAACAGGATCTCGCCGCCGTCGCCACGGTAGGTGTAGATGTTTTCCGCGATGGCCGGCATCGACACCCCCAGTGCCAAAACCAGGCCACAGACCCCCGGTAATTTCATTGTTTTGTCTCTTACTGATTTTACATCCCGATTCCAGTTGAAGTGATACCACAGTATTAGCGGTCGGGCTAGGTGCCCTGTGCGGATTATTAGTCCGGGTTCTCACCTTTTCGCATCAGACGGTGATTTTCAGCGGCCAACCCGGATGGCGGGGCCGGGTTATAGTGATAGCATGGATTCGGGCGATTAGAGGAGGTCCTATGCTCTCCGAGCAGTTGCATGCCTGGGTCAATCTACTGACCACCTGGCTGGCCTTGGGCCTGCTGTTGATGGTGTTTCTGGTGACGGTGGCGGCCATGGTCCTGTGGGTGCAGGACCGCTATTTCCAGAAGGCCCACGCGATTCGACGGAATTACCCTCTGATCGGTCGTTTTCGCTACTTTTTCGAGCATATCGGCGAGTTTTTCCGTCAGTATTTCTTTGCCATGGACCGGGAAGAACTGCCGTTCAACCGCGCCCAGCGCAGCTGGGTCTACCGCGCCGCCAAGGACCTGAGCAATACGGTGGCGTTCGGTACCACCAAGCAGAACGCCGCCGGCCGCATCGTCTTTCTGTATCGTTTTTCTCAATACGCCTTATCCGACCCTGGAAAAGGACGCCGCCGAAACCCTGCCGTTGATGATCGGCCCCCACGCCGACCAGCCGTTCGTGGCACGCAGCTTCCACAATATTTCGGCGATGAGCTTCGGCGCGCTGTCCACGCCGGCGGTGCGGGCCCTGTCCCGGGGCGCCGGCCAGGCGGGCTGCTGGCTGAACACCGGCGAAGGCGGCCTCACCGAAATGCACCTGGAAGGGCATTGTGATCTGGTGTTCCAGATCGGCACCGCCTATTACGGCGTGCGCGACCAGGAGGGCAACCTGAGCGATGAAAAGCTGCGGGAGGTGGCCCGCCTGCAATCGGTGAAGATGTTCGAGATCAAGCTCAGCCAGGGCGCCAAGCCGGGCAAGGGCGGCATTCTGCCGGCGGAGAAAGTCACCCCGGACATTGCTCGCATTCGTGGCATTCCGGTGGGGCAGGCGTCGGTGAGCCCCAACGGCCAGCCCGGCATCCGCAGCGCCGGGGATTTGCTGGACATGATTGAGCGGGTGCGCCGGGTGACCGGTAAGCCCACCGGCATCAAGACGGTGATCGGTTCCTGGCAGTGGCTGGAAGAGCTGTTCATGGAAATCCATGAACGGGGCCTGGAGAGCGCGCCGGACTTCATCACCGTGGACAGCGGCGACGGCGGCACCGGCGCCGCGCCCATGTCGCTGATGGACGACGTGGGGCTGAACCTGGCCGAGTCGCTACCGCTGGTGGTGGACCTGCGCGACGGCTTCGCGCTGCAGGACCGGATTCGCATCATCGCCTCGGGCAAACTGATCACGCCGTCCATGGTCGCCTGGGCCATCGCCATAGGCGCGGATTTCTGTGTCTCCGCGCGCGGCTATATGTTCGCGCTGGGCTGCATCCAGGCGATGCAGTGCAACCGCAATACCTGTCCCACCGGGGTCACCACCCACAACCCGCGCCTGCAGCGCGGTCTGGTGCCCAGCGAGAAGGGCGCGCGGGTGGCGCATTTCCACGCCAATCTGGTCAAGGAAGTGGAGACCATTGCCCACGCCTGCGGGGTGGGGGAGCCGCGCCAGCTGCGCCGCCACCACGCCCGCATGGTCAACGCCAACGGCGACTCCATGCCCCTGGAAGAGCTGTGGCCGCCGATCGAGCCGGGGCTCTATCTGCGCCAGGGGCGGCCCAGCCTGCACGCGCCGTTCGCCCGTTTCCGGGTCGGCGCCTGAGGGCGTGGGCGCGGCGGCATAAGGGCACGCTATCAGGGTGATTAACCGCCTGGCCTTGTTCTTCACCGGGTGGCCGCCACAATAGCGGCCATCCCGCAGCGGTCTACGATTAAGGAGAGTGTTTTGTCTGACGAATTCGATCTGGTGGTCATCGGTGCCGGTTCCGGCGGTGTCCGCGCCGCGCGCATGGCGTCCGGCCACGGCGCCCGGGTGGCGATTATCGAGGAACGGTTCTTCGGCGGCACCTGCGTCAACGTGGGCTGCGTGCCGAAGAAGCTGTTCGCCTACGGCGCCGGCTTCCCGGAAGAGTTCGAGCTGGCCGCCAGCTACGGGTACCAGTTGGACGGCTGGCGGTTCGACTGGAACACCCTGCGCGACAACAAGACCCGTGAGATCGAACGGCTCAACGGCATCTACAACCGCATCCTGGATAACGCCGGCGTCACCGTGTTCGAAGGCCACGGCCGCATTGAGGGCCCCGGCCGGGTGTCCGTGGACGGCGACCGCAACGGCATCTACAACCGCATCCTGGATAACGCCGGCGTCACCGTGTTCGAAGGCCACGGCCGCATTGAGGGCCCCGGCCGGGTGTCCGTGGACGGCGACCGTGTTCTGGAATGTAAGCACATTCTGATCGCCACCGGCGGCAAGCCCCATGTGCCGGAACTGCCCGGCGACCATCTGGTGCGCATCTCCGACGATCTGTTCTATCTGGATAAATTGCCGGAGCGCGTCGCCGTGGTCGGCGGCGGTTACATCGCCTGCGAATTCGCCTCCATCCTCAACGGCCTGGGCGTGGAAGTGCATCAGCTTTACCGCCGCGATCTGATCCTGCGCGGCTTCGACGGTGAAATCCGCGAGTTCGTCGCCGAGCGCATGGCCGCCGCCGGTATTCATATCCATGTGAACACCGACGTCAGCGCCATTGAAGGCGACGCCGACGGCGAGAAAACCCTGCGTCTGTTGAACGGCGACAGCCTGGTGGTGGATGAGGTGTTCTACGCCACCGGCCGGGTGCCCAAGCTGGACGGCCTGTTCGCCGAGGGCGTGTCGGTGCAGACCCGCGACAACGGCGCGGTAATCGTGGACGACGCCTTCCAGACCAGCGAGCCGGGCATCCACGCCCTGGGCGACGTCACCGACCGGCTGCAGCTCACCCCGGTGGCCCTGGCCGAAGGCATGTGGCTGGCGGCCCATCTGTTCGGCGAGCACAAACCGAAGGCGCCGTTGGACTACCGCGATGTGCCCACCGCCGTGTTCTGCCACCCGAACATCGGCACCGTGGGGCTCAGCCAGGAAGAAGCGCTGGCCGAGTACGGCACCATCCGGGTCTATAAAAGCCAGTTCCGGCCGATGCGCTACACGCTCAGTGACATCCAGGAGAAATCCATGATGAAGCTGATCGTCGACGACGCCAGCGACCGGGTGGTGGGCCTGCACATGGCCGGCGAAGAGTCCGCCGAGATCACCCAGGGCTTCGCCGTGGCGGTGCGCATGGGCGCCACCAAGGCGGACTTCGATGCCACCGTGGGCATTCACCCCACCTCGGCGGAAGAGCTGGTGACGCTGCGCGACGGTGAGACCGTCAGCGGCTGATCGCGGCCGCGGGTAAGCCCTCCTCTGGAGCGGTCACAGCCGTTCCAGTGTCACCGGCAGGCCGTCCTTGGGCACCGGCAGGCTGGTGGTGTCCACCGGCATCACATAGTCCGCCGGCACCCGCCAGCGGTACTTCAACAGCACCTGGTGGAGGATCGCCTTCACCTGCATGTCGGCGAAATGCAGGCCAATGCATTTGTGCGCGCCGCCGCCGAAGGGCACCCAGGCATAGGGGTGCACCTTGTCCTCGCGGCGGTGTTCGGCGAACCGCTCCGGATCGAAGCGCTCCGCGTCCGGCCAGTACTCTTCCATATAGTGGGTGAAGTAGGGCGCCATGGTGATAAAGCTGCCCTTGGGTATATGGAAGCCGTCGTATTCCACGTCACGCACGGTGCGGCGGGGCAGCGACGGCACCGGCGCGCACAGGCGCAGCGCCTCCTTCATGGCCAGGCCGATGCCCGGCAGCTTCTCCAGGTCCTCGTATTCCAGTTGGGTTTTGCCCAGCGCGCGGCTTTCCTCGCGCAGGCGCTCCTGCCATTCCGGCGCGCTGGCCAGGTGGTAGAACAGATTGGACAGGGTGATGGTGGTGGTGTCGTGGGCCGCCATCATCAGGAAGATCATGTGGTTGACCACATCGTCGTCGGAGAAGCGGTCGCCGTCCTCGGTGGTGGCGTGACAAAGCGCGCTGAACAGGTCGTTGTCCTCCTGGGCCCGTTTCGTCGGGATCTCATCGCGGAACAGTTGCTCCAGCACCCGCCGGCCGCGCAGCCCCTTGGACCAGCGCAGCCCCGGCACCGGGAAGCGCAGCAGCGCGGTGCCGGCGCGCACCGTGTCCACGAACGCCCGGTTGACCTGTTCGGAGCGCGGGCCCAGTTCCTGGCCCATGAACACATCGGTGGCCAGGTCCAGGGTCAGCCGCTTGACCCGGGGCAGCACCTTGATGCCGCCCTCCGGCCAGATGTCCAGGCCGGCGGTGATGCGCGGCCCCATGCGCTCCAGATAGCCGCGCAGCGCGTTTTTGGTGAACGCCTGCTGCATGATGCGCCGGTGCCAGCGGTGCTCCTCGAAATCCAGCAGCATGATGCCGCGATGGAAAAACGGGCCGATGAAAAAGTCCCAGCCGCCGTGGTTGGAGAACAGGTCGCCCTTGTTCATCAGCACGAACTGGTTGGCGTCCGGGCCCAGCATCTGCACCACCCGCAGGCCGAACAGCCGGGTCCAGGACACCGGACCGTACTGGTCGTAACGCTGTCGCATCAGGCCCACTGGATCACGCATACTGGTCAGAGTGTGCCCGACCAGCGGCCAGCCCGGATCTCCGGGGACCGACTTGAGGGGGCTGCCGGTGGGAACAGGCGCAAAGGGGGTAACGGCGCTCATGGATCACTCCGTGGTAAACATGGTGTATATCTATACTGAGCGCAAAACGGGAAGCGGGACAAGGGGGGGTAAATGTCTTTCTGCCGCGCATTTACCCCGCACTGGCCAGGGAACGATCAATTCGTCGGAGGCGGCATGGTGTCGGCGCCGCCGCCACTCTTCAACGGCTTGTTAACGGGGTTATCCACAGTTTTTGTGGACGAAGGATGACAGCCGCCCACGTCGCTGCGGCCTGGGAGCCGTTCCGGCCCCTGTGTATCATTGCGCCATTCAGGTAAGGAGAACCGTGCATGCGAACCGTGGTGTTTAATCAGAAAGGCGGTGTGGGTAAATCCAGTATCACCGTGAATCTGGCGGCGATCAGCGCCGCCCGGGGCAACAAGACGCTGGTGGTGGACCTGGATCCACAATGCAACGCCAGCCAGTACCTGCTGGGCATGGGCGCGTATCAGCAGGAGCAGGGGCCGACGCCCAACATCGGCACCTTCTTCGCGCAGACGCTGTCGTTCAAGCTCAAGGAAAAAGCGCCCCGCGATTACGTGCATCTCACCAAGTTCGAAAACCTGTACGTGCTGCCCTCCGACGGTGAACTGGGCGAGGTGGAGCACCTGCTCGAATCCAAGCACAAGATCTACAAGCTGCGCGGCCTGCTGAAAAGCCTGGGCCGGGAATTCGACGCCATCTATGTGGACACGCCGCCGGCGTTCAATTTCTACACCCTGGCCGCGCTGATCGCCGCCGACGGGGTGCTGATCCCCTTCGACTGCGATGCGTTTTCCCGCAAGGCGCTCTATTCCCTGCTGGAGAACGTTCAGGAGACCCGCGAGGATCACAACGAGGACCTGCGCGTGCAGGGCATCGTGGTGAATCAGTATCAGCCGCGCGCGCGCCTGCCCAAGGAACTGGTGGCGTCGCTGGTGGAGGAGGGCCTGCCGATCCTCGACAGCAAGTTGTCCGCCAGCGTCGCCATGCGCGAATCCCACGAGTGCGCCACGCCGCTGATCAACTGGAGCCCCAAGCACAAGCTGACGCAGGAATACCAGGCGCTCTATACGGAACTCAGCAGGCCCGGCCGCTGACCCCGCGCAATATTGCGCATTGGTAAAAGGCGGCGCTATGTACTATCTTTGCCGCGTTTGTCCTCGGGCTGGGCAACAAAAAGAAATGCAATAGGAGATGCTATGCGAACCCTTTCCAGGGGCGCCTTGGCGGTGGTGTTGTCGATAACCGGGCTGGCGGCCCCGATGGCCGCGAGCGCGGCCCTGAGCCGCGCCCAGTTGGAGGATCTGGAGCACCATCTTTGGCAAGTGCGCACGGATTACCACATGTATGCCGTGATGGACGGCAACGACACCTACCGGGTAGCGCTCAACGAAGCCGCTCAGCAGGCCGCCGAAGCGCTGGATGAACTGCGCGCCGCCAGCGAGTCCGACGCGGAGCGGGCCCTGGTCGCGGATCTCGCCGACCAGTGGCAACGCATGGCCGCCGACCAGGCCCTGCCGGCCCCCGGCGACGCCGAGGGCGAAGCGGCGTCCGGCGATCCGCGGCGGCTGGACGACCTGCCGGCGGAAATGGCCGCCGGCATCGACGACTTCGAAGGCGCCGCCGACGGCGACTACGACGACGTCCACGGGCTGATCAGCGAGCTGCAACAACTGACCTCGTCCTACGTGGCGATCATCGCCGACAACAACGACGGCGACGATGAGGCGCAACAGGATCGCGGCGCGTTCGAGCAGGCGGTGCCGGCGTTTTCCGACCGGCTTAAGCGGGTGCAGGCCGCCCACCGTGGCGACGGCAACCTCAACCGCACCCTGGAGCAGGCCGCTCTCAAGTGGGGGTTCATCCGCTCTTCCATGCTCAAGTTCGGTGACGACGCGGTGCCGTTCCTGGTTTACCGCTATACCTCGCAGATGACCAGCAGCCTGCAGCAGGCGGTGGAGCTGGCGACCTCCGAGGTCGCCAAGCCCACCATCGGTCCGCCCGAGTAGGGCTCAGTCGGCGCGCGCCTCCAGCCAGTCGGCGATCACCCGCCAGCACTGGCCGGGCGCCTTGCTGCCGGCGAACACCCCGGCGTGGCCGCCGGGGGCTTCCTCGAACCGCTTCTCGCGGCTGCCCACCACTTTGAGAATCTCCCGCGCGGCGCGCAGGCTGACGATGCGGTCGGTGCGTCCGCCGAACGCCAGCAGATCCTGGGTGATGGCGCCGAAATCCACCGGCCGCCCGCCGATGCTGAGACGGCCGTCGGCGAGGCTGTTAGCGAGCACCATCTTCTCGATCACTTCGCGCACCACCGCGCCCGGGTAGTCGACCATGTCGTTGAACCACTGGCCCATGGTCATGTACTCGGTGAGGTAGTCCCGGTCGCCCATATTGCGCAGCAAATCCACATAGGACTGCACCAGCCCCGGCGGGTTGGTCATCTTGAAGCCCAGCGACAGCAGCCGGGCGGGAATGTGGAACAGCTTGCTGTCGAGCGGCTCCAGGCGCACCTGGAACCAGTCGTGGGCCTGCATGGCGGGAATCGCCGCGAGGCTGAAAATCTTGCCGAACGGCCCGCTTTTATGAAAATTCACCGGGCTGGCGATGGTCGACAGACTGCGCACCGGTGCCCCCGGATGGCTGCCCAGATAGAGCATGCACAGCAGCCCGCCCATGCAGTAGCCGAGCAGATTCACCTGGTCCGACCCGGTGTGCTCGCGCACCCGCTCCACCACCTGCGGCAACCACTGGTTCACGTAGGTGTCCAGGTCCAGGTCGCGGTCGGCCTGGGACGGCTGGCCCCAGTCGATCAGGTAGACGTCATGGCCGCGCGCCATCAGGTAACGGACCATGGACCGGTTGGGCATCAGGTCGTAGGTCCAGCAGTGGATACCCAGCGCCGGCACCAGAATCAGCGGAATACGATGCTTCTCCCGCCGTACCGGTATCTCCTCGTCGCCGACCGGAATCCGCGCCATCGGCGGCAAACTGTAATGACGCAGCGCCATGATGCCGTTGCGGTAAATTTCGTCCCAGGGCGTTTTGTCGGTCTGAATGAAGCGCCGCGGATGACGGCGGCGCTCCACCATATGGCTCAATGCGCGCAGTGATGATTTCACGGAAGGACGTGGTGCCATGGAGGCTCCGCTGATAGCAATTGATCCCGAGTAAGGGTAGGCGGTAATCTTGCCGGGCCCGCAGTAACAGAGCATTGGCCCCCGTGACAAATTCAAAGCCCCCTTACACCCGCATGGACGTCTGTAACCGGTCCCTGGAGACCGTGCGCCATTCCCGCAACCTGGGTATGGAAGTGCTCAGCGCCGAAGAAGACGGCGTCCGTGTGCGCCTGCCCTGGCGCGAGGACCTGGTCGGCAATCCGGACACCGGTGTGCTGCACGGCGGCGCCATCTTCGCGATGATGGACCAGGCCGGCGGCATGGCGAACAGCTGCCGCCTGTACCCCAACTTCGAAATCACGCCGACCATCGATTTCCGCGTCGACCACCTGCACGCCCCGACACCGGGCAAGGCGGTGATCTGCTACGCCAGCTGCTACCGGCTCACGCCCAACGTCACCTTCGTGCGGCTGACCACCTGGGAAGAGGGCGAGGAAGAGGGTGAGCCGGTGGCCACCGGCCTGGCCACCTACACACGCATGAAACTGGATAAGAACGGGCGGGTGGTGTCCTGATGACCGATTCACTGAAAGCCTTGATCGAAGCCTGCCGCAACGGCGAAGCCAACTACCAGGACCTGGTGGACCGCGTGCCCTATGCGCGCTTTCTGGGTATCGAGTTGCTGGTGCAGGGCGAGGAACTGACCTTCATTCTGCCGCGCAACGAAAACAATATCGGCAACCCCACCTTGCCGGCGTTGCACGGCGGCGCCGTGGCCGGCTTCATGGAGCAGGCCGCGATCATCTTCATCCTGCTGGAAATGGGCGAGCCCAAGGTGCCCAAGACCATCGATTTCACCATCGACTACCTGCGCGCCGGCCTGTTCCGCGACACCTTCGCCGAATGCCGCATCACCCGCCTGGGCCGTCGCATCGCCAATGTGCACATCAGCGCCTGGCAGAAACGCCGGGAAGAGCCGATCACCATTGCCCGCGCCCACTTCCTGCTGTCCGAAGAAAACAACTAGCGGCGGCGATAGGGCAACGAAGGTGATATATTAGCGGGCCCGATAGGAGGCCCTCTTTGTCATTATCGCCGGTTGCCAGATCCTCGACCTTTACCCAAAGCCTGCTGCTTGCCGCGGTGGGCGTCACCGCCCTGGGCCAGACCCTGGTGTTCACGCTGCTGCCGTCGCTGGGCCGGGCCACCGGCCTGGCCGAGATCCAGGTGGGGCTGATCATCAGCTGCTCGTCGCTGGCCTTTGCCCTGGCCAGCCCGGTGTGGGGCTACCTCAGTGAACTCTACGGCCGCCGGCCGATCCTGATCATCGGCCTGAGCGGCTACGCCACCGGCACGCTGCTGTTCGCGCTGGTGTTCCAGGCCGGGCTGGCCGGCTGGGTGAGCGGCGGCGTTCTGGTGGCGCTGCTGGTGGCCGCGCGCATGAGCCAGGCGGTGATCATGGCCGCCACGCCGCCGTCGGCGGCGGCCTACACCGCCGACATCACCGCGCCGGAGGCGCGCACCCGCGGCATGGGCCGCATCGGCGCCGCCAACAACCTGGGCACCGTGCTGGGCCCGGGCATCGGCGGCATGCTGGCGGCGGTGGCGCTGGTGCTGCCGCTCTATCTGGTGGCCGGTCTGGTGGCCTTGATGGCGGTGTTTATTCTGTTCTTCCTGCCGCCGTCGCCGTACCGCGGCGAGCCGCCGGTGCAGCGCCGGCGCACGGTGCTGGCCACCGGCCTGCGCGCCTATACCGACCGCCGTTTCCGCGATCTGTTGATCACCGGGGTGGTGCTGTTCATGAGCTTCGCGCTGGTTCAGCAAACCCTGGGCTTTCTGTTTCAGGACGCGCTGAACATGTCGCCCAGCGAAGCGGCCGGCGCCCTGGGCACCGCCATGATGGCGGCGGCGATCACCTCGCTGACCGGCCAGATTCTGGTGGTGCAATGGCTGCGCGCGCCGGCGCTGGTGTTGCTGGCCCTGGCGGTTCCGGCCATCGGCCTGGGCGCCGGCGTGCTGTGGCTGTTCGACAGCCGTCTGGGCATGACCCTGGCGGTGATGCTGGTGGGTATGGGGATCGGTTTCGGCATGCCGGCGATCATGTCGCTGGCGAGCCTTAGGGTGGACAGTTCGGAGCAGGGCAGGGTGGCCGGGCTGGCCAGTGCGTGTCCGTCGCTGGGGTTCGTGCTCGGGCCGCTGGTGGGCACCGGGCTGTACACGCTCGACCACCGTTTTCCGTACATGCTGGTGGTGATGCTGATGGTGCCCCTGGCGGTGCTGGTCTGGCGGCTACGCCGGGCCGGCACCGCCTGAGGCGGTGGCGCGGAGCCCTGGATTATTCCTCGTAGGGAATCAGGGTCAGTTCCACGCGGCGGTTCTGCTGGCGGCCTGACGCCGAACCGTTATCCGCGATCGGCTGGGTTTCGCCGAAACCGACCACGTCCATGCGCACGGCCTGCACGCCGTAGCCGCTGAGCACATCGGCCACCGCCTGGGCGCGCTGCTGGGAGAGCAGCAGGTTGTAGCGGTCGCCGCCGGTGCTGTCGGTGTGGCCGGCGATCTGCAGCATGGTGGAATCGTATTCCTTGAGGACTTCGGACACGGAGTCCAGCACGGAACGGAACGAGGATTTCACCTGGGTGCTGTCGGTGTCGAAGGTCACGTTACCCGGCATGTTGAGAATAATGTTCTCGCCGTCACGGGTGACGGACACGCCCGAGCCTTCCAGTTTCTGACGCAGCTTGGCTTCCTGGACGTCCATGTAGTAGCCCACGCCGCCGCCGGCGATGGCGCCGATACCGGCCCCGGCCAGGGCCCGCTCTTTGCGCTCCTTGGCGCTGTCCGAGGTGGCGATACCGATCAGCGCGCCGCTCACCGCGCCGATGGCGGCGCCGCCGGCGGCCTTGGAAGTCTGTTTTTCCCCAGTGTAGGGATTGATGGTGCTGCAAGCGGACAGGGACAAAGCCCCGGCCAGTAAGAGGCATCCGGCAGTGCGTTTCATCATTACTCCTTGTTATCCATTGTTCCTGAGTGGCTCAACAATAAGCGATCAGGGCACCGAAACCATAGCGGTGCGGTAAAAATCGGTAAAGTAGGGTAGCACCGGGATGCGATCGCGGTCTCTTAAAGCGGCGGCGGGCGCCACATCAGCCAGATCGGAGGACCGTCGGCGGTGACCCGGTCCTCGCGGATCACCTCGAAACCGAAGCGGCGGTAGAGCGGCAGGTTGTCCGGCTCGCAGGTCTCCAGGAAGGCACCGTGGCGGTCCCGGTCGCACAGGGCGAGCACCGGCGCCAGCAGGCGGCGGGCGTGGCCGCGCCCCTGCTGGTCCGGCGCCACCCCCAGCACCTGCAGGTACCAGTGGGGTCGCTTCGGATGCAGTTGCTGAATATGCTGGATGCCGCCCAGGCGGCCGGGCAGGCGGGTGAGCCCGGTAATCGCCGCGAAGTCGGGCAGGAAGCGAAGCTGCTGCCACAGCCCCAGACGCCACTGGCCCGGCGGCGACCACAGCGCCGCCCCCACACCGGGTATATGATCGACCCGTCCGGGCAGGGCCAGGTGGCGCAGCTGCGCGGCCATGCCGCGCCGCAGGCGGACCTGGAATTCCTCCGGCCGGCACAGCCAGCGCCAGAACGGATCGTCGACGAAGGCGCGGGCCAGCACCTCCACCACGGCGTCGAATTCGGCGCGGGTGCAATGCGGCTGCAAAAGAACCGGGGATAATGAGTAGGATGAAGGCATCCGGCGTTTGTAGCAGACTGACCGCGAAAAAGGAACGGTCGTGCCACCCGGAGGCAAAGCGTTCACACAATCCAAGGAGACACCATGCTGGCGAAGCGTGCGTCACTGGCCGAACTGGCCGGGGAACAATGGGACCTGATCGTGATCGGCGGCGGCATCACCGGCGCCGGCGTGTTGCTGGAAGCGGCCCGCCAGGGGCGCAAGGCGCTGCTGCTGGAACAGCAGGATTTCGCCTGGGGCACCTCCAGCCGCTCGTCAAAGATGGTCCACGGCGGGCTGCGCTATATCGCCCAGGGCGAAGTGCGCCTGACCCGCGACGCCCTGCGCGAGCGGGAGCGGCTGCTGCGCGATCTGCCCGGCCTGGTGGAGCGGGCCCAGTACCTGTTCCCACTGCGCGACGGCCGGTTCCCGGGGCGCTGGCCGATGACCGCGGTGCTGTCGCTGTACGACTTTCTGGCCGGCATTCGCGACCACCGTTTCGTGCCCCGCGCCGAGGTGCTGATGCGCGTCCCGGGGCTGGATACGGCGGGCCTGAACGGCGCCATGAGCTACACCGACGCCCTCACCGACGATTGCCGGCTGGTGGTGCGCTGCCTGCTGGAAGCGGCGCGGCATGGCGGCCGTTCGCTCAATTACGCCCGCGCCACCGCTATCCGCACCGAGAACGGCCGCACCGATAACGGCCGCGCCCGGGTGGACGTCACCGATCTGGAAAGCGGCGACAGCCTGACCCTGAACGCCGGCGCGGTGATCAACGCCACCGGGGCCTGGGCCAACCGCCTGGGCGGCGCCGGGCAACGCATCCGCCCGCTGCGCGGCAGCCATCTGTTCGTCGACCCGGCGCGGCTGCCGGTGGCCGACTGCCTGACGCTGATTAACCCCCGCGACGACCGGCCGGTGTTCGTGTTCCCGTGGGAAGGGGTCACCTGCATCGGCACCACCGACCTGGATCACGGCGACAGCCTGGACCAGGAGGCCCGCGCCAGCGGCGCGGAAGTGGACTACCTGCTGGAACTGATCAACGGACAGTTCCCGAAGGTGAACCTGGGCCGCGAGGACATCCTCTCCACCATGGCCGGGGTGCGCCCGGTGATCGCCTCCGGCGACGGCAAGGATCCCTCCAAGGAGCGCCGCGACCACGCGGTGTGGGAAGAGAACGGCGTGGTCACCGTGAGCGGCGGCAAGCTCACCACCTTCCGGCTGATCGCCCTGGACGCGCTCTGCGCCGCCGGCCTGCTGGGCCCGCGGGAGGCGCGCCGCGCCCGGCGCAGCAACGCCCCCTTGTTCCGGCCGCTGCCGGACGCGCCGGAACAGGTGGACCAGTTCCTTCATGGCGTCCAGGACGACGAGGCGCTGTTGCGCTGGGTGCTCAGCCACGAGGCGGTGGTGCATCTGGACGACCTGCTGCTGCGCCGCACCCGGCTGGGTTTGCTGCGCCGCGACGGCGGCGCCGGCCTGGCGGAGCGGCTGCGCGCGCTCACCGGCGAACTGCTGGGCTGGGACGCGGCCCGCTGGGAACAGGAGTGGGCCCGCTATGAAGAGATCCGCGAGCGCTTTTACGGCGTGCCGCCGGCGGACCGGGACCGGGCCGCCGCCTGAGCCCCGAACGCTACCTTTGCATTACCGGAGTCGATCGTTATGCGCGTTACCGATCTGGCCCGGCGGGCCGACACCACCGCCGAAACCGTTCGTCACTACACCGATCTGGGCCTGCTGACCCCGCGTCGCGACCCACACAACGGCTACCGCCAGTACAACGGCGTCGACCTGTCGCGGCTGCGCTTCGCGCTGAAAGCACGCAGCCTGGGCTTCACGCTCGGCGACGTGCGTGAACTGATCGAAGAGTCGGAGGGCGGGGAAACGCCGTGCCCGAGGGTGCGGTCGTTGATCGAGGCGCGCCTCGCCGAAGTGGAAGCGCGCATCCGTGAACTGAGCGAGTTGAGCGCGCGCATGCGCGCCGCCATGGACGACTGGTCGCGGGCCCCGGACTGCCATCTGGGCGACGGCAGGGTGTGCGGCCTGATCGATTCCTTCAACGCCGAATCGGCGGCGCCCCGCTAGGACGCCTGGTCGCCGTTCTCTTCGGCGCTTTGCTCTTCCTTGATCAAACCGATCACCGACCAGCCGGCCCGGGGCTCCGGCTGAGACTCGGACGTGAACACGTGGATCCGGTCCTTGCTGTCCACCGCGAACAGCGGCCAGACCTGCCGGTTCTCCACCGCCAGATAGGCCTTGAAGTCGAACTCCTCGGTGATCCGCGTCTTGCGGATGTCCGCGCCCTGACTGAGCAGGCTGGCGAGGCGGGCATAGGTCATGTCCGGCCCGAACAGGGTGGCGCCCCGGTGGTGCGCGGCCACGTCGTGCTTCTCTTCCTTTTCGCTCTGCCAGGGCAGGCTGTAGACATTGGGTTCGCCGAATTCCAGACGGTAGCGCATGGTCGCCATGGTGTTCAGTTCCCGGCGCGGGCTCAGGCCCAGCAATTTGCCGTAGCCCACCAGGTCCAGGTACTGATCCGCGTGGCTGGAGACCGGGTTGCCGTAGAAGGTGGGCAGCCCTTCCATGCGCGCGGTGCGGATGCTTTCCCAGCTGGAATCGGTGAGGATCACCGGGAAATTGTTCTGGCTCAGGGTCTGGCCGATGGCGCGGGCCACCGGGTTGGCGCCGATGATCAGGAAGCCCCTGGGGCCCGGCTCGGCCACCTTGAGCAGCCGCGCCAGCGGCCGGGCGGTGACGCTCTGCAGCGCCACCGTGCCGATGATCACCATGAAGGTGAGCGGCACCAGCAGCTCGGCGCCGGCCACGCCGTTTTCTTCCAGACGCTGGGCGAACAGGGCGGACACCGCCGCGGCGACGATGCCGCGCGGCGCGATCCACGCCAGCAGCGCCTTCTCGCGCCAGTTCAGGCTGCTGCCCAGGGTCGCCACCCACACCGACAACGGCCGCGCCACCAGCTGGATGATCGCCAGCACCAGCAGGGCGGTGGCGCCCAGGCTGAGCAGCTGCTCCATTTCCAGGCGCGCGGCCAGCACGATGAACAGCACCGAAATCAGCATCACCGACAGGTTCTCCTTGAAGTGGAGAATGTCGTCGGTGCGCACGCCCTTGCGGTTGGCCATCACGATGCCGGCCACGGTCACCGTCACCAGGCCGGATTCCTCGCTGATGCTGTTGGACAGCACGAAGGAGCCGATCACCGAGGACAGCACCAGGAAACTGCGCAGATACTCCGGCACCAGGTGGCGGCTCAGCAGGGCGCTCAGCGCCAGCGCCACGGCGCCGCCCATGGCGGCGCCCACGGCGATCGCCTGGAAGAACAGCCACAGCCCGTGCAGCAGGGCACCCTGCTGGCCGGTGGCCACCACCAGCTCGTAGGCGAGTACCGCCAGGATCGCGCCCAGCGGGTCAATCACGATGCCTTCCCAGCGCAGCAGCCGCGCCACGCTCGCCTTGGGGCGCACGCTGCGCAGCAACGGCACGATCACCGTGGGGCCGGTGACCACCACCAGGGCGCCGAACAGCAGCGCCAGCTCCAAGGGCAGATTCAGCAGGCCCCAGGCGGACAGCGTCACCACGCCCCAGGTGATCAGCGCCCCCCAGGTGACCAGCCGGCGCACGGTTTTTTCCAGGCCGCGGATCTCGCTGAAGCGAAGGGTGAGGGCGCCCTCGAACAGAATGATCGACACCGCCAGGGACACCCCGGGCAGCAGCAGATCTCCGAATAACTGCTTGGGTTGGATCAGACCGGCCACCGAGCCCAACAACAGGCCGGACAGCAGCAACGGTAAAATGGCGGGCAGCTTGATGCGCCAGGAGGCCCACTGGCAGACAAACGCCACCACGGTGATCAGGGCCAACTGCAAAGGTACGGAGAGTTCCATGGGCTTCCTTGTCTGAGAGTGCGGCTATAGTCCCAGCGAACCCGGAGCGTCGCAAGCCCGATTTTTTTCATCCCGCTAACGGCAAAAACGACGGTGATAATGATAGGCTTGCCGACCTCCGTTGTACCGCCCAGGGATTCCCGATGCCTACCGTTTCCCCCGTACGCCTGGCGATCATGCTCGGCACTCTGGTGGCCCTCGGGCCGCTCGCCATCGACACCTACCTGCCGGCACTGCCGACCATGGCCGACGACTTCGGCGTGGCGGTGCACCGCATTGAACTGTCGGTGAGCGTCTATGTGCTGGGTGTGGCGCTGGGCCAGTGGCTGGGTGGGCCGCTGTCGGATCATTTCGGCCGCAAACCGGTGGCCTATGTGGGCCTGTCCGTTTTCATCGTCGCCAGCCTGGCGATCACGGTGTGCTCGCAGGTGGGCTGGCTGTACGGTCTGCGCGTGCTTCAGGCCCTGGGCGGCGGCGCCACCGTGGTGATCGCCGCCGCCTCGGTGCGCGACCATTTCAACGGTCGCGAAGCGGCCCGGGTGCTCACCAGTGTGGGCCTGGTGCTTCTGCTGGCGCCGCTGGTGGCGCCCGCGGTAGGGGCCTTCCTGCTGCACCTGGCCGGCTGGCAGAGCATCTTCGTGATGCTGGCCGGCTACGCCGTACTGGTGGCGCTGATGCTGCGCTTCGCGATGCCTTCCGTGGCCCCGCAGGTGGCGGAGGAGCCGCTGCGCCACCGCATGTTCGCGGCCTACGGCAGGGTGCTGCGCCAGCGCCGGGCGATGGGCTTCATCCTCGCCAACGGCCTGATCTTTTCCGCCATGTTCACCTTCATCACCGACGCCGCCTTTCTCTATATCGAATACTTCGGCATCGACGAGGCCCGCTTCCCGCTCTATTTCGGCGCCAACGTGGTCGCCATGCTGGGGCTCAACCGCCTTAACGTGTTGCTGCTGCGCCGCTTCGACAGCGCCGCGATCATGGCCGTGGCGGTGGTGCTGCAAAGCCTGGCCGCGCTGACGCTGCTGCTGCTCACCCTGAGCGGCTACCTGACGCTCTGGAGCACGGTGCCGCTGATCATGGTGGTGGCCGGCATGGCGGCGCTGGCGATCCCCAACGCGCTGGCCAGCTTCCTGGCCTTCTTCGAGCGCGACAGCGGCGCCGCCACCGGCCTCAACGGCTGCCTGCAGTTTCTGATGGCGGGGCTGATCGGTTCCGGGCTGGGCCTGATCCACAACGGTACGCCGCTGCCGATGACCGCCCTGATGGCGGCCAGCGCCGTGGGCGGCATGCTCTGCTTCTTCCTGCTGGCGCGGGAAAAGCCGGGCCTCAGGCAGTAGCCGTCAGGACATCAGGCGGGCCAGCGGCGCGCTGTGGCGTCGTGGCTTGAGCCACTGGATCGCCAGCATCGGCAGGATCAGCAACCAGGGCAGCAGAACCCACCAGGACAGCGGCATATCACCGTCGAACAACTTGGCGCCCAGCGGCCAGAGCGCCACCAGGTGCAGCAGGTGCGCGAACAGGGCGGCGCCGCCGAGCAGCAGGGCCTGTTCGAGCACCGCCACCCGGCGCAGCAGGGCGGAGCGCGCGCCCAGCACCCGCAGCAGCGCCTCGTCGCGGCGCCGCTGCTGGCTGCCCGCCAGCCAGGCGGCGGCCATCACCAGCACGCTGGACGCCAGCAGCAGCACCGCCAGGGCCAGGGCCGCGCGGCTGGCGCGGGCGATCAGGTCCTGGGCCTGGTCGAGCAG
>Ga0208179_1000235_pt1 | contig 41353 bp, 59 predicted proteins | sample Malvired_Geostar_FD_184238 | JGI IMG/M metagenome (GOLD analysis project Ga0208179, IMG submission 184238) | Marine viral communities from the Global Malaspina Expedition - Malaspina viral metaG DeepMed_Geostar (SPAdes) (version 2) | ecosystem: Environmental > Aquatic > Marine > Oceanic | place... | reverse complement strand
GGGCTCCAGGTGCGCCTACAGGTCGTAGGGCCGCTGGGCGCGGTCGTGAACGAGGAAGAGAAGCTGCAAGGGCTAGAAGGGGCACTTATGGTGCTCAGCAAGCACAGGAAGCTCAGGATGTTGCGGAGCAAGCGGCTCGTAAGAAGGCTGCGATAAAGGCGAGTGCTGCGAAAAACGCCGTCGATAGAGTCAACCTCGATAAGTTTGATGAAGAGACCAGGGGTGTACTCAAAGAACTGTTACGTACTGATGCGGTGATAGATGCGATTCAGGTAGCGCAACGGGGTCGAATATCTGTGGCCGAGACCCAGAAGATGGCTAGAGATATAGCTGAAAAAGAATTAGGTCTAAAGATAAGTAAGGACTGGAAGCCAGGAAAGCCGTATAACGCCGAAGAACTGACTGCCATCAGAATGCTTCTTGCTGGGTCGGCGCACAAGATGGCGACCATGGCTAGGAGTATGGCCGAGGCTGGCACTAGAAAAACTACTCCAGAACAAACTGCAGATGCACTTCTTGGAATAATGCAGATAAAGCACAGCATGAAGGTATTTGCAGGCGGCTCTACTGAGAGTGGGCGTGCCTTACGCTCACTGCGGGAGGAGATACAGAATATCGGTAAAGGTCTTACGGATGACCAGTTGTGGAATCTCGCCGTTCGATTTGGCTTCAAGAAGAAGAAGAGCTTCGATGAGATTCTTGCTATTTTTGCCCAGCATGGAGATGCCAGTGACCCAACCGCGATTTACCGCCTCATGCGCGATTTTGATAAGCCAACCTTTGGTGACTATATCGCCGCTTTCTTTATAAATGGCATTCTGTCGTCACCTAAAACTCAGATTATCAACTTGATGGGTAACCTCTCCGCGTTTGCTGCGCGCATTCCTGAGCAGACAGTGGCCATTGGAATAGAGAAGGTTGCAGCTACAGTCATGCGCCGTGAGGCGACACGTTACTGGGATGAGGTTCCTGCTGCACAAGTAGGCGCACTGTATGGCCTGCGTGCGGGTATCCCTGCCGCATTCAAGATACTGAAGTTTGGTGTCCCTTCAATCTCGGCATCCAAGCTTGAGTATCGTCTGAACACCTTCCCTGTCTATGCGGAGAATAAGGCCAAACGATATGCGGCTCGTGCCATGAGCCTCCCAACGCAGATGCTAGAAACAATAGATACCTTCAACTTTACCCTCGCGCTAAATTCAAAGCTTGCAGAGCTTGCGACGAATAGAGCACGCCGAGCAGGACTGAAGGGCGATGCTGTACGGAAGCGCGTTGCTGCAATCTTAGAGAACCCAGGTGACGAACCAGATTTGATGAAAGAGGCAACGGAAGCTGCTAACTACCTACTCTTTCGAAATGAAGATGCGTTCTCTAACAAAATCATCGCAGTAAGAGAACACGGGACTTTGCTGGGTCTCCCCTTCGGTAGGATTCTTGTGCCATTCGTAAGGACTCCTACCAACCTACTGAAGTTTGGTATAGCGCGTTCGCCAGTGGGTCTTCTCAAGTTTCTGCCACCAGACAAGTGGAAAAAACTTGCGGCTGGTGAGCCCGGTGTTGCCGATGAGCTTGCACGAACAGTCCTTGGCTCCATGGCGGCTACGGGCATCTACTTTGCATTCATCGACAGAAAGATTACTACTGCTGCGCCAACTGACCCAGGTGAGCGCGACCGCTTCTATCGTGAAGGAAAGATTCCTTTTGCAATCAAAATGGGAAGTACCTGGATTCAGTACCAACGCCTTGAACCGTTCAACCAAGTGTTCTCACAGATTGGAGCAGTCGCTAACTTTATGGAAAGAGGCGAGGACGAGTCTGCTGCAGAGGCAGCAGGGCTAGCCATCATGAGCATGGCAGAGAACCTGACAAGCCAGACGTTCATGAATGGTGTTTCGGATTTGCTAGAGGTACTCAATTCAGGTGATGAGACGTACAAGATGGTGCGGTGGCTCCGCAAAATGGCAGGCTCTATGGTTCCCTATAGTTCTCTCCTGCGTACAACGGCGCAGGCGCTTGACCCCACATTTAGAACGATAGACCACTCATTCTGGCAGGCATGGCAGTATGGATTGCCTGGGATGACTGATGAGCTTGAGCCCCAGCTAAATGCGTTTGGTGAAGAATCGGTAAGACCTGGGTCATGGTGGCTGCCTATCCAGTATTCTCCTGATGCGATATCAACTATTGACGTTGAACTTGAAAATACTGGCGTAGAGGTAGGAAGGGTGTCCAGAAAACTGGGCGACATTGAACTTAGTCCTGCATGGCGTACCGAATACCAGCGTCTGTCAGGTTGTGGCATCACCGAGGCACTTGGTTCCACTATTGCTCATCCTATGTATCAGCGCCAGGATACAGAAACGAGGACGGTAATCCTTGAGGGGGTTATTCGTCGCGCTCGTGATGTGGCCCGTGCAGTGCTGAAAATGAGGATGGCACAAGAAGGTGATATTGCCCCATCAAGCGTTGACCCTCCTTGCGAGACGGCTGGCAAGACAACTGAGCCTCCTGTTGCACTACCACCAGCAACAACAGGTGTACCGACAGAGGCACCAACAGGTGTACCGACAGGGACAAAAACTCCGACAAGAACGGGAAGTGACCTGATGAATCTCCAGCAAGCTCGTTGACAGTAACTACGTAGCAGCTTAGTCTTTGCACAGGCAGCAACCCTGTACTTATACAGGTGGACTACCAAGGAGTCTGGAATGGCTGATGACGATTTCCCGGTTACTTTGGAAGCGAGTCCTGCAGAAGAAGCGACACAAGCGTCGCCTGCGGAACAAACTACGGAAGATGTTGGCGGTCGTGACCAGAAGATTGACGAACTTACTAAGCAAGTCAATGACCTGAAGTCACAGCGTGGTGGACAAGTCAGTGCTCAGCGGCGTCAGGATGAGATTCTTTCTGCGCTGGATACGCTCCGATTGGAGCATGGCACTGAGATTGGAAGCCTTAGGCGAACAGTGGCCACACTCTTGGATAACTACACCAAGAACGGTGACCCTGCCGACCTAGCAGAAGCAGTCAGCACTATCCAAAGTGAAACTGAGAATGAAGCGTCAGAACAGCGGTTCGATGCAAGTTACCGAAAAGCGTCTGCGTTGATGAAACAGTCACTCGCTGGAACAGGGCTTGACCCTGCTGGCGAGGAGTTAGCAGAAGTGCGTGCTATGTGGCAGCAAGGTAGGACAGCGAAAGACTCTGTTTCGTTGTTCGAGGCTGCAGCTATGGCAAACACCGTTGCCCTACAGGCTTTCAGAACACAGGCTACTGGCCAAACTTCATCGAAGAATCCCGACCTGGACATGGCTATCCCACGCAATGGCAGTGGGGCCGAAGTCTCAGACCAGGAACTCTATAACCGCTACGGTCGCGGTGAAGTAAACAGAACAAAGGTAGTTATAGACGCTGCTAAGCGTCTTGGCTTGCCCATCTAGAAAGGAGTCCAGCTATGGCTACTGGTGACAACACCACTCTAGTTCTGGCTGATTCACTGGATACGGTTTCGGCTTCTGGCCGTTCCCGTCGAGAGTACGAAGGCGTCGTTGCCCAGTTGGTAGATAACGTCACGCTTGACGCCAACACGGGTACGTCGTGGAAGGAACTGCTCTACGAGCAGTTGAACGCGATTTCCATTGATGAGACGACTCTCAATGAGAACTTCCAGCGGTACGATGACTCGGCAATCACCATCACCCCACAGATGGTTCAGATTACGACCTTCATTACGGATAAGGCACAGCGCAATCTCTCGCGTGTCGGTCTTGCCCAGATGGGGTCACTCGCTGGTAACGCGATGATGCGGAAGAAGGACGATGATGGCATCACTGCCCTCGACACGTCCTCGAATACGATGGGCACGACGGGTACGCCCATCTCTGTTGGTGACATAGCTGCGGCACGATACCGCATCACGTCCAACACGACAGAGCGTGGTGGTGTCACAGGTATCTCCTGTGTTGCACATGGCTTTGTTATCAAGGACATGTTCGATGAGTTGACCGCTGGTGTTGGGACATACCCGATTCCTGAGGGCAGCACAGCAACGGTGTTCACGGGTGGCTTCAACCTGCCTATCGCAGGAGTTGGAGTCTTCGAGGATGGCAACATCCCGATTGTTAGCTCGGACGCAAAGTCCTATGTGTTCGCCAAGGAAGCATGGGTTCTCGTAAGTGGTGCGACCATCAAGACCGAGATGGAGCGGATGCCCCGTCGCGGTGGTGGTGGAAACGCCGTGACCATGACCGACGAGTTTGCCTACGGGCAGCGCTCGGCTGGTAACTGGTCGTTTGAAATCCTCGCTGACGCAACGACTCCATCGTAGTCGTAGCTAGTTAGAACAGCGCTCGCGCTTACCTGGGTGCGAGTGACTACCCCACAAAGGAGAAAGAAATGGCTGAATCAGGCGTTGGTAAGATTCGTATCTTCGATGACTTCGTTGGGTTCGAGGTTCCAGAAGGTAGTACGGCTGCACCCGCAACTGTTCCCTTCTTCACACCTGGTGGTCTACGAGTAGTTGGTCAAGGACTGGCTGAGACTGACTCTGGCATCAACGGTCTTGACGCAGATGGCCTCAATGGTGTCGTGCAGCTTCAGACAACCGATGAGGCAGACCATTCCGTAGGCTTCACTACGAGCAAATGCTTCGACATGGCGCTGAACGGTGGCATCATGATTGAAGCGCGTGTTCGATTCGATGACCTTGATACTAAGCGCGCCTACTTCGGGCTGACCGATGTAGTTACCGATGGCGTTGGTGTCATCAAGGGTGAGCAGATGTTTGGTACGGGCACGACCCTTACCCTCACGGCATCTGACCTCTGTGGGTTCTTCATTGGTTCTGAACTTACCGATGATGAGGACTGGCATGGTGTCTACAACGGTGGGACTACCACAGGCGCAACGACCTCAACGGATGTTGACCTGAATGATGATGCCGTTGCTGGTGAGTTCCAGGTTCTGAAGCTCACGGTCAGTAACGATGGCACGGCACGCTGGTATATAGATGGAGTTCTGCTGCAGACGGTAACAGGTGCGGTTTCAACGACTACCGACCTTGCTGTACTGCTCATGATTGACGCCGTGGATACAACCGCTGGTGGCGTGGTCATGGATGTGGACTACATTCTCATCGAGGCCAACCGTGACTGGACAGTCTAGTAAGTGACTCAATTCCCCTCTCTTCCCTAAAGGGAAGAGAGGGGAAGGTTTGGTAGATATGGCTGGAGTAACTAACGTCGGTAAGTTACCTGTAGGCGAGCAAATTGACACGTTCTACGTGCCGGTCAGTGACGTGATGTCTGACGAACCTGCAACTTACTTACGTGAGTACAACACCCCCATGTACGACGGGATGTCAAGAGGACGATTCCAAGAGGTTCACGTCCTGCGTGACACCTACGTTGGTACGTGGTTCTACTACCTTGGGCCATCTCTACTTTTCACAGCGGAGGAGTTCCAGATTGTGGGAGGGTCTGTTCGAGACCATCGTCAGGATATTGAGACCGTTGCCTCAATCAGGGACTACGCTGACTGGATGCGCGATAGGAATGGTTTTCCGAAAGAGGTTGACCCGGCTGCAAGAACAGTCACTCAGGAGAACTTCTTGATTGGGTTGGAGAATACCGAGAAAGCGCAACTGCACCAGAGTGTGCATGGACGCTATATAAAGGTGGACAGATGACGACAAACATCCAGCAGCAGGCACAGGCCATCTCAGACCAAGTAGAGGCAACTACGCTTACGTCAAACGTAAGCCCTGGGATGCAGGTTGGCGAGTCACTTTCCAGTAATGACAGCGAGATTTCTGGAGAAGTAACAGATATCCGCTACAGAAATCTCGTGTCTATGTGGGCAAGGGAGACAGGGATTCATTCCTATGCCCTACCCTATATGGTGGGTGACCTTGCGAAACAGCGCATCAAGACCGGCCCGCTTACGGGGCAGTCGGTATTTGTGTTCAGGTACGAAGATGTACCGCTGTCCATTCGTGAGCGTCCCGAAGGAACAAAGTTGCCTTGCTACCTAAACTCCAATCACCCATTGGCAGCAAAGTGGCACGCGATGGGATTTGTAGCTTGTATCAAACAGAACATTCCCTCCCAGGCTGCACTAGAGTCACACATGGCTCACTCGCACAAGCGTGCTTGGGAGACTATCCAGAAGGATGAGGAAGACCGGGTTCGTGAAGAAGACCGTGAGTTCTCTCGTACCAACACACTTGCCTTGCAGGCACTCGTCGAGCGCCTTACATCAGGCCAGCAACTTACCCCAGCAGAGACAGTAGGGTCAGTTGGACAGGAGGCAATTCGTCAGGTCGTTAGCGAAGCGCCAGACGAACCTACACCAGCAGCTTCCTACACGGTAACTTGTGAGACCTGCAGTCTTGAAGTTACTGGTAAGTCTAAGGCCGGTGCGTTAGCATCACTGCGTGCCCATGAGAAGCGGGGGCATCGCACAACCGAATAGCCTAGCTGGGGCAAAACTGAGCCCCTCCTAGAGTGCCAAGCCGTAACCAACCGGCAAGCAGGAGGAATGACTATGGCAGGCCCACGTAGCGCTAGTTTCAAGGGTGTTTGGATTGACAACGAGAATTCCCGTGTAGATGTCTACTACGGAAATGGTGGTGCGTCTGACCCTGTTCGCAGCATCACCTGTGATGGCACGAACGTCATCATTCCCGTCAACCTCACTATTAGCTCAACCCTCACTGCAGGGGCTGATGGCGTTGGTTCTGACGGAGAACAACTGACCTCTGGTGGTGCGGGTGCTGCACTTGATTGGGCCGCCGCTGGTTCAGTACGTGCCTTCAAGAACATAGAACGTGAACGCACTGATGCCCAAGCGACCCTCAGGCAGCTTATTGCAACGCCTGTCTACGACTTCCACTACAAGCAAAAGAGTGAGTCAGACGAGCGCCTTACGACTACTGGTGACATCGAGACAACCTACACGGGCATCATGGCTGATGACGCACCGTGGGCGATGCATCACCATGGTCGCATCCTCAACCCCGTCAATACCTTCGGCTACACCCTTCTCGGACTGAAGGCGCTGGATGAGCGCATCGCAGCCCTTGAATCGAAGTAGTGCCTGAGGATATCTATGATGCTTATGGCCATCTCTATATGACGCACCAGTCATTACGTCAGGCATTCATGGAAACGCTCAGTGTGATGAAGCAGTTGGCAGACGGTAGCCTGAGTACCGATGACATCGAGTTCACGGAGAATGGGTTCTCACTTCGTGAGAAGGAGACTGACTAATGGCTAATTCAATTGCAGGGTCGCTTATCTCTGGCTACCAAGCGGTAGCTAGCGCAGGCACAGCAGAAGCGTTAGCTGCTGATAATGGCAAACGCTATAAGACTTTTACTATCGTTGCGGAAACTGATAACTCAGGCCGCATTTTTGTTGGTGGCTCGGATGTCGATAGCTCAACGAATAGTGGGCTTGCTGCTGGTGCCGTACTAAGCCTTGTAAGCTCACATGGCTGGCTACTTAGCGAGATTTATATCGACGCTGCCCAAAATGGTGATGGCGTTGATTTCTACGGGGTGTACTAATGACACTAGCAGATTCTAGATATACCCATTCATCGCCTCTCTCTTCTGCCAGTACGTGGACGGCTGACCAGACGTTCAACGACAACGTGAACATCACACTCGGAACGGGCGGGGATGTTGACCTGTTCTACGACGGTAACGACACCTACCTGGAAAATGTTGTGGGTACTGGCGGGGTGATGATTGGGCTAGGGACTAGCCCGCCCGCACCTGACGGGGATGGCTTTCATATCTGGAGGGCAACAGCGGACGGTGGTGGCAATACTGTCACTGCCAACGCCAACGGCGACGAGCTAATCCTCGAAAACTCAACCCACGGCGGCATGAGCATTCTCACGCCTAATTCTGCTTATGGGCTGATTTACTTCGGTGACCCGGACGCGAACAACGCGGCCTCCTTCGCTTACAACCACGGTGGCCCCCGGTTTGAGTATGCATTCGAGGGTAGCAACCGGCTGTTTTACTCCGCCGGAGCCTTCGCTTTCCAAGAAGCCACCACCATCAGCACCAGCAGCAGCGACCTGACTATATCTGCTGCCAGTCAAGCCATAGTCACGACTAATCTGTTGCTGCGTTCCGACTCGACGTTCCTGTATCTGGGCGCTGGCGACGACGCGACGCTCAGGTATAACGGCACCAACCTGCTCATCAACCCCAAAGTTGAAGGCTCTGGGTTCGCGAATGTCACAGGGACTCTTGTAGTCGATGATGCGTTGGGCATCGGCACTACTCCTGATGCTGCAAATGCAATAGATATTGACGTTGATAAGACATCCGGTAGTTCAGGTGACTCGTTCATAAAGGTTCGCGGTACTTACACTAGTGGCACCAATCACACCAATATTGGGTTGGATTTCAACGTTGGCTTTGTACGTGGGGGAACCATCGGTAGTATTGACGGGGCATTATTCCGCTCCTTCGAGGTTGCTGGCTCTGGGACTACGGTGCTGGCCTCGACGGTGCGTATCTCCGGTGCGCCTACTACCGCCACAGGGACTAACACCGCCGCATATGCCTTGTATGTCAATCAAGATGATGTGTGGCTCGGTGGCGACCTCGTCATGGGCACCTCTGGCAAGGGCATCGACTTCTCTGCCACGTCTGACGCAGGTGGCGCAACCAGTGAGTTGCTGGACGACTACGAGGAGGGGACGTGGACGCCTGCACTCGGCTTTGTCACAGCGGGTAACCAGTCCATTGCGTACACTACTCAGGTCGGTCTATACACAAAGGTTGGCAGGTTGGTGCATGTCACGTTCTCAATCATCACCTCTGGATTCACGCACTCCTCAGCGAGCGGGAACCTCCAACTCACTGGGATTCCCTTTGATATCCATGCCCAATCAAACGTGCGGCAGAGCGGTGTCTTGTCACGAGTCAGCGGTTGGACTAAGGCCGACTTTACAGCAGTCGGGCTCTACGGAGATACGAATGCTACGCATTTCCTGTTTGGGGCTAGTGGGTCTGGACAAGCCGCTGTGCTTATGAACGAAGGCGACTGGCCCACTGGCGGGTCGTTGGTGATGCACGGCTCAATGACGTACGAAACAGACGCCTAAGCCACGCCCTATTGACGTGGTGGGAAAGGATACAAGATGGCACTCAGCAAGACAGTAGTAGTCGATAGCATCGACGTGATAGAAAATGGGTCACTTCAAGTGCGGACACGCACTGACGTGATAGAGGATGGGGTGCGGCTCTCGCACTCGTTCCACCGGCATGTGCTTGCCCCAGGTGAAAGCACCAGTGGTCAGGACGCACGGGTAATCGCAATAGCAAATGCAACGTGGACAGATGCGGTGATTGCCGCATACGCAGCGGCGGTTGCAGCTAGGGAGGCATAGAGATGGCAATTACAAAGACAGACGCAACCGTTGAGAGCGTGAAGGTGAACGGCAGCGTCATCACGGCGACCGTGAACCACGCGCTCACTGATGACAGCACCGACCCGGCGACTGAGGTGACGCGCGTACGCACGGACGTGGTGGTCAGCAATGCGACCGATGGTGAACTGACGGCGCTTCAGAGCATCGTCAGCAAGGCCGCAGTCCTGGCGGTGGCGTAATGAATATCTCAGAACGCATCGCCGAGCTCACCCAGCAGCAGCAGGTGCTCATGCAGCGGCAGCAGGAGGATGGGGTAAACATCCAGCGAGTCGCTGGTGCTATCGCGATTCTCAACGAGCAACTCAATGAGGAGACGCCTGCGGAGGCATCGCCTAACGGCAAGGTGAAAGAGGAAGTGAAGGCGTAATGCCTACGGCCATCGAAGAGGCGAGGGATTAGCCAGTGGCAACAGTTACGCTAGCACGTCTTCGGGAGCTACTTGCTCGTGCTACTGGTTTCTTCCAGGAAGGAACAGCCAGTGGTGGGGGCACTACGACCGTTGCCGATAGCAATCCTGGCTCAATCGACCAATACTCAGCCCGCCAACTCATAGGTAAGTGGGTTCACATCACGGGCGGTTCTTCTGGAAGTGCCCCTGACTTTCAAGCACGTCGCATACAAAGCATATCCACCATCACGATTACGGTAGATACCGCCTTTAGTGCGGCTGTCGTATCGTCAGACACGTACGAGATACTCTCCCACCATCCCAACAGTTATAGAGACGCTCTCCAAGAGGCCATTAGGACAACTTACCCTGACCTTTACTTGCCCATAATTGACCAGTCCCTGCGTATCGACAACCTTCTCAGTAACTGGCACATGGAGACCTTCACTTCCTCAAACGTACCTGACAACTGGACTGAGGTAGGAAGTCCAACCACCACTGAAGAGAATACGCGCGTCTTTCAGGGCACAAGCAGTATCAAATCGGTTTCAGGGGCTATCAACCAGGGCTATCTGCAGAACCTATTCACCTCTGTTGAGGTAAGAGACGCCGCAGGTAAGTCTATTAGATTCTGGGCACACGGATGGGCAGATGGGGCGGTTGGTATGAAAGTTCGCCTGTCATTCGATGGAGGCACTACCTTCACTGACAGTGTGACCCACTCTGGTTCAAGTGAGTGGGAGCGGCTAGAAGTAATCACCACTATCCCAGAGACCGCTACGTCAGTGACTGCGTATCTGTGGAACAGTACCTCAGGGACTCCAACGGTGTACTGGGATGACTCCCACGCTGCCGTCGGTACCCTTACTCGTTACACGATGCCTACGACATTCACGACGTGGCCATCACAGGTGTTACAACAGCGCTACCTTTCTGAGCCTGACGGGTTGTATGTTGCCGTCAATGGTGACAACCCCGCGGCGCCTGGACATATCCTGCGCCTCTACGGCCAAGGACGCTTTACTGTTCCTACGGATGATGCATCAGCGATTGAGTTGGATGAGTCACGGGCCGAACTCATCATCGCGAAGGCAGCGGTCGTTCTCTTCCGCAGGCTGGCGACCGAGGATGTCGTCAACCGTGATATGCACATCGAGGATGCCCGAACTTGGAGTAACAGGGTCAATGAGCTAGTGAGACAGCCAGGAATACGCATGCGCGCTATTCCGGCAGTCAAGTCACACGGTGCTGTACGATTCACTGACGACGGGACGAATAAGTATCTTGAACTCGTTCGCTAAGGGAATCTATGGGTCAGGTCATCACCCTCAATGGTAAGAGTTACGTTGCAAAGAGCATCCGTCGCTACACCGTAGACCCGCGTGGTCTTCAGCAGCGTATGACCGGCGAACACCAGCGCTCCGATAACGGCAAGATTACTTCAGCCATCTACGACAACTGGAATGAGATGGGTATCGGTTGGCGAAAGAACCGGCGTCGTACCGGGCGTGGTGTGGGTGGGATGTGGAAATCCACATCCGAGACTCGTTTCGCTGAATCGGCTTACAACGGCCTGATGGAGACCGAACAGACCCATGCTGCTCCGTTAGACCATCTTGTCCGATACATCAACTTCAACGGCGACCTATGGGGCATCTTCGAGAAGGACTATTCCACCGCGACGATTGGCATAGTTACCACTGGGAAGTACGCAGCAAGCACCCCTGGCTACGCCCTGACTGCTGGCAGCGCAGAAATCCCCCAACTAAACGGCTCAACGGCGGGCGGTCAGAACTCTGGCACGAGTCAGACGGTAAGTCACACGGTTCAGAGCACTTACGGGAATCGCATAGTGATAGCTCGCATCGTTTCGGGTAATACCGGGACGCCCGCAGCGCCTTCTGGTGTTACGCAAGCTGGCAACGCGATGACCAAGCTAGTCGAATCGGTCGGCGCGTCCATTATCTCAAGCATCTGGTACAGAGTGGCCCCATCGACGGGTTCTCAGGACGTGGTTGCGACCTGGGCAGAAAGCCAAGACCGTGGTTCAGTCATGTACGTAGGTGATTACTATTTCGTTGACCAGAGCACTCCATTCGGAGCCAATGCGGGGGCACATAATTCAAGCGCGCAAACTATCTCTACCGGAGTAGCCACGATTACTAAAGGAGGGCTTGCCCTTATCGCCGGTGGACACGAAGACCATTTGAACAATATGAGCGTCCTTGCCGACAGTGGTACCCCCACTGAGGAGAATGAGACCGCCACTACCAATATCCGTTCAGTGTTTGGCCGATTGCGCGAAGATTATGACCGTGCTGACCAGACTTATGGTGTTAGTACGCCTGGCAGTGCCAGCAGTATCGCGGTGACTTATGGCGTGCTCAGACCGCCTAGTGGTGTCATCGTCCATTCATCCAGTCTCACCGAAGGAGTTCGCGCATTTGATGCCTGTCTCCATAAGGGCATCTGTATCGTCATTGGGTCTGCGGCAGGTGGTAACGAGCAGCGCGTTATGGCTTGGAAGTCCACGGACATGACAACCTGGACGGAGATAGACGGTGCCAACTGGCCTACGGGGAACCTCCTAACAACAACAGTTACTCGTAGGAATAACTACAATGATGACTTCGCGCGACTCCTAGACGATGGTAATAAGCTCTGGGCCTTCGTCAGGGATGATGCGAATAATGAGATTGAGTGCCTTACGTCCGTAGATAGTGGGGCAAACTGGGTGGCTGAGTTCCAGATTCCGTCTACGGATGGCCCCAAAGGGGCCGCCATATGGTTTGACCGCGCTGGAACGCAGTTCCCCTTACTCGCAACCGCCGAAGGAATCTACTCACTGGATGCTGCAAATAACGTCTTCGTCAAGGAGATTGCTCTTGATGGGCAGGCTGGTAATGGAAGATTTATGACCGTTGGTGATGACGGGAATCTCTATATACCACTCTCTGATGACGATGTGCTTCAAGCCCGGTTCAGTGGACAGGGTTCAACAGGCGACCCGACCCTACATCTGGAGCGTATCGGGCCGATGGCTGCCCATGACGGCCTCCCCGCTGTCTGGCGTGGTGATGCTCACTATGTCACCTCTGGTAACTCTGTAGGTGGGCTTGCCACTCGATGGCTCTGGACTGCCTATGGGGGTAGCGGGGCAGGCAAGACCGGAACAATCATGTGCTATGACTACGCTGCGAGTGCTAAGCAGGAATTCCCTGTGTGGCATTGCTTCCATGATGCACAGGAGAATTCCGTTTCAGGCATGGGCCAGAACGTCGTGATTACGCAGTTAGGGCTTAGTGCAGAAGATGACGGTACGCCGCGCCTGCACGCCACGGCAGAGGCTGCCGCTGCATCGCTGATGTTTGAGTTTGCTGAGCCTACGGTCAATCACTTTGCTCAAGGTGTAACAGGTAAGTACCTTCAGAACTCATACATCCAGTTCGCAGAGGATGACCACGGAGACCCTCATACGTCAGGAGCACTTCACATAGGCCGCCTGGATGGCGCCGAACTTGCGAATGATGCCGATAACAACGAAGAGATTGAGTGGACATTTGGTCTACTGAATGACAATTTCACCTTCGGTACCGCGCCAGGGGCATTTGCGGCAGACGTTACGAGTATCGCTCTTGGGTCGGGACTCGGCGTATCTGCCACGGGCAGCGTTCACCAACTGACGTTTGAGCGCAGGTCTGGCACTACGAGCGAGCGAGCCGTCTTGCACGAATTTGAAGTTCAGTATTCCAAGCGAGTACAGACCCTCAAGGGTTATGAAATCCTCATTGACCTCGACCAGTCCAACAGGGCCGAGCCAACTTACACCACCTGGGAAGACAAGATAAGTTCAGTTGAGGACACCATTGCTCAGTTGGAAACCGTCGAAGCAAGTGCGGTGACCGTACCGCTAGTGATTGGCAGCCTGGCAACAATCAACGTAGAGGTGGTAGGAACTGACTGGGCACTTTCGCTTGATACTCAGGGCGAGGCGCTTTCAGGGCCTATCTATTCAGGCGCTATCGTCAAAGGTGATGTTACTCTTCGCTTGGAGGAGAGATTGTAATGCCCACAGCACAGGTCTCACATGGGGTGATTACGCTTAGCGATGACAACGCCAAGGGGTTCACGGTTGTACCGGATAGAACTTACGGTGCCATGATTGCCTGCGAAGATAATGCAATACGCTGGCGTGCTGACGGGACTGACCCGACCGATAGCGTCGGCATACCGATGGCAGTTGGCGATACACTTACTTTGACTGACGCGAACTATCACGACTTTCTTCGTAAGTTCAAGATTGTCAATAAAGCAGCGGGAAGTAATGGCAAGGTGCAGTGCGCCTTTTTCAACGGATAAGGATAGTAAGTAATATGAAGCGTCTCTATCCATTCAGTATCTTGGTCAGTGGTACGTTGCTACTCGCCTGGCGTATGCTGCGCCGTAAGCCGAAGCACGTTCAGCCCGTTGAAGAACAGCAAGTGGACTACGATGGCGTTATCGTAGCGCCTACGTGGTAGCAATGACGGGTAAGTTCAGGCCACAGATTATGGCAGCTATTGTCTGCGGCACCTTGTTCGGTGGATTCGGTATGTGGATTGGCCTCCAGATGGGTGCTACTGAGATTGTTACGGCGGTTATCGGTAGCGTGTTCGGCTTCCTTGGTGGAGTAAGCCTGAAAGTGTTAGAGCAAGAGTAGAGAGGGGGAAATCACGATGCCTAAGGTAGGACAGAAGCACTATCCCTACACAAAGAAGGGTCGAGAGCAGGCAAAGGCTGCAGCAAAGCGCAAGGGCACGACCGTCAAATACGGTAAGAAGAAGTACTGATGACGGCGCCGATTGCATTCGCGAAGTTGATGTGGGCCTCGTTCGTATGGGCTGGTCGCTGGACATGGCGGCTAGCGATATCGCCATTCTTGCTCATCTACTGGTTCGTGAAGTCTCTGTTCCTGGCAGTGGTTGCCACGCCGGGAATCCTGTGGCGTCTACCGTTCCGAGCGTATCGGCGCATCGTGGTGTTCCGCAACTGGCTACTCGCCAAGGTGGAATACGCTCAAGCTGAGAGCGCCAAGTGGAAGACTACGTTCTCCATCGCACGAAGCCCCTACACGGCCCTCCGAGCGCTGGGGTTTACACCTCAGATGGCAGCGTCGTTGCTCATCGGAACGTCAGTGGTAGGTGGCGGTGTGGTGGTCAATGAGACAGTGTTCGCTGAGAAGTCATTCGCTCGTGGTGATAGTGGCGTGTACGCAGCACCCTCAGATATTCCCACTTCGTGGAGTGAAGGCGATAACACGCTGAAAATCTCACTGGGAACCACAGCCGTAAAGGCTGTGACGATAGACTCGGTGTCGGTCGGCACCGCATTCACGGGCTCAACTTTGCCTTCTGGGGCAACAACGACCATAGACATCGGGGGTAGTGGAGTCACGGATACGTGGTTACATGTGGGTACGCTCGTGTTTGAACGCAATCGCTGCGAAGTGCTGACGCTATCGAACATCAACGCGCACACCCTGAACATCACATCGAATGCCAGTGACGGCCAGTCACTCTCACCGTCGGCAGGGACTATTCGTGACCGTGCTGTGCTGGGAGGTCATGGTATGGCTCAAGACATGAGCACCAAGGGTGGGCTCTATGACCGGGTGGTCATCGAGGCTCCCACGTCCGGCGTCAACGGTCAGATTGACACACTGACGCTCTCAAATATGTACACGAAGGGTGGCCTCTGCCGACTTACTCGCATCAAGGCAGGCACAGTAACCATTCACCTCAATGAGACCGGCGGTGACTCAGACCTGGCGACTAAGGCGTTCACGGTGATGGACGATGTAACGGCGAGTGTCATCAACCTTTCTGGAAACGTAGAGGTGTCGATGGCGGTGCCCGCTACCCAGACGATTGATTCGTAATGAAATTACCGCCGAACATGAGCCTGGCCTGCGTGTATGAGGCACATGGGGATTGCCTCAAGGAGGATTGTGGCTGTGGATGTCATGAAGATGCTAAGAAGGAAGAAGATGCAGCCACCTGACACTAAGCGCCGGAAAGCCGATGTCGGAGACACCGTGACGTTTTGCCTTGATAACCAGGGTTTGTCCCAATACTGGGCGCACAACGGTCACACTGGAATCGTGAGAGCAGTGGAACTCCGACCCCAACTCCACCGCCAAAGCGCTCGCGCTGTATATACCATCGAGTGTGGGTGCGGATTACATCTGCACCCACGAGCAAATGCTTTTCAAGTGATATGAGTAAGTACGCCATGCGTTGCCACAATGACGGGGGCTCAGGTTTCCGACGGGACGTGTCCCTGGCCCATGCGATGAAGCTGTTCTCGACTGTTATGTGATGTTGGGTCATTCGTTTCCTCTAGGAGTTAGTGATGCTACCGAAGCTCGTGACGAAATTTGTGATGAAGTTCGTGCCACCGAGATACAAAAAGGAGGCGCAAAAAGCACAGATGTACGCCGATGTCGGGATGCGGATGTTTGAGCATCTGAACACGAAGGCCGAGATTGAGGACGCCGCCAACTTCCTCATTACCTCACTAGAGAGTGATGGCTACCTTAGTGTTGGAGAATGGGGAAAGTTCGGCGGGAAGCTGGGTATCATCGGTAAGCGTAAGAAGTAGCTTTACGTCGCGCTTCGTTGAATCGCCTACCGGCTTCTCGATTCTCTCGTAGGTGCTTATCGCACTGAGCAGTACTTCCGCTAGCTAATGGCTTGCCGCATTGCACACAGACACCATTAGCTTTGCGCGTGGCGTAAATAGAACTAACTCGGATAGACTCGGATTTCCGATGAGCAAGGCACTTGGACTTGCCAGCCCCTGACTGAAAGCAACCAGGAACTGTACACCACCCTAGTCGTCGTTTTAGCGACTGTATGCCCTCTTTCGGCCAATGTGAACGCCGAGCGTATGTTGCTTGTTGCTTCTCAGTCATCGCATCCCAACGAGCAAGGATTTCATCTGGATGTCGCCAGCGATGGTCATAGCGGCAGATATGATATTTCACTACTAACTGACGTACACGCTCACGCGTAACACCAAGTATCTCTCCCGCTGCTGCCAGCGTTTTCTCTGGGAATAGAGCGGCCTCTACGTCCTCTTTGGTATAGTGGGCTAAGTGCGGCACACCTTCTCCTTAGTTATACTGCCGATGCCAAGTATGGAGACTAGCTTCTTGACGCTTTTGCCACTCTAAGTTCTTCTCGATGGCCCCATAGGCTCCAACGGTGTATTGCCACGTAGCGGCGGCAAGGCCCTTATGAGTGTGACGTTCGTTCATATAAAGTGCCCCACAGGCGGGACACTGGATAGCGAGAGGTATGGTTCTGATGTCTCGCGATTTACTGTCAGTCATGTAGCTCCTCTACTTTACAAAGGGGTATCGCTTCGTTCCATTCTGTAGTCAGTTACCCAGTCTGGAATGACAACCACCTTAGTGTCTCCCGTGTTTTCGCCAAAGAGCCGAGAACCGATGCGGTCATATCCGACTTGATTGAACCAGCCCATTTGTCTATTGGTGGTGATTATGGTCGGCTTCCCGTTCGTCTGACGATAGTCAATGACCGAGAGTATCTCTTGCTCAGTGAACGCCGATGGCTTCTCGCCTCCTAACTCATCCAGCCAGAGTGGACGTGCTGTTTGGAGCGTAAATCGGAGAATGTCCCTGCGGTCTTCGCTTTGGTCTGCAGGGGGTTGAAGCGCCCGCATGAGTGCAGGCACCCGCTCTAGACGCACACGAGCATTGGCAGCTAAATATACACGGCAGATTGCTTCAGCTAAGTGTGACTTACCCGTGCCCGTGCCATCAGAAACCAGTACAAGCGTAGGTGGCGGTGTTGCGTCCTTCTCTACCATGGCATGGGCGGCGTTGTAAGCTTCTTCAGTGCCATGTCGGATATTGAAGTTCTCGAACGTTTTTGGTGGGCGTAGTTGTGATGTCGGCGCTAGTCTTGACCAGTCAAATGCAGCCAGGACTTGCGCCCGTGCGTTAGCGTCACACTTACACTGCAGAGCGTTTGCTTCGTGCGCCCTCGACAGACCCAACCGTTCAACAACTAAGTCCCATACCCCAGGTATGTGCATGTTCAACATGCCACACCCTGACCCTGGCATGTGCTTGCCGCTCTCAGACCGTTCTTCGTGGTACGCCCAGGCAGGCATAGGTTGTTTCAGGTTACTTACTAACGGGGTGAAAATAGAGCTATCCAACTTGTGTTCCCTCCCAGTAGTTATCCATTATCGGGTGTGAAGTCTTTCCAGATTTCACGTTATAAGTCTTGGGAATGTAGAGTGAGTTGGCCAGCCCGCGTTGATGCGCCCTTACGAACTCTACGGTGTCACGATAGGTGCCGTCGCCGAGCTTGTGTCGCCCGAACCGCAAGTGACCCATTACGTCATACCGATACGAATGCTGATTACCTATCTGACCCTTTGTACCACCCGTGACTAGCGAGAAGCGCGGCTCCACCTGTACGACGTGCCACGGCTGCGGGATAACGCCAGCCCGTGTGGCCCTGCGCCGCTCCGACCGTCCGGCATCAATTCTGACGACGTGGATACCCTTCGCCATGATGTAGGTCAGTGTCCAAAAGAAAAGGTTCGCGAGGTGTAGAGCCTGCCGCTCATACCATCCGACGTACCGCCCTGGCCGGTCTAATCCCTCGCCGAAGAATACCCACCCGCCCTGGCTAGGGTGTTCGATATCTACCTCATGCTCTTCGACCGGGTACACGCTAGCGTCAACCGTTTCGTAAATAGCCCGTAGGGAACCGAACACCCTGCCGGTCGATAACTCCACTTGGAAAGCCTCGTCCGTATAGAACTCAGGAGATGCGGGGTCGCCCTCGACGTAGAAAGCGACGCACTGAATTGCGGGCCTCAGGGTACGTTCGCCCCACTCCACATAGCCGTTAGGAACGACGTTATCAACAGGTGCGTTTTGGATGAAAAACCCGCGCAGATACTTGTCATCCCTGCCGGGCTCTTGCTCGCTTATCTGGATTGGCTCGTCGAACTCCATCCAGTATTGGTCGAACGGAAGCCGGAGGAGTTTCCGGTAGCTGTCCGGTACAGACGAACCAGCGTCTTGAAACTGGCGCATCTGCGCGGCGCTGAATATCATCCGCTTCGTATTGGGGTCGTCCAGCAGCGAGAGGATATAGGCGGCCCGCTTGCGGCTGTATACGTAGTCAGCCTCAGCGCGGCGTTCGTTAGGCCGCATCAACGTAGCGTGCCCTTCGGTCACCTTTGAGGAGGACTCGATATCATCGTGACCTCCTGATGGCCAGAAGGACGAAGCCGTTGCCCGCGCGTTGTAGGTCTTCGGGTCTAGTGCAGCGTGCCAGCCCCTGTCAGGGATGGCGGTGTAAGTCAGAAGCCTAAGTCGTAGTTCGTCGAAGTAACTCATGGTTATTCCTCCTGACGTGCCCTATCGGCGCAGTTACCACACATACGGTACCCGTCATCCACCGTGACATTTCCCGCACCACACCACCGACATATGCTGTTCGGTATCAGGTAGTCCGAGCCGTCATCCTCAATTTCGATAATGCGGTAACTCATTAGTTGTCCTCCTGCGCTATAACCATATCTGCGTCTGGGGGCCAGCCGTCCTCAGTGCCTCCACCATTGAGCCATGCCACGCGAGCGGCTGCCTCAGTCGTAGTACCGTAGTCACTTTCGGCGTGCCATTGTCCATTCGGTTCATAGAACCCGACAGTCCAGAGGTCGGGTTCAGAACGGATATATACCCACATGGTTACTCCTCGCCAGTCTCGGCATCTGTGCAGATGATGACTTGCCCTACGACATAGTGCGGTGACGCTAGCTCACTTGCCCTCCTGTTATGAGTAAGTCTCTCCAGCAGCCCCTCCTCATTTACATACATGGACGTACCGTCCGGCAGGCCGATGCGCTCGATGTACCCACCGACGTAGCCCTGAAGTTCCTTGAGGGTAAATGCCTTATCGTTGTCGGGATGAGCCGTAAACTCATACCCGCCTATTGTGATAACCGTTGCCATTACGCGCCCCCCTCTTCTAGCCTGAGGCGCTTCTTGCGCTCACGTTGATATTCTCTTGAACGTACTCGGTTAGCCTCACGTTTCTGAAATCTTGCAAGACGCGCTGCCGCAAGGTCTTTCCAAGCCGATGCGGACTCCAGTGTCCTAGCCCAAATTGGTCTTGTTTCCACTCCAAGGACATTGCAATCCACATATTCGCAACTGCATCTAGACCCATTCGGTCTACCTGTCGGCGAATGGTGCGACCTGTTGACCCAATTCTCAGCGAAGCCATCTTCATACCATGGCAGCGTCTGGGGCCTTGTATTGTCCATGCGGCTGGGTATGTTTGAATAACCGACTCGCTCGATAGGGGTGAATTTAGTAGCACCCAGAATTTCTAATCCGCTTTGTGGGCGGAGAGCTATCTCATCCACTGTGCGACCCGTGAGATTGACCGTGACCCACGACAATCCTTGCGACGCTGGGATGATGCAGAACAACTGGGGCTGCCCCATATGTCTATCTCGATAGTCATAATGCATTACGCTTTTCTCCGTTCTACTTACTACAGGAACAGAATGCCCTGTAGTGCGTCCTCGCGTTTCCAGTGGGCGTCTGGCAGGACTAACTGCTCGCCATGCCCAAAGTTTTTCTTATATGCCTTGCGATGAAAGTCACCTAAAGTTGCCTGGATACGTCGCACCCCCTTCCTATCCTTTATATAGATAACGACCAGCGAGGAGTCATCCCCATCTGACTCTTGCTCAAGTGCATTGATGGCAGTGACATCTATCGCCCATGCACCAAGCTTATTGAGGTGGTGGCGAGTCATGTCAGCTAGCCCATGGCGAACATACTGAACGCCTTCCGTATCTTCATTGACGCGAATCTCGCCGATGCACTGTTGGTTAGCATTGAAGATACGTGTCATAGACCTAACTCCTTTAGTCCATATAAGGCGATGAGCAGGGCATCGGCACTCCAGTGATGCACGTTTATGTTCGGGAACAACTGCTGCGCGCGGCGCTTAGAGATATTCTTATCTCCTCCTGTGCGGCAATCCATTACCCCTTGCCATTTCTGAGGGGTCACCTCAGTGAAGGGGATGCTTGCAGCCGTCAAAGCCATAAGAAGCATCCCGTAGTTGCGCCCGAAGTTAAACGTCGAACTTACACCCTGGCCTGGCATTGCATGAACCTTCTCGATGAAGGCATGACTGAGCGCCAATTCCCGGTAAGAATGTTGCAGATTGTATGCCTGCCACCGAAGACCACCATGATGCAGCGCGTCCCAGATATCCATCTCGGTCTCAGGCATCTTCCAGACCTGGGCGGGGATAGCATGGTCATCGGTGTCCAGCAACGCCAGCCCGCCATTCTTGCCAGGGTCGATGCCAAGAATCTTCATGGTGTAACTTCCACGTTCTTGTACACAACGTCTATGGGAAATGACAGGTCAAAGTTGGGTGGCGCATTGAATACGAGTAACTTGTCACCCTCATGCGACGTATGGAAGTTATATCCATGCGTCCTTCCATAGCGGCGAATCCTATTCTGGATGCCACAGGCGTAGCGGCTACCGTTTGGCTGGTAGTAATGCTTGCCAGGACAATCAACTGAGAATCCTGACCCGACATCTAAGCCAAGGGCAGCAGCCAAATACTCGTTTGAGATTCCCCGGTGCGAGGTAGGAAATGCCTCCATGAAATGCTTCCCCGTGATATTGGTTACCTCCATGAGATTTCCTCGCCCTCCTCAGTAAACCTTTCCTCGCTTTCCTCAGCCGACTCTAAGTCACTTGGCGCGGGCGTATTCTGGATACGGGAGATGACGTGGTAGAACCACTTGTCCCAATCTTCTATGGTGGCATCGGACTTTTTAGTTGCAGCCTTTGCTGCTACCTGCCGCTCAATGCTGTCGCGTGTAGGGTCTATGTATACAGGTGCAGGCACCGTTGATGACTCGCGTGGTGATTCAGTAGGCGTAATCGCTGTAGGCGTAATTTCGTCTATCGAGGGTGGAATAAAGGGAGTCGGAGCCATACCCTCATCGGCCAGACTTACGAAACGCCACTTCCAATGCCAGGGAGTGTCACCCTTATAACTCTCTTTGACTTTGCCATTGGTACGCATGACGAGCATCTTGGGCGTACCGTCAAAGTTACTACCGACCTCAGCCGGGACGTAAAGCATAAGAGGAAAGTTGGAGCGCATAGCTGGACAGTCCAACTCCAACTTGTAGTCCATCTCCCCGTTGTTGTTGTAAGTTTCCGTCTTACCCTTCAGCGTTACCGTAGCGGTCATATATGTGTCTGCCATTAGGCTCCCCCTATCTCGGTGAACAATTTCTTCGCGCTTGCTAACGGATGGGACAGTATGTACTGGGCTAAAGCTACCCATTCCTCCTGTGCTCTATAAAGGTCGGTAACGTGATGCGCTGTTAGGTGCGGCCCATCGTCATCCTCTGTAAATTGCAGGATGAAGGCAGCAGCAACTTGCTCATCGAAGCGTTGCTCAATCATCTGGGCATAGGCTCCTAATTGGAGCCAGTATTCGGGATAGATGTGCTTGGCCCGCTTGATGTCAATCAATACAAGCCGGTTATCGCCGTAAGTAGTTCGCGCCAGAATATCGAAGGTGCCCCCTACACCTAAGCCAAAGTCTACCACAGGTATCTCAATCTTCTCAACAGCCATCCCGTTAGCGGCAAGCCACTCGTTGAGCATGATGACTTCACGGTTCCATTTCTCTGGGGTAACTCCCCCTTCAAACGAGTCCGCGATGACTGCGTGTAACTCAGTGCCCTCATCTCTGGCATCAGTTCGTGATGCAGCGGCTAGCGCCTTAGCACTTATCTCCTCAATCACAGCGTCGGAGGGCACACCACCTCCTGCATTCCCGAAGTCTCTTGTACCAGCAATCACCGCTCGATACTTTTCGTCCATCAGGTTCTGCATCCAGCCAACTAACCCAGGCTTGGGGATAACTCTGCCTATAACCGTAGTTACGCTAGGCATAGGCTCAACAGTTGTTCCATCATCGAACTCCACTTGATAGCGGTGCCCCTGGCCATACTTAACTCGCGAGACCGTGAAGCCCAGGCCGCCATTAGTTAGCTTATATTTGTAACTGTCAGTCATCTAAACAACTCCTTCTCCGTTCCTTTGGTTAGCCCTTCGACTCAATAACATAACTCAGCAGTCCCTCTATCGTCTGCCAGTCATCATCCTGCATAGGGGACTCTACCTTTACCATCACCTCTGATGGATACACGCCATCTTTGGTGTCAAACCCAACGCAGATAGTGGCGTAGCGCAAGCCGCTTTCATAAAGCTGACGCGCTACCTCCCTGGTCGCATCCGGGTTATCAGGCGTGCCGTCGCAAATATGCACGAGCAAGACGTCATTGACCGTCTTAGCTTCCTGCTCAACGTAGAGGAGTGCCTCAGCGTCTGGTGTGAAGCCGCTCGATTTGATGTACTGGCCTTTTACAGCAAGATTACGGTCATTGTCGCCCGCTAGCTTATTACCAGCCTCAACCATACCAATAACAACGCCATGTTCTCGATGGTAGGTCATTACTGTCGCGTCGGTGAATAGTGCCGTTATCGCAGCAACGATATTCCACATCGTGTTCGCCCTGCCGTCGTGCATCGTGCTTGATGAGTTATCAACGAGCACGATGATTCTCGCTTGGTTGTGTTCGGGCGCTGCGAACACGCGAGTGTCGCCATATCGCATACGGTAAATCTTCTTAGTGACTTTCCCATACTGACGGAGACGGTCAACAGACTGGCGCTTACCTTCGATATCTAACTTTACCCGCAACGCCTCCGACAGCGGATTCTCTACCTGCGCCGGAATAATCACGCGATAGTTATCTGGGGTAAAGATGGGAATGGGTACCTTGCGGCCACCCTTATCGTACTTCTCGCCATCCTGTTTGATTGAATCTAAGATAGCTGCGATTACATCGTTGTCAGCATCAGTGAGATAGTCGCTTAGCTTTTCCCCTTGGTCGCTGCCTTCGGGGCTATCACCATCAGGTTCATCGCTCTCGGAGTCATCAGTATCGGGGTCATCGCTAGTAACCTTGCTGTCCTGACTCTGACCGCCCTGCGATTCTCCCGTATCGTCAGGTAAGTCATTCTCTGTATCAAGTTTGGCCTGTCTATCTTCAAACTCATGGATGAGTGCAGCATACTGTAACGCCGCTCGTACTCCTGCCACTTTATCCTTTGACTGGACAGCCTCTTCGTAGGCTGGCAAAAATACCTTAGTCAGAACGTCAGCGCATTGAGTTGCCAGGGCTTCGTCGTTGATGCCATAAGCCCCTTTGTACTGAAGATTTATGACGGCTTCGTCATACCTGCCCTCGACAAGTCCCTGTAGTGCCGTGGCATAGCCTTGTGTAGGATGCTGTCCTGACATGTCTCTGCCATACCAGTCAGAAGCACGATGTTCGATGCGTTTGGTCTCGATGTAATCAAGTGAGTCACGGGTAGCATCATCGTCAATAACGCTATAAGGTAGCGTCAGCTTATCTATCCAAGACCAATGGCCCCATGCCGCATTGACTAATGACTGTTTCATCGACCACGTAGCCGAATCGGGCACGGAAATTGTCCCGTCAGCCATAGAAGGCGTGGCTTCTCTCCCGCCCTGTATTGTGCTATGGGCACCAGCAAGTATCCTTGAGATACCCGCTGCCGTTGCATAGTTACTTGGCCTATCGAAGAAATCTAACTGGTCTTCGCTGTCCTGCATTGCATCCTCCATCTTAGTATTCACTCTCAGTTGGCATCGACGATGGAGCCAACGTGTTAGGTGCGAAGTGTGAGCGGGCCATATTGAGCACGCTATCTGCTACATCTACCGATGCCGTGAACTTAGGAATCAGTGAGTACCGCACCGCATCCAACGGCTCGAAGCCATTAGCGATGGCCTGGCCCCACAGCTTCACGTCTCGTGAGCATACCCACGTATCTGCGCTACGCCTTAGCTCTACGACCAAGGCCATGCATCGGCGAGCCGTTTCCTCTGGCATATAGAGTTTCATCAACTGAGGTTCGTTTACCACGGTCTCGTTCAGCCTGAAGATATAGCCGAAGCGACGCATTACCGGCATTGGAATCTTGTTAGACGTGTAGTTCTTGGCTGGCGGGTTATAGGACGCAACGTACCGGAAGTTTGCATCTACGCTGACGCTCCCTTCGGGTGACTCTACGAGGTCAAGGAACCTCCGTGACCCTTCGTCCATGACCTGGTGCAGTCGTGACAGCACGTCAGGGTCAGCGTTCGCCATCTCTTCGATGTGGTAGATGCCACCTTGCCTTGCCATCCTGGTCAACTTACCGTCATGCCATTCGACCAGCACGCTCGGGTCGGGCACCGGGTACATGCCGCCAACAAAGGCGTTGATGTCCATGCCACGATGACATGCCTGAATCGCATAGGTGCCATTCCATGGTGCAGTGTCCGCAATCATGTCAATAATGGTGGACTTACCGTGTCCCGTGGGGCCTTCGACGCCGATTGGCACGGGCGGCTTAGCGTGTAGCGCCCTCTCGATGTCCTCGTACATCTTGTTACCAAAGGAAGTGAACAGGTCACGAGTAGGTTCACCCGCATCGGCATCGAATACGTGCTGCTGCACGGCTGCGATAGCTTCTGCATCGGGTGGTGATACGTTACTGATGACGTTGACCAGCCTCTGCTCAAGTTCTCGGCTGTTATCAACAGCGTTACCAACGACCATGTTCTGCTTCCCACCATGTCGGTGACGGTAATGCTGAGAGATGGCAAACATACTGGGGCCATCAAACTCTCGCCAGTCTATGGTGCATATCCATTTCCTGGTATTGGCATCGAAGATGACATTGTGCGAAAGCGGGTATATCGTCGCGCTTGAGTCTTCAGTAATGACAGGCTCAGTTACCGTGGGGTTAGCACACGTTGCACAGATGATGTTGCCATAGGAGAGTTGGGCATCTGTGGAGTATGGTGGAATCGCTCGGCCACACTTGCTGCAGTTAGTTTCAGTGATGATAAACATCTAATCTTCCTCTTGGTTGTGTATGTTTGGGTCGGTCTCAGTAAGTCCGCAGTCGAATAGAAATCTGTCTTTGCCGAATTCTTTCTCTCGCTCGTTGGCGTCCTCCTCTAAGTAATCTGCAATATGGTTACCGATATACCACCGCATGTCCTCGGCGCTTTCGATATGCTCTGCCGCTTTGATGACCCTTGATATGCGTGCCCAATCTCTTCCCCACATAGCGCTACCGAAGCTCGATGATGTTGTCTTTGACAGCCTGGGCACCCAACATAAGGCCGTCAGCAAACGCCCTCTGCACAAGGTCGCCTATATCTACGGCGAATGAGTGTATGTCTTCACTCTGCTTATCTTCGTCACTTAGTTTCGATTCCAGTGACCCGATAAAAGACTGAAGGTGACGCAGGGACATGTATTCAGTGATGAGCCGCCACGTCTTACCGTTGCGGGGGATAGGCGCGTCACCCTTATCCCATAAGTCGCATTGGTTACCCATCCACTCCAGTGAGGCTTTGTCGTACCCGTGCTCTGCTGCTGTCGCGATTGTCTCCTTGAAGTGACGGTCAGTGATGCCCTCTAACACGCTTCTGATTTCGCTCTCTATATCCATCGTTTTCCTCCCGTTAGTTGCTCTCGGCTCCCTCGACCACACCCCCACAGGCTGCCAGAGGTGGCGAGAGGGTGCAAGCCCCGTGCAATCCTGAAGGATTGCCCTGCGCGCGATTGATTCTTGATTCCCTGGGTTCCTTGGGAAGGGAACTGGTACCGTTCCAGAAGAGTTAGTTCCAGACTCATATACAAGTTCCCTTCCCTTGGTAGCTATAAGCAACGTGTGTTACGCAGTGCGTTGGACGTAAAAAGTCTTGTCCTTACATCGTGTAGCAAACTTCTTTTCGCTACGCTTACCTACTAGCCACGCCATCGTTGCCCCACCGCACCCATTAGTTGAGCTATTATGTACCCAATGACAAGGTAACTTTATAGCTTCACCCACGAGAAGATTACACATTGCAATTGCTACCTCGCTGGGGTTTCTTCCGTTACGCGGCCAACCTGGAATATCAGCAGGATTGATAGATTCGATAGTCACTTCTTATTCCTCTTCTGGCTCGTAGGCCAATGGATGTATGGAATGGGCTAATAGCCCCTTTGCCTTCCGTGCTTCGTTGACTCTCTCGACGCAATCAGGGCATATAGGCTCCTTTTCTCCTGTCGTTGGCGAACGAAACGATGGAACGTGTGCGGGGTTAGACCCGAAGACACGGTTACAACTGAAACAGTTAGCGAACAGCAGCATGTATCCCATCAGTTACTCTCCTGAGCGTCTGCTATTGCTTCGGCCTCTGTTGCGAACGGCCCGTTGGGGTCGCCATCGGGCAGGCAACCAGGGAAGCACGACCACCAATACCATCCGATGGTTTTACTGCCCGGAAGCTTGCGCGCCGCTTCGGGCAACGCGTCCCCGTTTAGGCCATAGTCCACTTCGAAAACCTCTACATCGGGCAGTGCGTGTGGGTCGCTCTCGCGTGTCGGGTCGCTGTAAATCTGCATCAGTTACCACCCCTTCGATTCTGCATAACGTGAGTTCCAATCGACCGTATCGGCTATCTCTAAGACGTGGTGGTCGATAAATTCTGCGTATTCCTTTGGCGTCAGTAGTAAGTCACACATGCGTTGTATGTAACCGACGTGGCTACTCGTAGTTTGGCTATGGAAGCAGCCTCCCATCGCCGTATGTTGGATGGCAATCTTGCGTCCATCTCTCAGCGTTACTCCAATGATGAGAGCGTAGGAGCGAATGAGGCTACCATCAGTGCTCATAGAGCTATTGTTAGCAGCATTGCCGTGACGCCACGCATAAGTAACTTCAACATTACTGGTAGACATTAGTTAGTTCCTTCGGTTAAAGATAGCGGCGTGTATCTCTGTGCTTGAATTGGTCAACGCCGTTATCGTCGGTGTACATATACATGTAGAGCACCGCATCGTTATGCAGCGGCTTGCCCATCACTTTGCTAGACAATCGCCCCGACGCTATCGCCTCTCGAAACACTTTTGGAACGTCGCTCTTCACTATCACCTGGTTATCCCTCCTTTTGCTGTTACCTCTGACCTCGACACGGTAGCACAGTCTACTACAGACCAATAGCAGCCTGCAATACGGTTAGACATCGTAATCCTCCCTTCGTAATGCCATGACTACAGTCCGAATGATGTCGTTTGCCGTACCAGAGCTACCCTTTGGCGCAGCCTGTAACATTTTTACGCCTAACTTTGGATATTCCAGGCCAAGAATGAGTCCTTGCTGGATAGCCGCAGAGGCAAGTGTCCTTATGACATGATTGAGTAGCTCATTCATGTCAGTATTCGTCGTAAGGACTGCCTCCATGAGGGCAGTCGCCGCTGTTGGGAATCCGTCAACGAGTAATTCATAGGCAATCACTGCCTCAGGTAATTCGTCCCTGTGGGAATGCATAGTCATTTGCTGCCCCTTGTGCATGTGAGTGCTAGCTGATGAACGCCAGGATGGTTTTCAACGCGGTTTTCGCTTCGGCGGTATCGACGAAACCATGGATGCTTACCTTTTCGCCTTTCACCATGCCGGTGATGTTCATGGCGACGGTAGTTCCGCGTCCGGTCGTTACCTCAAATTCCAGCGCTCCAAGCTTTACGGTCATCATTACTTAGCCTCCTTGCGGGATTTCCAACTGGATGGCAGTAAGTCTGTATCGTAGTCAAGGCCAGGCCATGCTTTCTCGGCTTCCTCCGTGAATAGAGGCGCGAATTCGCCAAATACCTCGGCTAAGATGTACTCAGCGTCAGCGATGTTACTTATCTCAGTATGTGGTGCCGGTACGGCCTTCATCGCTTTGATGCCCTCAGTTAGCACCTGGGCCATGATGTACTGACCTCGCATACCTACCATAAACTTGATTGCTTCGTCCTTGATTGTCACTTCGTTACTCCTTTCTTGTGCCTGGGCTTTTTCGGTTGCCTAACCTGATTACTGAATGACGCCGCTATGATTGCGCGGTTACGAGTGTCGCATTCACGGCAGTACCATGCGTTGTTGAACTGCACCGCATCGTCACCCATCACGACCCCTCCACAGTCGTGGCAGTGACGCCTTCGCCTCAACTTACCCGTGGGTTTATCGGGTGGGTTACGGAACAGATGCTTGTCTGACCAGCCGTAGCTGAGGAAATCCACTATAACGCTCCTAAGTACTCATAGTTTTGATGTGAGTAACTCTCATGTGCGTCTGCGATTGCTTCGGCCTTCGCATCAAATGGGCCGAAGTTCTTGCCCACCTCTTCTGACCAGTACCAGCCTGACGTGTCGTCTATCTCACCCGCTTTGAGCGAATCGTGCAGGTGGTAGACATATGCCTGTATGAGGCCGTCTATCCACATTACCTCGCTCCTTTCTCGGCAGCTAGGCGGCTACCGTCCTTCGTGTGGAGGCTGCGGATAATGGCGTCCATGAATGACCCCCTACTCTCAACCTCCCACCCGAAGCGCTTTTTCAGCGCATCGGCCTGCTCGTTACTGAACATCCATCGCGGTGCCGCTTTGCGGTCTTGCATGATTACTCGTCCTCCTGTAGTTCGCTCGCCCAACGTTCGATATCGAGGCGGCTGTCGTTGACATTGGTCTCTAGGGAGTCAATCGTTCGGTTCATAGAAGCTATGTCTACCTTTGCGTTGGCGATTTCTCCTTCGAGCCATTCGCGATGTTCTGTGGTCATGCCAGGGTGGTCTATCGCATATTCGATAATCTCCTTTGCATCTCTAAGGCCAGCCCCGAACCTGTCACGAAATACCTTTATCGCGGATATTTTGTTGTGCGCCCCAACGCTTAGGACGATTTCTCGCGCCTCCTTGAGCGAGGCAGTCCTGGTAAACGAAAACTCCTTGCCCCTGTAGCCCGGTCTGATTTCCCATGTCATGACTGTTACTCCTTCTCGTTCTCTTGCTTTGCCCTTGGGTCGGCTCCTCGCCGCCTCTGCACACAGGACAACACAGCCCCACAACCACCGCAAGAGGCTCGCAATCCTGAAGGATTGCCGCACCCGCGAGTAGTATTCGCACGGCGGTAACGGCACGCCCCCGCACACGCCTGTGCATGCGGGTATACGCTCGTGCGATAATCGGGTGGGCGTAAGCCAAACAGGGGGAGGCTAAGACGATGTATCACATGCCCGTAAGCATCACGGCGACCGATGATGGAGCCGAAGTAACACTACCTGGCATAAAGGGATTGCGTGGATGGACACCAGCAACTAAGACCATGCTGAGGCATCGCCTTAGAGGCATGTTGGGTGGGCAGCAAGAGGTCGTGGTAACAAGCGTAATCGCCAACGATTCGCCCGACTTAGTGTTTAGGGTGAGTGGGTAATGACTATCGGTCGTCCCTTTACACCCGGTATCTCCGGTAATCCTGGTGGACGCCCTAGGAGTATCGGCAGACTCGCACGGGAAGCGACCGATAACGGTGTCGATATCGTCGCCTTCTTCGTGTCAGTGTTTCACGGGGAAATGCCAACCGTTGGCGATGATGTCGTCTTACACGAACGCAAGATAACGTTAGATGACCGTATCGAAGCCGCTCGCTGGCTTACTGACCGTGGATGGGGTAAGGCTGCGCTCAACGTATCTGTCGAGAATGACGAAATGGACTTACCCCTGACTAAGTACAGCGTCGAAGAACTCTTAGCCATGCGCAACACGCTAGTTATGCTGACAGAGGGAGAGTTCAGCGAAAAGGCGTAAGGCGTAAGGCGTAAGTCACGCGAGTAAGTGTAAGGACTAAAACTTAGTTAACTACCCCTATCCCATCACAAGGACGGGCTAAGTAGGCGGCTGCGTAAGGTCGCGGTCAGGGTTCGCCTTATATGTAGGTAGTCACCTAAGGCAAGCCCTGATTCGCTTAGACACCCTCATAGGGTGGCAACAGTCGTAACTACGTCGCCTAGTAGTTTATCTGACCTTCGATTCCTGACCTAGCACTAAGCCAGGAGCGGCACCGTTTGTAAGAATCCCAGACTTTCGGTAAGTCGGTATCAACACCGTCTGACTTAGCGCTGAGATACGCTTCGTGTAAATCGCGTAAGGCTACGATAGCCTTGTATACTAACTCGTTATGATAGGACGCATTGTCACGAATCGCCTGACTTAGTCCGTCTGACATTTGCGTAGCCTGAGCCCTATCGCCAATGTGTAGCGTAGATATGATGTTCACCCCGTAAGTAGTTGAAGCTTACGACGTGGCAACGACTGTTGCTTAGACACCCTCAGAATGGCGCGAGCCCCGTAAGTAGTTAGGCCGTAACTAGGTAGCGTTCACGAACGCTGTCAGGAATAATGTTGAACGCCTTCTGTAACTTCTCGCGACATTGGCGATGTACTCGCATGTTGTGTAAGTCGCCGTTGGGTAACTCGTAAGCCCAAAAGGCCGTAAGTCGCCCGTAATGGCCACATACTGGACATTCCTTCTTATTCATGGTTAGTAAGTCTCTCCGTAAGTAGATTGACTCGCACCATTCTGAGGATGCCTAAGCGATGCTGATAACAGCGATTTAGCAGGTTTTGATGATGCTTAGCTTCTAGGAACACCGGAAGCGCCACTAAGTGTTACTTGGTTAGCTTGGCGAGAATCGCGTCTAGCTTAGCGTCTGTCTCAGCTTTGCCAGCGTCAACCTTAGCCTCTAAGGCATCCATTCGCGATTCGGCGACCTTCTTGGGCTTCGCAGGTTTCTTAGGAGCAACGACGTAAATTCTAACGTCGTTGTCATCGGTACCAGACTGCCAGAAATTGCAGACTGTACCTTCGGGAACGCCTTTACCAGTTTTGCCCTCTAAGGCGTGCTTAGGAGACAGCATTTGCTGGATGGTGCGCCCACCCTTAGGCGAAACGCTGTATCCAGCTTCGGCTTGCTTCGCGGGGCTCATTGCCCTGACCTTAGCGAAGGCGTCCTTTATCGTTTTGACCGCTTTGGCTTCTAGGGTTCGGTATTGCATTTAGCTTTCGCTTTCCGCGCCTCCGATGCTCCTAGAAACTAAGCATCCCTGCGGGTTATTCCGTAGCTGCGTTGAGCGCCTCAGGAGCGTTACTCGACATCCTGCGCGCTACTCCCGGGAGTGATGGCCCTCTTGAGGAATCACCTTAGTCCGTCACCGGGTCGCGAGTCCTACTGGCGTCTGTTTCACCGCCGTTGTAAATGTGCTGTAGAGGCGGGTGGCCTCAACGGGCAATACCTTACAGCAATGCACTTACGTATGGCAATAACTTACGCCTAACAGAGGCGACTTACGCCTACCAGCGAACGCACCGAATGAGGCAAGCGCGCCCACCCCCGGCGGTACCATCTGGCGTATCTGATACGTATCAACTAAGAAAATATCCGCGGCATAATTTCAGAGGATTTGTGTAGGAGCAGAAGCAATCTCATTTACCGTCTGAGGGAGCCAGCGATGCCTAGAAGGGGAGGGGGTTTCTTTCGGAAGGAGATGGAAACCCGACCCCCTCCGTAGGTTCCCCCGCTGGGTGGAGCCGAAATTGAACCCCACCGGCGTCGTAGACATGCTTCCTTCGTCCGGCTGCAATGCCGGAGGTGGCTTCACTTCCTCGGAGGAGCCCAGGAATGCCTGCGTGGGTATGGGGTTATGAGTAAGTCGGGGTTTTTACCTTGTAGCGATGGCTACGTATGAGGGGGAGAAAAGAAAAGGGCCGCTACGTGGACTGTTGCAGCGGCCATTCCGTCCTCGGTCACCAGTTTCGGCTGTCCCTAGCGGCCTCCCCGCGTCCGTTCAGCCGAACAGGGAGGACTATACACTTATTTTCTAAGCGGTAGTAGTGGGATTGACGGCTGTTTTGGTGCTGTGGCGCTGGGGGTTGAGTAAGAGAGACGTACGGGGTGGGGGTCTCTCATTACGATACCGATGATATATCCACAATTTAGGGAGGGTATGGAAAATGCTTACTGCGCGGCGCACACGCAGAGAGGTAATACCCCCAGCGACCACAGTAGTGCTACTCTACACCACAGCCGAGTGTACTGAGAAGAGGAGTTACCACCGCATATGGTTACTCAAGTCACGATGACTGACCTTGAGCGTGAGTTAGCCAAGCGCCGATTCACTGAATTCCTCACCTTCGTCAAGATTCAGAACACCGACAGTGAAGGTGGAGCCCAGATGGCCTTCGAGAAGTGGCCACACCTTCTTACTTCCGCAGCGATTCTTGAGAAACACCGCCGCGTTATCTTTCTCAAGGCCAGGCAGATTGGTATCACCTGGCTTATGGCGGCATATGCACTCTGGACGGCTACTTACCACGACGGCGCCGTTGTTCTTGTCCTCTCAAAGGGGGAGAACGAGGCGAAAACCTTCCTCAGGCGCATCAAATTCATCCACTCCCGTCTCCCTGAGTCACTTCAAGGTGTGGTTGTTATCGACTCGACGACTGAATTCGGGTTCAAGAGTGAATCCAAGATAACGGCACTGCCCGCAACCGAAGATGCAGGTCGTTCAGAGACCGCAACCCTCGTGTTGCAAGACGAAGCGGACTACCACAAACACCTTGAGTCCAACTTCGCGGCTGTCAGACCTACTGTTGATGCGGGTGGGCAGCACATCATGGCTTCTACGTCCAATTACGAGACCATCGACAGCTTCTTCAAGCGGATGTACCGCCGTGCGAACACCTTAGAGGGTACGGAAAGCAACCACGACGGTGAATCGCGTTACGTCCGGGTGTTCTTTGGGTGGGATGTCCGTCCTGGGCGTGATACGGAGTGGCGTTCTGAAGTTACGGCAGATTACGACCAAGACCAGAGGGACAAAGAGTACCCAGAGTCAGAAGAACAGGCACTCGCTCCACCTCAGGCCATCGCTGCCTTCGATTCCGCTGCTCTCGCCAGCATGTTGGAGAACGCCGAGGAGCCATTGGTGGTAAAAGGGTTACCGCCTGATGCTCGCATGTGGCGAAAGTTCGTTATCGGCGACAAGTACACCGCATTCACCGATACTTCCCACGGAACGGGGAAGGACTTCGCCGTCACCGTTGTCTATAACTGTGTTACGGGACTTATCGTTGCAGATATCAAGTCCAATACCCTCGACCCTGACGCATTGGCCCTTCAGTCAGTCAAGTTACTCGGTGAATATGACAATCCCATCTGGGGTATCGAGGACAACGACTGGGGTATACAAACCATCAAAAAGGCTCAACAGTTGGGTTATAGGCAGTTGTACCATAGGCCCATAAGTACCCAGAATCAGAATAAGAAGGGTCAAGTTGGCTGGCATACGAGTGAGTCCAGCCGCAATAGCCTCTACGGTGACTTACAACAGGCAGTCAAAGACCGTTCAGTAACGATGTTCGCCAGAGATGGCATCGCTCAGTTCACCCAGACCATCAAGAATCCCGACAAGAATGGACGAGTAGAGGCTATCGAGGGTGGACATGACGACTACCCACTTGCCGTTGGCGGGGCATTACAGATGATTAGGTACGCGCGTAAGGCAAGAGCCCACTCATTCACACCAGCAGGTGACTTCAGTTCCATGGGAGCTTTTCTTACCGAGCGCGTTGTTCAGACGAAAAGTAGGTGGTAGGAGTAACCAATGCCAACACAGAAACCCGATGAAGGGTATATCCGTGACTATCGTGAATACCTACGCGGTGTCTGGTCTGCAACTCACGCACACTGGCATGGAGTGATAGACCCTTGGTACTGGCAGACGGCGACCATCTGGCCCGGTGGCTCTCAGCGTTCGACCTATCTTCCCTCCACTGCACGCGCCATCGTTGACCATGCTGCCGACGTACACATGGCATTCGAGCCCAAGTTCTTTCGCAAGCCTCCTCGTGGAGGACGCAAGCATGAGAAAGATGCAGACGCCGTAGAGGCTGGACTGGGAGCAGTCTTCCTCGATGCGATGCTCCATGAGCCAGAACTTGCCTTCAAACAAGGCGCTAAGTACATGGGTCAGTATGGGTACAGCGTTATCGAAGGCCCCATCTTGGACTTCGAGAATAGGCCGGAGGAGCCGAAGCAGGGCAGGGGCGAGAGCGCCGACGAGTTTCGGTGGCGTGAGATTGACTATCGCAACAGCAAGCGGAGTTGGAATCCCATCCGCATCCGCGCTCCTCACCCCCGTCACGTATTGATTGACCCCACTGAGCGGATGCCGGGAGAGGTCGTCAAACACCAATACCTCTACGTCTCACGCATCCTTGGTCTGTTGGAAACGCTCCGCAGTCGAGAGCGCAAGGCAGAATTCATCATCAAGAAGAACAGTTACCCCTTCTCGATAGATAACCCATTCCTCAATGTGGAGACCACCGAATACTGGTCTGCTGAATATCACGCCATGACCGCAGGCGATGCACTGCTCTTCGTGGAGAAGAACGCCTATGGGTTCGTGCCGTTCAACCATGGTTTCTCAGGATTCGGTGGGGAGATGACCGAGAGCTTCGGTGACCCCCGAACGAAAGCACAAGGACTACTCGACCCCGTTATCCATGCACTGAAGGTCGAGGCCCAGAGCATGTCTGCGAAACACAATGCCATCATCGAACGCTCTTATCTTCGTACGCGCGTAGGTACGACGACTGACCCTGCAGAGATAGCGGAGCAACTCGATACCGAGGATGGCGTCATCCAGGCAGACTTCGGTGAAGTTGGTTTCATCGACTACCCCGAACTTGGTCGCTCACTCTTCCAGGTAGGGAATGAGGTTAAGGACGACATCACCATCGGCACCTTTGCCCGCGATATCGCTGGTATGCGCCAACAAGGAGTAAGTACGGTTGGCCAACAGGCCATCCTCTCTACTGCCGCAACTCGTAAGTTCGCCACGGTGAATAAACAACTCAACCTGATGGCAAGCATCGTTGGCATGAACATCCTTCGGTTGGTAGACCGACTGGACATCACTATCGAATTGGGCGGTGACTCACTTAGTCCTGCCATGCTCCATCACGACTACAACATCATGGCTGAGTTCCAGACACTCGACCCCATCCTCCAGCTTCAGGAGCGCGAGGTAGGGATGAGGGAAGTCCAGATGAAACTCAAGTCCAGTGAGTCCTACCGCGAGAATGACCTCCGGGTACGGAATGAGTCACTGGAGAAGAAGCGCCTTATCAAGGAACTCGTGCGCGAGTCACCCGAATACATCCAGGCCATCTCCCGCGAGGTAGCTCGTGAGGATGGGATGCTGGAAGTCATCGAGAACCTTCGAGCAGAAGAGGCGGCAGGCCAGCAAGGAGGGCCTCCACCAGGAGCGGGGCCGATGCCTGAGATTTCGGCAGGCGCAGGCGGTGGTGCAACGAGAGCCTTGCGTGGTGCGCTTACGGGCAGTACGGCCAAGCCAGGCATTCCACCGTTGCCACCGAATGTGACACCGTAATGCCAGAAACAGACAACATATTCACCGAGGTTGTGATTGAGTTACGCGAGGAGATGGCTGCTATCCGTGAGGAGAGTGAGGAGTTCGCAACGAAGTTCCTCCACGAAAAAGTGCAGCCCAGCCAGGTGATGCGTCGTTCCAGCAAGATGACTCCCGCACAGCGCAAAGAGTCTATTGATTCTATCGGCGGGCGTGATGCACTTCTAAAAATGATTCATGATGAAAGTGCGCGGAGGAATTCAAATGGCGACTGATAGAGAGCTTAGATACGACACTACCGAGAACAGACTCTACAGTTACCGCGAAGCCGATGATTCGTGGCAAATATTTAGTTTTCGGCAGATGGAGGAAGCCATCCTGCGATTATGGGGGACTGACGTTGATGGCATTGTACTTACTCCTGAATTGAATGACGCTTTCCAAGATTGGGTTCAAGGCTCAGACCAAAATCCACCGTCACTAGAAGAAGTAAGAACAGAACAAGAAGCGGCAGCGTTGCCTGGTGACGAAACAGACCCTGCTACTGAGACTGAACAGGGTATCTGGTCAGGACTTACAGGTTGGTGGCCTGGTGGCGGGACTGACAAAGTAGATGCACCGCCTGGGAGTGCAGTAGATGCACCGCCTGGGGACGAACCTCAATATGGCGATTTGACTATTGGACTCAACGGTGACGTTTGGGTCTATGCCATAGACGAAAACGGGCAAGACAACTTTGTAAAGATGCGTGAGTTTGAAGAGGAGATTGGCGAGTATACCTTTGCTCAACATGCAGATTTGATACTTGAAAGATACACAGACGACGAGGGCGGCACGGATGGAATCGAAGGGCTGCGTTTCGATGAGGACTTCAAACTCGGACAAATCGACCTCCTAGAGGACAAAGGAGAGACAACTTGGACAGCCCAGGACGCTATTTCGAGGGACAGACTTGCTGCACTGCTGGAAAGAAAAGACCCTGAGCCCACTGATGAAGTGGGCGACTGGTATGACCAGTTGCGCGCACTGCCTGGCTATTCACACCTTCCAGAAGACCGGGGTGACCTGGGCTTGGTTGTTTCGCGTAACCCTGTGACTGGAAACGCCGACTTATACGAAAACGGTGACTATATTTATGTGCGCGACCCTAAGCGATTCCGAGCCGCAATGGATACGTATATAGCCATTGCGAAGGCTCAAGGCATCGACGTTGGCAAGATAGAAGAAGAGCCGTGGACGCAAGACGATGCACGAGAAAACGCAGAACGTGCTGGCCCTGGATTCATGGCTGACTATTCGCCTAAGGACGGGTGGTTCATGCGAAGACGCACGGTAGATGACCCGTACGACACTGAGGCAGAGGCAGATGCGGGAGCAAAAGCGCAGGGCTATACGAACTATGAGATTGTTCCTAATCCTGACGGGCGTGGTGTCGTTATTAGTGTTGGCGCAGCAGGAAAGAAATACTTCTCATCTAAAGCAGCCGAAAAAGATAAACCAGATGGGATGAGGGTCAAAGCAATTCAGCAAGATGATGGCTCTATCCTCTATGGGTATGAATACGCGCCTGAAGACCCAAAGATGCTCATTGATACCTGGGATGAGGTCATCATTGATGCATACCAGAAAGGCGGGCCAGCAGCGGCGATTGAGGCTGACCGATTACGTGACCGTATCGAGGCCAAGGCAGTCACTCCACTTGAAGCTCTTGAGTTCGCCTGGAAAGTTGCAGAAGACCCTGACCAATTTATGCGGATTGCCAAACTGGCAATGAGCCTTGGTAGTCAGCAAGGTGCAACGAGTGACTTCATGAGTGCCGTTACGTCTGGGGCTAGCAGCATCGTTGGTGCTGATACGTTCGATGACGTGGTAACAGTTCTTGAGAACACCCCGCCGAGTGTCGGAACAGATTTTAACACGCTTTTCGATGAAGCCGTTGTTGGCGGCGACCCTGAGCTATCGCCTGAGGAAAGGGCGGCACACGAGGCACAGGTAGAATCGGAGATAGCAGAACGTGCAGCACTCAGAAGCGCCTACCAACGCTCTCTAGATGTGACTGGCGCTATTCACACGGAAGCAGATACAGAGGCAACAAGACGCGCTCGTGAGGATGCAGACCCTGATGAGCCTGGTGAATACGACCGGCTTTGGGGTATTTACTACGAGGAAGAGTCTGACAGATTGAAGGCAGAAGCTGACGTGGCATGGCGTGGTGAGCAGGAAGAGCGAGTCACGCAACTAGACCCCAGTAACCAGCCCGTTGGTTACTCGATAACGCGTGGCGATGGGGCCTCCGTTGAGGTAAGAGAAGACGAAGCCGGGATAAAGCGTGTGTACATCACAGATGCAAGTGGTCAGGCATCCGTATCAGATACCGTACCGGCATGGGCCTGGCCTGAGGTTGTTGGGCGTGACCCTGCTGCCATAGTAGGCAAGGAGACGGCAGACGAAGGCCCGAAAGACCTGGTCACTACCGACACATCGACCTACACAGGGCAGCCTACACCCCCGGTTGAGTTTGACATGACTGCGTTTGAGAAGAACGTCTCTGCACAGGCTCGTGAACAGGAAATGAATAGACGGAAGAAGCGCTATGAGCAGTTGCCAGGTATTACTAGGGGCAAAGTTGGCACTCGTGGTGGTGGCATCTAATGGTAGTCAAGGATACCTTCGCCACGGATGACCCCTTCTTAGTAGATGACTTCATCTCTGTGCTAAAGCCAGATGATGTTGTTGATATGGCTCTCACCTTTCATTCCAGTCTTCTCGACAACATCGTTGAGGGACTGATTGATGACGTTACTTACGAAGAAGGACTTGAGTGGACGAAAGACACGCTCGAAAGCCTGGGCATGTCCGACATCATCGAAAAGTTGGAGACTCCCCAGGAGCGAACTGACCGGAATAAACCGCAGCCTCCTAGTGAGCCAGCCACATATCGCGAGATTACTACCAATCTTGATGAAGACGCTATGTCGGAGTCACAGGTAAAGCTTGCCCCGTTGATGAAGCTTCTTGAGAGTGGCTACATGATTCGCAGCATCGACGTAGAAGGCGGGACGATAACTTTCTATCGGAACGCCGACGGAACTGACGACGAGCGGATAATCACGATGGGCATAGATTTGCTCTCCGTGCTTGCCGATGCACTAAGTGGAAAGGTAGAAGTCTAGTGCAAACCACACAACGCATAGAGTCACCTGCTGAGCGAAGGATGCGGTTACTGGCAGGAAATCGGGGAAAGCCATTCCTACCAGAAGTAGATGACCCGTTCGCCGATATGACAGACGACCCATTCGGTGACCCATTTGGTGCGGCACCTCCTGCATCTACTGAGCAGCCACCGATACCACTCATACAACGAGAACGCCCAGCAGACCGTCCGGTCAATTTCCAGTCCATCGCTAGACGGGCACAGATGGGGCTGCGAGATGTCCCGCAGGAAGAACTACAGGCCGTTCGAGAGGAAAGGCTTGTAGGAAAAGACCCACTTAGCTTTGAAGAGACACAGATACTCACTGCCGGGATGATTGTTATAGGAGCACAGGCGCTCCTTGAAGGCTTAGAGGGGTCTGGTCTCGCTGAATATAAGAAGGCTAGAAGCGAAGGGACAAATTTTCAGCATTCAGTCCTTCGTGGCTATCGCGCCCAAGACCTTCCTACTGGCGTCAAGGGCGCGCTTGAATTACTTGGGCCAGAAGACATCTTGCCTGGTGGACTTGTTATTGGCGCTGGCCTCGGTATCGGTAAGCTTGGCATCAAGGGAGTTCGTCGTCTTGCTGGGCTGCGTTCGATAGATGAGATTGCCAACGCTGTAGGGGTTAGTCCAGATGACATAGGTGCTGCTCGCTGGCAACAATACAGAACAGTGGCGGGTGGGTCTCAAGACTTTGACGATTTACTTGACGCACATGGGAAGTCATTCGACGACTATGCTGATGAACTCGATAAGGTTAACACTGAGTTAGCAAAGACATCTAAGGTAGATGAGATTGTTAGCGCTGCAGAAGAAGCCTCACCAGCAGCCGGTAAGGCAGGAACACCGGAAGCTATCTTTGTTCGTTACTGGGATGAAGGTGCAGGTAGGTTTTACGAGCAAGGCCCATATCCAGAAGCGGTAGCGCGAACAACCGCACAAGACTTTGCTCGTGAGGGCTATGACGTAGCCCTCTACGCAAGTAAGCCCGCACGTTCACGCCTCCAGCCCGCAGTGATTGACTTGGACTCGGCACCCGTAAAAGTTCTCCCACCCACAGGGCCACCAACGGGCAAGGTAGACAAGCCTAAGCGTGGCAAGAAGACACTCGGTGACATTCGCGCTCAGCACGCTGCGAATATGGATGACTTCTTACTTGACAAGATAACGCAAGCTGAATTTCAGAAGCGCAATGCCAAGTTTGTTGCTGCCTTCAAGCGTGCTGGTGGCGAAGAAATCCAGCTTGAATCCTTGAATGAGCGCGTGAAAAAGGGCGTTCCGCAGCAGCCAGAGACAGCAGCCACCGCCTCTGCAGCGGTGACGAAGAAGAAGCCTAGGGTTACTAAGGCCGAAGTCGATAAGGTTCTTGAGGGAGTAGACAAACTCCTGAGCCAGGGGTACGCCTTCTCTAAGATAGACCTTGAACTCAACCAGGTCACTCTCACGAAAGCCGGGGCCAAGGACGAGGTAATCAAGGTTGGCGATAGAGTCCTTGAGCTCCTAGCCCAGAAGCAAAAGATGACCGATGAGGTCGCTGCCGAGTCCGGCGCTGCCGCCACCCGTGCGCCTGGCGCTAAGCCTGGCGCTGCCGCTAAGCCTGGCTACCCAGAAGGCACCATCCTGCGGGATACCGATGGTGAATTGCATAGAGCTACGGGACTTATCGAAGGAACCAAGCTTCAGGTCACGAGAGGAACGGACAAGCCAACAGCCAAGAGTGACGTCTTCTGGGTTGAGATTAGCAAACTGCGCATGCACACAATGGTTGCAGATGTATCTGTCTATCGCGAAGCAATTGCATCGGCTAAAGCCGCCCCCACTGTCGCCCAGCCTGGCACTGTTCCCACTC
>Ga0208179_1000233_pt1 | contig 41456 bp, 32 predicted proteins | sample Malvired_Geostar_FD_184238 | JGI IMG/M metagenome (GOLD analysis project Ga0208179, IMG submission 184238) | Marine viral communities from the Global Malaspina Expedition - Malaspina viral metaG DeepMed_Geostar (SPAdes) (version 2) | ecosystem: Environmental > Aquatic > Marine > Oceanic | place... | reverse complement strand
GGCATTCAGTTTCCGGATCGTCGGCGGCAGTGTCATCGGCCTCGCTCGCCACCGCCACGCAGGCCTCCACCAGTTCTTCCCGGTCGGGCAGCGGGCCGCCGATGCGCACGTCGAGCAGCTCGTCCAGCAACAGCGGGTAGGCGGCCAGCCGTTCCGCCAGCAGCGCGCTATGGGTAACCACCTCGACCAGCCGCGCCAGCGCCGCCGGCTGCTCATCCAGCAGGGCGAGATAGGCACTGCGACGCAGGATGTTGTGCAGCATCGCCAGCAGGCGCCGCAGGGCGAGCATCGGTTCGCTCGATCTGGCAGCGCCGTGCACCAGCGCCGGCAGGACCCGATCCAGCCGCGCCCGGGTGCTGTCGGAAAGACCCTGCACGCCCGGGCTGCGCGCGAAGTCCCTGAGCAGCGCGTCGGCGTTGCGGGGCTCGGCGAAACCCGCCTCGGCCATCGCACCCGCATCCCCCGCTTCGGGCAGGGCCCGCCAGTACGCGTCCAGCGCCGTGCCCTGGCTGCGCTGCTCGCGTGGCGCGAGCAGCGCCGCGAACTCCTCACGGACTGCGCTGCGATGATGCGTCAGGTCCGCCAGCAACTCTGTCCAGCCGGGGTAACCCAGGCCGACGGCGATCCGGAGACGATCCGTATCATCGTCCGGCAGTTCGTGGGTCTGGGCGTCGCGCAGCATCTGCAGGCGGTTTTCCAGCCGCCGCAGGAACCGGTAGGCCGACACCAGCGAGGCCGCCGCGTCGGGCTCCACCTGGTTGGACTCCACCAGCGCGGCCAACGCCGGACGCAGCGCGCGCGATCGCAGTTCCGGCTCCCGGCCGCCCCGGATCAGCTGCAGCGCCTGGACCAGGAACTCGATCTCGCGGATCCCGCCAGGGCCGCGCTTGATGTCCTCGGTGAGTTCCTTGCGTGCGACTTCCGCGCTGATCGCCGCCTTCATCTCGCGCAGCCCGTCGAGCGCGCCGAAGTCGAGGTAGCGGCGGTAGATGAAGGGACGCAGGGAATCGAGGAACTGCTCCCCGCCGTCGATGTCCCCCGCCACCGGCCGCGCCTTCTGCCAGGCATAGCGCTCCCAGTCCCGGCCTTCGCGCTGGAAGTACATTTCCATCGCCGGGAACGACCATGCCACCCGCCCGGCGTTGCCATAGGGCCGCAGGCGCAGGTCGACACGGTGGCAGAACCCCTCGGCGGTGATCTCGTCCAGCAGCTTGGCCAGTTGCTGCCCGAGGCGCGAGTAGTAGTTCTCGGCATCCAGGGGTCTGGGGCCATCGGATTCGCCGCCATGCTCGTAGCCGTAGACCAGGTCGATGTCCGAGCTGAAGTTCAGTTCGCCGCCGCCAAGCTTGCCGAGGGCGAACACCACCATGCGTTGGGGTTTTCCAGCCGGGTCGCGGACATGGCCGTGCCTGCCGGCAAATTCTTTTTCCAGTGCAGCCAGCGCGACCTGCAGGCAGTGCTCGGCCAGCGCAGTGGTGGCGGCGAGCGTGTCTTCGAGCTGATCCAGGTCCAGCACATCCCGCCAGACGATCCGGGTTGATTCGGCAGCGCGGAAGCGGCGCAGCAAGGCCTGCCAGTCCTGGCGGCCATCGGGCTGCAGCGAGGGAACCTCAAGCGCCGTCGCACCGTCATCGGCCAGCAATCGCTGCAGCAACGCCGGTTGCCTGACCAGCGTGTCGACCGCGAAATCCGAAGCCACAGCGATCGTCCGCAGCCGCGGGTCGAGGGGCCCAGGGTGGGCATCGCCCAGTGCTTGCGCCAATCGCTCCAGCGCGCGGTGCACTGGCGGGGCGAGGGCTTCTCGGGTGGTCGGGGTCATCGACCCGATGATGGCATGCAGGCACGGAAGGCCGGAAAGTAAAAAGCCCGCTCCGGTCGAAACCGGAAGCGGGCCTGCTCCCTCCCCCACGTCGGGATGCGCCCTGATCGTGAAGGAGTTGTTAGTGCGGATGCACGCTGCAGTGCAAAAAAGAACCGGGCGGTACTGGAATTGAAGCGGTATGGCTAAAAAAAAAGGCCCCGCCAAAGCGGGGCCTCCTCTAGCAGGGTGCAGCCTCGATCAGAAGCCCATGCCGCCCATGTCGCCCATGCCACCGCCGGCCGGCATCGCCGGCTCGTCCTTCTTCGGCAGCTCGCCGACCATCGCTTCGGTCGTGATCATCAGACCGGCGATCGACGCGGCGTTCTGCAGCGCGGTGCGGGTGACCTTGGTCGGGTCCAGGATGCCGAACTCGAGCATGTCGCCATACTCGCCGTTGGCGGCGTTGTAGCCGTAGCTGCCCGTGCCTTCCTTGACCTTGTTGAGGATCACGGACGGCTCTTCACCGGCGTTGGTGACGATCTCGCGCAGCGGCGCTTCCATCGCGCGCAAGGCGATCTGGATGCCGTGGTTCTGGTCTTCGTTGATGCCCTTGAGGTCGGTGATCGCGGCCAGCGCGCGCACCAGCGCCACGCCACCACCCGGAACCACGCCTTCCTCGACGGCGGCGCGGGTCGCGTGCAGCGCGTCCTCGACGCGGGCCTTCTTCTCCTTCATCTCGATCTCGGTCGATGCACCGACCTTGATCACCGCAACGCCGCCGGCCAGCTTGGCCACGCGCTCCTGCAGCTTCTCGCGGTCGTAGTCGGAGGAGGTCTCCTCGATCTGCGCCTTGATCTGCTTGATGCGGCTCTCGATGCCACCGGTCTCGCCGGCGCCGTCGATGATGGTGGTGTTCTCCTTGGAGATCTGCACCTTCTTCGCGCGGCCGAGATCGTTGATGGTCGCCTTCTCCAGCTGCAGACCGATCTCCTCGGAGATCACGGTGCCGCCGGTCAGCACGGCCATGTCTTCGAGCATCGCCTTGCGACGGTCGCCGAAGCCCGGGGCCTTGACGGCGCAGACCTTGACGATGCCGCGGATGGTGTTGACCACCAGGGTGGCCAGGGCCTCGCCCTCGACATCCTCGGCGACGATCAGCAGCGGCTTGCCGGCCTTGGCCACGCCCTCGAGGACGGGCAGCAGGTCACGCACGTTCGAGATCTTCTTGTCGTAGAGCAGGATGAACGGATCGTCCAGCTCGGCCTGCATCGACTGCTGGTTGTTGATGAAGTACGGCGACAGGTAGCCGCGGTCGAACTGCATGCCCTCGACCACGTCCAGCTCGTTGTCCAGGCCCGAGCCTTCCTCGACGGTGATGACGCCTTCCTTGCCGACCTTGTCCATCGCCTGGGCGATGAGGTCACCGATGTTGGTGTCGGAGTTGGCGGAGATCGCACCGACCTGGGCGATTTCCTTGCTGGTGGACGACGGCTTGGAGATCTTCTTGAGCTCCTCGACGGCGCCGATCACGGCCTTGTCGATGCCGCGCTTGAGGTCCATCGGGTTCATGCCGGCGGCGACCGCCTTCATGCCCTCGCGGATCAGCGCCTGGGCCAGCACGGTGGCGGTGGTGGTGCCGTCACCGGCGATGTCGGAGGTCTTGGAAGCGACTTCCTTGACCATCTGCGCGCCCATGTTCTCGAACTTGTCGGCCAGCTCGATCTCCTTGGCGACGGACACGCCGTCCTTGGTGATCGTGGGGGCGCCGAAGCTCTTGTCGAGCACGACGTTGCGACCCTTCGGGCCGAGGGTGGCCTTGACGGCATTGGCGAGGGTGTTGACGCCGCGCAGCATCTTGGAGCGCGCGTCTTCGCCGAAACGAATTTCCTTGGCAGCCATTAGCGGATTACCTCAAAAAAGAATGCGAAAAAGGGGGACAGTTGAACGGAAGGTCCGCGATCAGCCGAGGATCGCGAAGATGTCGTCTTCCTTCACGACCAGCAGTTCGTTGCCGTCGAGCTTCACCTCGGTACCGCTGTACTTGCCGAATAGCACCTTGTCGCCGACCTTGACCTGCGGCGCACGGGTGCTGCCGTTGTCCAGGGCCTTGCCCTCGCCCACCGCGACCACCTCGCCCTTGATCGGCTTCTCGGTGGCCGAGTCGGGGATCACGATGCCGCCCGCGGACATCTTTTCTTCTTCCATGCGCTTGATGACCACGCGGTCGAACAGCGGCTTGATATTCATGTCTACAACCTCATAAGTGGTTGAATGGATGGGGAAAAACGCTGAAATCTGGCAGTCGCCCCGGCGGAGTGCCAACCGCCGGCGCGACAGCGCCCGGAATCCGGGACTGCGACGGAGATGGGGCGGGCATGGCGGGTTTCAAGGGGGACGGCACGAAAAAGTGGCCGGGGCGTCGACGGCGCGACAAAAAAGAACGCGCCTCCTGCGAGACGCGTTCTTCCGGTTTCGGGATTGGCTTCCGAGCGCGGCGCGCTCCTGCGCCTCTCCCCTGACCTGAGACCCCCATGTCTAAATCGACGTCCTTGTCGACTGGAGCCGATCTTGGCCTCTCCGATCGCCAGTGGCTAGAGTATGGACCGCCCGTCGCTGCGCCCTTCCGGTAGCACACATCTGTGATGGACACCCCGGGATGCCGGCACTATGGTGTTCATCGCAGATTTAGCTACCAATAGACAACTGCTTGATGTGATTGTAAGTAGCAGGGTGAAAAATGGTAGCAGAGCCCCAATCAGGGCTGCCAATACCGCGATATTGCCTCGACCATTGCCTCCGGACGGGAGCTTGCATGAGCCTTGAACTTCGCATTCGCCTTGCACGACGCCACGGCGGCTTCTCCCAGGCCAGCCTGGCCGCGGCAGTCGGGGTGCAGCGCAGCGCGGTCAGCCACTGGGAGGCTTCCCCGGGCAAGTCGCCCAGTGCAGCGCACCTGCGGGAGATAGCAATGGCGACCGGGGTGCAGTTCGAATGGCTCGCCACCGGCCGCGGGAAGATGAACCTCTCGCAGGAGGTGGAGATGGATTCGATCGCCGCCGCCGAGGCACTGCTGGTCGACGATCCACTTGAGTTGCGACTCATCAGCGCATTCCGGGACAGCTCACCGAGGGCCCGCGTCCCCCTTGTGGAGATCGCCGAGGAGCTGGCGGGCAGCCGGGTCGGCCGCCCGCGGGGCACCGGCCGCACCTGATCGCAGGCACCTGATCAGGAACGGCCGTCGCCGCTGGGCTAGGCTATGGAGCCACCCCGACGAGCCCTCGCCGTGTCCGTCCTGTTATGCCTGTGCACCTGCCCCGACGAGACCAGCGCACGCGCGATCGCCGATGCACTGGTCGAAGAGCGCCTGGCCGCCTGTGTCAGCGAACTCCCGGGCATCCGCTCCACCTATCGCTGGGAGGGCGAGCTGGCGCATGACCACGAGATCCAGCTCCTGATCAAGACGACCGACGCCCGGCTGGAGGCGCTGACCTCGCGGGTGGTCGCCCTGCACCCGTACGAACTCCCCGAGCTGCTGGCGGTCGAAGCCAACGGTGGCCTCGCCCCCTACCTTGCATGGGTGGCCGAACAGACGCGAATTGATGACTGACATCGTGACGAACCGCAGCAGCCGGATACGGGCGCTGCTGCTGGGTACATGCGCCGCCTGGATGCTGGCTTCCGGTTCCGCCGCGGCCGCCATCGATCCCGATGACCTGCTGCCGGTGGACGAGGCTTTCGCCTTGCGCGCGGATGCATCCGCCGCCGCTGGAGACGGACGGACCGCCATCTCCGTTCGCTGGCGCATCGCGGACGGCTACTACCTGTACCGGCACCGTATCTCGGTGGAGCCTGATGCGGGCTTCCGGGCCCGCAAGCTGCGGCTGCCGCCGGGCAAAGCCTATGAAGACGAGTTCTTCGGCAAGGTGGAGACCTACCGGACCGCACTGGAAGCGGTGCTACCGGGTGAACCTACGGCCCCCACCACCACGCTGACGGTGAAGTACCAGGGCTGCGCCGACGCCGGGATCTGCTATCCGCCGCAGACCCGTCGGCTGCAGGTGTCCCTGCCAGCCCCCGTCGCCGCAGGCGCCACCAGCGTCCCGACGCCCCCCCGAGGGGCGGGCAATCCGCTGCTGGCCGGAAACATGCCGGGCGGGAACAGCGGCAACCCGCTTCTCGGCAAGGTGGGCGGCGGGGCCGTCGATGCGCTCCCGCTTCCGCCGGAGCGCGCCTTCGGCTTCGAGGCCATCGTGGGGGATGCCAACACCCTGCTGCTGCGCTTCAGCCCCGCGCCGGGGTACTACCTCTATCGCGACCAGACCCGGCTCAGCCTGGAGGCGGATGGCGTGTCGGCTGGCGAGCCGCTCTGGCCCAAGGGAACCGGCCACCGCGACGGCTACTTCGGCGAGGTGGTGGTCTACTTCGACCAGGTCGACGTCCCGGTCCCGCTCGAGCGCGCCCATGGGCGGGCGGTGAAGGCCACCCTCACTGCGCGCTTCCAGGGCTGCCAGACCGACGGCATCTGCTATCCGCCGATGACGCGGACGGTGCAGCTTGAACTGCCTGCAGGGGTTGCAAACCAGAAAGTGGCGAAGCCGTCCGCGCAGGCAACCGCTGCAACCGGCGAGCGGGCGTCCGAGCCGTCCGAAGAGGACCGACCGGCTCCTGCCAACGACGACAATGCCGCGCCATTGCCGGGCAGCGACGGCCTGGAGCAGGTCAACCGGGACGGCGCCACGGACATGGGCACCGGCCCCGGTGCCGACGACACCGGGACCACCCCCACCAGCACGCCCACTGCAGCCCCCCCTGCCCGCGCCATCGGTGAGGCGGAGGACAGCCGGCTCGCCGCTGCGCTTTCCGGCTCGGGGCGCTGGGTCGCTCTCCTGAGCTTCCTGGGCTTCGGGCTGCTGCTGGCCTTCACCCCCTGCGTGCTGCCGATGATCCCGATCCTGTCGGGACTCATTGCAGGCGCTTCGGCTGGCCGCGCCGGCGGCCTGGCGGCAGGACGCGCCTTGGGCCTGTCGTTCGTCTACGTACTGGCCAATGCACTGGTGTTCACCGTGGCGGGCGTCGTGGCGGGGCTGGTGGGCGCCAACCTCCAGATCGCCTTCCAGAACCCCTGGATACTGGGCTTGTTCGCCGCGCTGTTCGTGGCCTTGGCACTCTCCAGCTTCGGACTCTACGAGCTGCAGCTGCCGGCTTCGCTGCGCAACCGGCTCGGGGAGCTGAGCGACCGCCAGCCGGGAGGTTCACTCGCAGGCGTTGCGATCATGGGTGCGCTGTCGGCCCTGATCGTCGGGCCCTGCGTGGCCCCACCGCTGGCCGCGGCCGTGCTCTACATCGGGCAGACGCAGGACCCGGTCTTCGGCGGGGCAGCCCTGTTCCTGTTGGCGATGGGCATGGGCCTGCCGCTGCTCGCTTTCGGTGTGGCCGCCGGCAAGGGGCTGCCTACCAGCGGCCCGTGGATGATCGGGGTGCAGCGCGCGTTCGGATTCGTGTTCCTGGGGCTGGCGATCTGGATGCTGTCGCGGATGCTGCCGGGACCGGTGACCCTGGGACTCTGGGGCGCGCTGCTGATAGCCGCAGCGGCATCGCTCGGTTTGGCCGCGGTCGACCGCAAGGGCAGGTACGGGCTACGGGTGGCGGGACTGGCGCTGGCCGCCATGCTTGCGATCACCGGTGCCACCCAGGTGGTCGGTGCGCTGGCCGGGAGCACCGATCCGCTGCGGCCGCTGGACGGACTGCGCACGGGCACGGCAACGGCGCCGCGGGAGCTGCCTTTCCGGCCCATCAAGTCGTTGCCCGACCTCGAACGCGAGGTGGTTGCGGCACAACGGGCCGGCCAGCCACTGATGCTGGACTTCTACGCCGACTGGTGCGTGTCGTGCAAGGAAATGGAGCGTTACACCTTCCCGCAGCCCGAGGTCCACGAAGCACTGGAAAACTTCGTCCTGCTCAAGGCGGACGTCACCGCGAACGACGCCGTCGACCAGGAGCTGATGAAGGCGCTGGGCATCATCGGCCCCCCGGCTACCCTCTACTACGTGGGCGGGGCCGAGCGGCGTGACCTGCGGCTGTTCGGGTTCGAGGACGCCGCCGGCTTCGCCGCACGGGCGCGCAGGGCCGGAGTGAACGAATGAAGTCGACCACGAAGATCCTGCTGGTCGCGCTCGGCGCGGGGCTGCTCGGCGCGGCGGCGGGCCTGCTGATGAACGGCCCGGGGCCATTGCTGCGCAGCGAGGTCGGACAGCGCGCCTTGCAGGGTGCGATGTCCGCCACCGCGCCGCCTGCACCGGAGGGACTGCAAGTCGCGGAGCGCGGCGATCCGATGCCGACTCTGCAATTGCCGGACCTCGAAGGCCAAGCGGTGGAGCTGCCCGCCGCCTACGCAGGGCGGCCGATCCTGATCAACTTCTGGGCCAGCTGGTGCGGCCCATGCATCGAGGAGATGCCCGAACTGGACCGGTTCGCCGCCATCCAGGGCGACGACGGGGTGCAGGTGATCGGCATCGCCCTCGATACGCCCGGGGAGGTTGCCGCGTTCCTGGAGCACACCCCGGTGCGGTACCCGATCCTGCTTGACCAGCCGGGCCCGCGTGACAGCGGGGTCCAGTTGGGCAATCCCAAGGGCGTATTGCCTTACACAGGGCTGATCGACGCCGACGGCCGCCTGGTGAAACAGAAGATCGGGCCGTTCCAGCATGGCGAGATAGAAAGCTGGGTCGGCGGATAGCGGATTCAAACGATCGCTTAAATCGCGGGAACTTCGGCGAAATGGCAGGGAACGTCTGGACAGGCGCTTATCGCTCGGCCACACTGCCGGCCTTCGACCCTTCCCGGCACCCATGGCGAAACTGCTGGTCCTGCACGGCCCCAACCTCAACCTGCTCGGCGAACGCGAGCCGGAAGTGTACGGCCACGTGACCCTGGCCGAGATCGACGCCGACCTGCGCGCGCGGACAGAGGCTGCCGGACACACTTTCGAAAGCCTGCAGTCGAACGCCGAGCACGAGCTGGTCGAGCGCGTGCAGGCCGCCCGCAACGACGGCACCGCCGTCATGGTGGTCAACCCGGCTGCCTTCACCCATACCAGCGTGGCGCTGCGCGATGCGCTGGCGGGGGTCGCCGTCCCGTTCTACGAAGTCCACCTGTCGAACCCGCACGCCCGCGAGCCGTTCCGCCGGCACAGCTACTTCAGCGACCTCGCGCTCGGCGTGGTTTGCGGTTTCGGCGCCGACAGCTATCGCTATGCCCTCGACGCCGCGCTGGCGCGGCTCGCGACCCGACCCGACTGACATTCCCCGGCCGCCCGGCGGCTCCGAACGACAACGAAGAAGAGGCCCACCATGGACCTGCGCAAAATCAAGAAGCTGATCGACCTGCTCGAGGAGTCCAACCTCGCCGAGATCGAGATCAAGGAGGGCGAGGAGTCGGTGCGGCTGGCCCGCACCCCCCAGGGCTCGGTCGCACCGCAGTACGCGCCGGCCGCCCCCGCGCCTGCGCCGCAGATGCCGATGCAATCGCCGGTCGACGCCGCCACCGGGGGGCGCTCGCAGGATGCCGATGCCGGGCAGTCGCTGCCCGATGGCCACGTGATCCGGGCCCCGATGGTCGGCACCTTCTACACCTCGCCGGCGCCGGACAAGCCCGCCTTCGTCAGCGTGGGCCAGGCGGTCAAGGCGGGCGACACGCTGGGCATCATCGAGGCCATGAAGATGTTCAACCCGATCGAGGCCGACGTCTCCGGCACCGTGCTCAAGGTCGCTGCCGAGAACGGGCAGCCGGTCGAGTTCGACCAGCCGCTGTTCGTCATCGGGTGACCCATGCTGGATAAAGTCGTCATTGCCAACCGGGGCGAGATCGCGCTGCGCATCCTGCGCGCATGCCACGCCCTGGGCATCCGTACGGTCGCGGTGCACTCCACCGTCGACCGCAACCTCAAGCACGTGGCCATGGCCGATGAATCGGTCTGCATCGGGCCGGCGCCATCGGGCGAGAGCTACCTCAACATGGCGTCGCTGATCGCCGCGGCCGAGGTCACCGACGCCCAGGCGATCCACCCCGGCTACGGCTTCCTGTCGGAGAACGCCGACTTCGCCGAGCGCGTGGAAGAGTCCGGCTTCATCTTCATCGGCCCGCGCGCCGAGACCATCCGCCTGATGGGGGACAAGGTCGAAGCGATCCGGGCGATGAAGGAGGCCGGCGTCCCCTGCGTGCCCGGCAGCGGCGGCCCCTTGGGTGATGACGTCGAGACCAACATCGGCATCGCTCGCGAGATCGGTTATCCGGTCATCGTCAAGGCGGCCGGTGGCGGTGGTGGACGCGGCATGCGCGTGGTCCATACCGAGGCCGCACTGTCCACCGCCATCCAGACCACCAAGTCCGAGGCCAAGGCCGCTTTCGGAAACGACATGGTCTACATGGAGAAGTTCCTGGAGAACCCGCGCCACGTGGAGATCCAGGTGCTCGCCGACGGCCAGGGCAACGCCATCCACCTGGGCGAGCGCGACTGCTCGATGCAGCGTCGCCACCAGAAGGTGGTGGAAGAGGCACCCGCACCGGGCATCACCGCCGAGCAGCGGGCCGAGATCGGCCGCGTCTGCACCGAGGCCTGCGTGCGCATCGGCTACCGGGGCGCGGGTACCTTCGAGTTCCTCTACGAGGACGGGCGCTTCTACTTCATCGAGATGAATACCCGCATCCAGGTGGAGCACCCGGTGACCGAGATGGTGACCGGCATCGACCTGGTACGCGAGCAGCTCAACATCGCCGCCGGCCACAAGCTGTCGCTGAAGCAGGAAGACATCGTGCTCGACGGCCATGCGATCGAGTGCCGCATCAACGCCGAGGATCCGGAGACCTTCATGCCGAGTCCGGGGCTGGTGCAGCACTTCCATGCGCCGGGCGGACCGGGCGTGCGCGTCGACAGCCACATCTACGAGGGCTACCGCGTGCCGCCGAACTACGATTCGATGATCGGCAAGCTGATCGTGCACGGGCCGGACCGCGAAACCGCCATCTGCCGGATGCGCGTGGCCCTGAGCGAGATGGTGGTGGACGGCATCAAGACCAACATCCCGCTGCAGCAGCGCATCCTGGCCGACGTCGGATTCCAGCAGGGTGGGCAGAACATCCACTACCTCGAGAAGCGGCTCAAGGAGCAGAAGGAGAAGTCGCTCTCGATCGTCTGAGGCGTCTTCGCACCACGCGCCCCGGGCCTCCCTCTCCTTGTAGGAGCGGCTTCAGCCGCGATCTGATCCACCACCGGCACCGCGTATCCGATCGCGGCTGAAGCCGCTCCTACAATTCCCAAGCCGCCCCCCGGGTCGCAAGCACGAGCCCACGCATGCCCTTCCTCGAACTCACCCTGCCCTGCAGCGAAGCCGAGCAGCCCCGCCTGGAGCGTGCGCTGGAGAACGTCGGCGCCCTGGCGGTGACGTTGGCCGACGCGCACGCCGACGCCCCCGACGAGCAGGCGATCTTCGAGCCGGGCGTGGGCCAGACACCGCTGTGGGGCGAGATGGCCCTGACGGCCTTGTTCGAAGGTGGCACCCCGCCCGAACTGCTGTTGCATGCGCTTGCCGCCGCCGATGAAGGTGTCGACTGGTCCCGCGCGCAGTTCCGCGAAGTCGCCGACCAGGACTGGGAGCGGGCCTGGATGGACCAGTACGAGCCGCTCCAATTCGGGCGGCGCACCTGGATCGTGCCCTGGAACCACGCACTGCCCGAAGGCGCCGACAATGACGACGCTGCCGTGGTGCGCCTGGACCCGGGACTGGCGTTCGGCTCCGGCACCCATCCCACCACCGCGCTCTGCCTGGCGTGGCTCGACAGCCTCGCCGACAGCGGTGAACTGGATGGCGCGCAGGTGCTGGACTTCGGTTGCGGCTCGGGCATCCTCGCGCTCGCCGCCCTCAAGCTGGGGGCCGCTGGCGCCACCGGCGTCGACAACGACCCGCAGGCCCTGGCGGCCACCGCAGACAACGCCCAGCGCAACGAGGTGGACGATCGCCTCGACGTGCACCTGCCGGAAGACGAGCCGGTCCGCACCTATCCGGTGGTGGTCGCCAACATCCTCGCCTCCGCGCTGGTGGCGCTGGCCGACACCCTCGCTTCGCGGGTCGCACCGGGGGGCCGGATTGCGCTGTCGGGCATCCTGGCCGGACAGCAGGACGAGGTACTGGAGCGTTACGCGGGCGCTTTCGAAGACCTGTCCGTGACGCAGTTGGAAGACTGGATCCGCATCAGCGGGACCCGGCGCGGCTGATCCGGGTGCTCGGCTAGACTGCAGCGATGTTCGTCCCGTGCCCCGAATGCGGTTTCCTGGTCGCCCTGATCGTCTCCCGAGACGGGTCGCCGCAGCACTGCCCGCGTTGCCGCGCAGTGCTTGAACCCATGGCCGCGGCTTCAGGGGCGGGCGATGCCTCACTTGCCGCGACCTCACACGCCACGCAGATCGCCGAACCGGGCGCCAAGCCACCAGAGCTGGCCACCGAAGGGTCCGGAGCCGCAACCGGCAGCGACCGCGTGCAAGGCGCCGTGCGCAACACCAGGCCGACCACCGTTGGCGGCTCGGGCCGGCGCGCCCCCAGTTTCGCCCGGCGCACGGGCCGTCCCTCCATCCAGCGGTCCCGGCGCATGCAAATCATCGAAGGGACCATCGTCACCGCGCTGCTGTTGCTGCTGTGCGTGCAGATGCTGTTTGCACAGCGCAACGAGCTGGCGGCAAGCGAACGCTGGCGCCCCTGGGTGGCAGCCGCCTGCGGTATCGCCGGCTGCAGCCTGCCGGCATGGCGCGAGCCGGAGGCCTACACGATGCTGTCGCGCAGCGTGACCCCCTCGCCCACCCGGCCCGGCGTGCTGGAGGTGGAGGCGAGCTTCCGCAATGACGCCCGCTGGCCGCAGCACTGGCCCCACCTGCTGTTGATGCTGTCCGACGTCAATGGCCGGCCGGTGGCCCAGCGCACGTTCACTCCCGATGACTATCAGGAGCAGGTGCCGGGGGACGGGACGCTGGCTCCGGGGCAGAGCGCCAGCGTCCGGCTGGAAGTGGTCGAACCCGCGGACCCGACTGTCGCGTTCACGTTCGACTTCCGCTGAATCGGCACCTTTGCGGTGTCGCCGGCGGCCCCGGCGCGCTAGACTCCTCCCCCCCGTCGTCACGCCCGTCCTGCGGTGCCACATCGCACGGCGGACGACACCATGTCCCGGGGGGAGACACCTTTGAACGCAGCAGCAGACCGCAACGACACCAGCCGTGCGGGGCCCCGCGTCCCGCTTCGCGACCATGTCGCGACTTCGATCCGTCGCTACCTCGGCGACCTCAACGGATGCGACAACGGCGACCTGTACGAGATCGCGCTGCGCGAGCTGGAGATCCCGCTGTTCGCCGAGGTCCTCGAGCATTGCGACGGCAACCAGAGCCGGGCCGCTTCAATGCTCGGCATCCATCGCGCCACCCTGCGCAAGAAGCTGCGCGAGTACGGCCTGGCCTGAGCCGCGGCCACAACGCGGCGGCGCCTATAATCGGCGGCTTTCCACCACGAAAGCCTGCCCATGACCCCCGCGAACCAGACCGGCGCCCTGCCCGCCAACCCGGTGAAGATCCGCCGCGCCCTGTTGTCCGTCTCAGACAAGGCCGGACTGTTGGAACTGGCACATGCACTGGCTGCGCGCGGCGTCGAGCTGCTGTCCACCGGCGGCACCGCCAAGGCCCTGCGTGAAGCCGGGCTGGAGGTGCGCGACGTCAGCGACGTCACCCGATTCCCGGAAATGATGGACGGGCGGGTGAAAACCCTGCACCCGATGGTGCACGGCGGCCTGCTCGGCCGTGCAGGCACCGACGACGCGGTCATGGCCGAGCACGGCATCGAGCCGATCGACCTGCTGGTGCTGAACCTGTATCCGTTCGAATCGGTCTCCGCCGATCCCGACAGCACGATGGAGCAGGTCATCGAGAACATCGACATCGGCGGGCCGGCGATGCTGCGCTCGGCGGCGAAGAACTTCGCCCGGGTCGCGGTAGCCACCGAGCCGTCGCAGTACGAGGCGTTGATTGCGGAGCTGGAGACCGGCAATGGCGCGCTCTCGGCCGCCACCCGGTTCTCGCTGGCCGTGGCCGCGTTCAATCGGGTCGCCTCCTACGACGCCTGCATCAGCAACCACCTGTCGGCCATCTCCGCGGACGGCTCGCGCGGGCTGTTCCCCGCGCAGAGCAACAGCAACTTCGTGAAGGTCATGGACCTGCGCTATGGCGAGAACCCGCACCAGGCCGGCGCCTTCTACCGGGACCTGTATCCGGTCCCGGGCACCCTGGCCACCTTCACCCAGCTGCAGGGCAAGGAGCTGAGCTTCAACAACCTGGCCGACGCGGATGCCGCCTGGGAGTGCGTCCGCCAGTTCGAGTCGCCCGCGTGCGTGATCGTCAAGCACGCCAATCCATGCGGCGTGGCGACGGCGGCCGGCTGCGGCGATGCCTACGAGGCGGCCTACGCCACCGACCCGACCTCCGCCTTCGGCGGCATCATCGCGTTCAACGGCGCGCTCGATGCCGCCACCGCGAAGACCATCCTCGACCGCCAGTTCGTCGAGGTGCTGATCGCGCCCGACTACGAGCCGGCGGCGTTGGAGGTGGCGCGCAAGAAGGCCAATGTCCGGGTGCTGCGCATCCAGCACGGCGAGGGCCGCAACAATTTCGACGTCAAGCGGGTGGGATCGGGACTGTTGATGCAGACCAGCGACATCCGCGAGGTCGGCCGGGACGAGTTGAAGGTGGTAACCAAGGCCGCACCCAGCGATGCGCAACTGGGCGACCTGCTGTTCGCCTGGCGGGTGGCGAAGTACGTCAAGTCCAACGCCATCGTGTACGCGCGCGACAACCGCAGCATCGGCATCGGTGCCGGCCAGATGAGCCGCGTGGTGAGCGCGAAGATCGCCGGCCTGAAAGCGGAGGAAGCGGGCCTGGCCGTAGCCGGTGCGGTGATGGCCAGCGACGCCTTCTTCCCGTTCCGCGACGGCATCGACGCGGCTGCTGCGGCGGGCATCAAGGCGGTCATCCAGCCCGGTGGTTCGATGCGCGACAACGAAGTCATCGCGGCTGCCGACGAACACGGCCTGGCGATGGTATTCACCGGCGTGCGCCACTTCAGGCACTGACATGATGATGTCGGTACTGCTCCTGCTCGCCGGCCTGGCCGCGCTCGTGGCCGGTGCCGAAGGGCTCGTACGCGGGGCCAGCCGGCTTGCGCTGGCCACGGGCCTGTCGCCGCTGGTGGTCGGGCTGACCGTGGTCGGCTTCGGCACCAGCGCACCCGAGCTCGCGGTCGGTATCGACGCGGTGCAGCGGGGGTCGGCCGACATCGCACTGGGCAACGTGGTGGGCAGCAACATCACCAACGTCCTGCTGATCCTGGGCATCAGCGCGCTGGTCGCACCGCTGGTGGTCTCGCGCCAGCTGGTAAGGATCGACGTGCCAGTGATGATCGCCTGCTCGGTGCTGGTACTGGTGCTGGCGATGGATGGCAGCATCGGCCGGATCGAAGGGGCGGTGATGGCGGCCGGGGCCGCTGCCTACCTGGTGCTGCAGGTCGTCATCGGACGGCGCGAGGCGAAACCCGACGAACTCGAACCGGTGGACGAAAAGCCCGGCGCCACCGGGTGGGTCCTGAACGTGGCGCTGCTGCTGGGGGGGCTGGGCCTGCTGGTCCTCGGGGCGGGATGGCTGGTGGACGGCGCGGTAGACATCGCGGCCGCGCTGGGACTGAGCGAGCTGGTGATCGGCCTGACCGTGGTCGCGATCGGGACCTCGATGCCGGAACTGGCGACATCGGTCATCGCCACCATCCGCGGCGAGCGCGACATGGCGGTCGGCAACGTGGTCGGCAGCAACATCCTCAACCTGCTGGCGGTGCTCGGATTGACCGCGGTGTTCTCACCGGCCGGCATTCCGGTCGGCAATTCCGCGATCCATTTCGACCTGCCGGTGATGCTGGCCGCCGCCGTTGCCTGCCTGCCGATCTTCTTCACTGGCCATTGCATCCAGCGCTGGGAAGGCGCGGTATTCGCGGGCTATTTCATCGCCTATACCGCCTACCTGCTGCTGGATTCGGCCGGCCATGGCGCCCTGCAGGCCTTCAGCGCGGTGATGATGAACTTCGTTGTCCCGCTGACGATCCTGACCCTGGCGATCGTGGTCACGCGTGCATTGCGGGAGCGGCAACAGGCCAGGCGCGGTTAGCGCGGCCCCTCGGCCTCGCTTGCGGGGCCGGCCGCCATGTCCGGCCTGGCGCCATCCCGCACGCGCCAGATGCCGGGATCGACGCCATCCCCGAACGAGGGATGCAGCCGGGCGTCGAACTCCGGCAGCCTGCCCTTCGCCAGTTGCGCGTCGTAGTCACGGGTCAGCGCCACCACCACGCCCGAGAGCATCAGCAGCGCCACCAGGTTGATCGAAGCCATCAACGCCATCGCGGCGTCCGCGGCATCCCAGACCAGCTGCACCTTCGAGTAGACGCCCCAGACGATGACCGCCAGCGCGGCCAGCCGCAGCACCAGCAGGCCCACCTTGCCACCGCCGAGGTACAGCAGGTTGTTCTCGGCGTACGAATAGTTGCCGATGATCGTGGTGAAGGCGAAGAAGAACATCGCGATGGCGACGAAATAGGTGCCCGCCCCGCCGAAGTACACCGTCATCGCCTGCTGGGTGACCTGCACGCCATCGCCGCCCTCGCCGAGCACGCCCGACAACAGGATGACGAAACCGGTGGCGCTGCAGATCAGCAACGTGTCGATGAAGACGCCGAGCGACTGCACCAGCCCCTGGCTGGCCGGGTGGTGCGGGACTGGCGTCGCGGCGGCCGCCACGTTGGGCGCACTGCCCATGCCGGCTTCGTTGGAGTAGAGCCCGCGCTTGACGCCGTTGAGCATGGCCGCCGCGATACCACCCACCACGCCACCAACTGCCGGCTCCAGCCCAAAGGCACTGCGCAGCACGAGACCCAGCACGGCGGGGATTTCACCGAGGTTCGTGGCCACCACCCACCCGGCGAGTGCGAGGTAGGCCACCGCCATCACCGGCACTACCTTCTCGGCGAATCGTGCGACTGAACGCAGTCCGCCGAAGATGATGAGCGCCGTCAGCAGCACCAGTCCGGTGGCGATCTGTCCCCGGGTGAAGCCGAACGCCGCCCCGAGCGCCTGCGACATCGCATTGGCATGCACGCTGCTGAAGACCAGCCCGTAGGTCAGCAGCAGGCAGAGCGAAAAGGCCACGCCCATCCAGCGCTTCTTCAGGCCCCGTGCCATGTAATACGCCGGCCCGCCGCGATATTGCCCCTGCTCGTCGCGCACCTTGTAGAGCTGGGCCAGGGAGCTTTCAGCGTAGGCGGTGGCCATGCCCACCAGCGCGGTGCACCACATCCAGAACAGCGCGCCCGGCCCGCCGACACCCAGCGCGATGGCGACCCCGGCAAGGTTCCCGGTCCCGACCCGCGAGGCGAGGCTGGTGCATAGCGCCTGGAACGGAGAGATGCCCGCGGCATCCGAGTTGCGGCCCATCCCCACCACCCGCCACATGTGTGGGAACAGGCGGACCTGCAGCAGCCGCAGCCTGAGGGTGAAGTACAGCCCGACCGCGAGCAGCCCGTAGACCAGGACGTAGTCCCACAACACGGCATTGACCAGCCCAACCATCGGCACCAGCAAGGCTTCTATCGTCTCCAGCAGGTTGTCCATCGGCGTCCCGGTTTTCCGTCGACGCACGATCGTATCAGCGCGCCGGGCGCGCCCTGCCTGCACGCCGCCGATTGCGTAGAATCCCGGGCTTCCGCGTGTGCGGAGCAACGAGGCAAGGACCGGTGGCATGAAGATTCTGGTGATCGGCGCGGGCGGACGCGAACATGCGCTGGCCTGGAAGCTCGCTCAGTCCCCACGCGTGACCGGCGTGCTGGTGGCGCCCGGCAATGCAGGCACCGCCTCGGAACCCAAGTGCCGCAACGTGCCGGTCGCCGCGACCGATATCGACGGACTGCTGGCGCTGGTGGCGCGCGAAGGCGTGTCGGTGACCGTCGTCGGCCCCGAGGCCCCGCTGGTGGCGGGGGTCGTGGACCGCTTCCGCGCCGCCGGCCACCGCGTCTTCGGCCCCACCGCCGCGGCCGCCCAGTTGGAAGGCAGCAAGGCCTTTGCCAAGGATTTCCTCGCCCGGCACGGCATCCCGACCGCGCACTACGCAGTCCACACCGAGTTGGACGCCGCACTCGCACATGTGCGGGACAAGGGCGCGCCGATCGTCGTCAAGGCTGATGGCCTGGCTGCCGGCAAGGGCGTGATCGTCGCCACCACGCTGGCCGAGGCCGAGGCCGCGGTGACCGACATGCTCGCCGGCAATGCGTTCGGCAGCGCTGGTGCGCGGGTGGTGATCGAGGAATTCCTCGAGGGCGAAGAGGCCAGCTTCATCTCGATGGTGGATGGCCACACGGCGCTCCCGATGGCCACCAGCCAGGACCACAAGCGCGCCTTCGACGGCGACACCGGCCCCAATACCGGTGGCATGGGGGCGTACTCGCCCGCGCCGGTGGTCACCCCGCAGATCCATGACCGGATCATGCGAGAGGTGGTCGAACCGACCGTGCGTGGCATGGCTGCCGATGGCATCCGGTTCACCGGCTTCCTCTACGCGGGCCTGATGATCGACGCCTCCGGCGCCCCCAAGGTGATCGAGTTCAACGTGCGCTTCGGTGACCCGGAAACGCAGCCGGTGATGATGCGCCTGCGCTCGGACCTGCTGGACCTCGTCGAAGCGGGGATCGCGGGCCGCCTGCAGGGTGTCGTCGCGGACTGGGATCCGCGGCCCAGCCTGGGCGTGGTGATGGCCGCCGAAAACTACCCCGGGACGCCACGTACCGGCGATCCCATCGGCCACTGGGACGTGCCGGACCCGGAAGGCAGCAAGGTCTTCCATGCCGGCACCGCGCTGGTCGACGGCCAGGTGGTGACTTCGGGCGGGCGGGTGCTGTGCGTCTGTGCGCTGGGCGATACCGTTGCCGACGCCCAGCACAAGGCCTACGAAACCGTGGCCGGGGTGTCCTGGCATGGCGAGTTCCATCGCCACGACATCGGCTGGCGGGCGATCGAGCGCGAGCGGCAGGGAAAGAGCGGTCAGGTAGCGGGCGGCTGACCTGGACATGCCGCACAGCCAGTACGCACTGCTGCGGCAGCGACGCTTCCTGCCGTTCTTCCTGACCCAGTCGCTGGGGGCGTTCAATGACAACGTCTACCGGCAGGCGATCATCGGGATGCTGTTCTGGCTGGGCGTCAGCAGCGAGCAGAAGACGCTGTACGCCAACCTGGCGCCGGCGTTGTTCATCCTGCCCTACTTCCTGTTCTCGGCGCTGGCCGGGCAGATCGCCGAAAAGACCGAGAAGTCGACCCTGATCCGGATCACCACGGGGATGGAGATCGGAATCATGTCGCTGGCGGCGGTCGGGTTCGTCACCCAGAACCTTGTCGTGCTGCTGGCCGCCCTGTTCTTGACGGGCGTGCAGTCGGCCCTGTTCGGACCGGTGAAGTACTCGATCCTGCCATCGGTGCTGCAGCCACGCGAACTGACCGGTGGCAACGGCCTGGTGGAGATGGGCACTGCCATCGCGATCCTGTGCGGCATGATCCTGGGCGGCTCGATCTTCGCCGCCACCGGCGACAGCGGCCCGTGGGTGGCCGGCGGCATGGTGGTCACGCTGGCCGTTGCGGGGCACCTGGTGAGCCGGGCCATCCCGCCCGCGGGGGCCGGCGCCCCGGACCTGAAGATCAACTGGAATCCGATCCCGGAATCCTTTGCGGCGTTGAGGCTGGCCAAGAAACAGCTCGCGGTGCGCAACGCCGTGCTGGGGGTGTCGTGGTTCTGGTTCGTCGGCACCATCCTGACCTCGCAGTTGCCTGCGTACGCGGAGGTCAACCTGGGTGGCTCGGCGACGCTGTACATCTTTGCCCTCGCGCTGTTCTCGATCGGTACCGGCGTGGGGTCGATGCTCTGCGAAAAACTCTCCGCCCGCACGGTCGAGATCGGGCTGGTGCCGCTGGGCGCGTTCGGCATGAGCGCGTTCCTGCTGGACCTCTACCTGGGCCGTCCCGCCGCCGCGACCGTGGGCGGCCTCGACGTGGCGGGTTTCCTGCGCCAGCCCGGCAGCTGGCGCACCGTGATCGACCTGCTCGGCGTGGGGATGTTCACCGGCTTCTTCGTGGTGCCGCTGTTTGCCCTGATCCAGAACCGCACGCCGAAGTCGGAAATGTCCCGCGTGTTCGCCGGGCTCAACATCCAGAACTCCGGTTTCATCGTGCTGGCCGCGCTGCTGGGCGTCACCCTGCAGATGGAATCCTTCCAGCTGGGCGCGATACGGGTACCGATGCCCGGCCTGGAGATCCCGCAACTGTTCCTGGCGCTGGCCGTGGCCAACACGCTGGTGGCGATCTGGATCTTCACGATCGTGCCCGAGTTCCTGATGCGCTTCCTCAGCTGGGTGCTGGTGCGCTCGCTGTACCGGCTGCGTGCCAAGGGCATCGACGAGGTGCCCGAGGACGGCCCGGCCCTGGTGGTATGCAACCACGTCAGCTACATGGATGCGCTGATCCTGGCGGCGAGCATTCCCCGGCCTGTGCGCTTCGTCATGTACTACCGGATCTTCGACGTGCCGGTGATGCGGTGGATCTTCCGCACCGCCAAAGCGATTCCGATCGCGGGGGCCAGGGAAAATCCCGAGCTGATGCAGCGCGCCTTCGACCGCATCGATGCGGAGCTGGCCGATGGGCAGGTGGTGGGAATTTTCCCGGAAGGCCGGCTGACCAGCGACGGCGAGATGGCCGCGTTCAAGTCCGGGGTCGAGAAAATCCTGGCGCGGCGCCAGGTTCCGGTGGTGCCGATGGCGCTGCGTGGCATGTGGGCCAGCATGTGGAGCAGGCGGGACGGGCGCCTGGCACGCATGCGGGTACCGCGCCGTTTCCGCGCCCACGTCGAGGTGGTCGCCGCACCGGCGGTGGATGGAGGCACGGCCACGGCACCCGCGCTCGAGGCCATGGTGCGCGAGCTCCGGGGCGACCAGCCGTAGTGCCGGTCGCCAAGGCGATCAGCTGACGAAGCCCGCGATCACGAACAACGCCAGCGTCGCCAGCCAGACCAGCAGGCAACGCCACACCAGGCTCATTGCATCACGCAGTTCCGGAAGCTCACCCAGTGGCGCGGCCGGCAGCGTCGTGGCACCCATGTCTTCGTCCCGCAGCGAGCCCGCCGCGTAGTCGCTGCTTTCGTCGGCCAGTTCGCTGCGCACGCTGGCCCGCCCGGCGGCCTCCAGGAAGCGGCTGTCGAGATGGAAGGCAGCACCTCCGGCCGAACGCCACGCGCCGAGCACGCTGTCGAAGTTGCCGACCAGGGCGAGCGAGAGCGTCATCAGTTGCGCCACCGGCCATTCCAGCAGGGCCAGCAGGCGCCGTGCACCGCGGGCGGTCGCCGATGGCACTGGCGTGGCCGGGGGATCTTCCGCGCCATCCCGTCGCGCGGACACTACGACCAGCCGATACCCCAGCGCCCCGAACGGACCCAGCACGAGGAACCAGAACAACACCCCGAACCAGCGACGCAGGCCATTGCGGAATACCGCATCGATGACGCGAGGCCCGTCGACGGATGCGCTACCGTCATCCGCCAGGCGCGCGGCCGCGTCGCGGCGGGAAGCGGGATCGGGGGCATCGAGTACGGCATCGACGTCCCGGTCCAGGTCCCGCGGTCCCCAGGAATAGAACAGCACGATGATCGCGAACAGCAGGCTCGCCAGCCCGAAGACCTGCCCGTCGAGCGCGCGCTGCAACAGGCCCACTGCCAGCAGCGGAGGCGCCAGCGCCAGTGCAATGCCCCAGTTGCCGCGCCAGAAGCTGTCCTCGTCGAAGTGGCTGTTGAGCCACGCCACCAGGTCCCGGTACCAGCCGAATTGCCTGACGCTCGCCAGCGATGGCGCGGCGTGCCCCAAGACCAGTGCGGCAACGACGGCGATCAGGGTGACGGACATGCGCGGCTCCGGTAGGCGGTCGGTCCGATTCTAGCCGCTTGGTCCTGACAGCGGTCCCAGCTGGCGGTCGGTCCTGGCCGGCAGCCCCGAGGCCTCCATCTCGGCCAGCCATTGCCCGATCAGCCAGCGGGCGATGGAGATGGGCGCCGACAGCAGCGCACCACCGTCGTCGATCTCGTCGCGTGCCGCGGCCGCGCGGATCTCTTCCACGGTGAACCAGCGCGCCTCCTCCAGCTCGTCGTGCACGCGCGGTTCGGCTGCCTCGGCAAGGGCGATGAAACCCAGCATCAGCGCGCCGGGAAACGGCCACGGCTGGGACGCGAGATACCGGCACGCGCGGATGCGGATGCCGGATTCTTCCCGCACCTCGCGCGCCACGGTCTGTTCAAGTGTTTCGCCCGGCTCGACGAAACCCGCCAGTACCGAGTACCGGCGCGCAGGCCAGCCGGCCTGTCGCCCCAGCAACAACCGCTTGCCGTCTGTCACCGCAACAATGACCGCGGGATCGGTGCGCGGGTAGTGCTCCAGCGCGCATGACCCGCAGCGCCCGAGCCAGCCGCCGCGCTCGAAGGCCAGCTCGCCACCACAGGCCCCGCAGTGGCGGTGCCGCCTGCGCCAGTGCTGCAGCGCGCGCGCCTGGGCGAACACCGCCGCCTCGAAAGCCGGCCAGCGTGCGGCTGCGCTGCGGAGGTCGAGGCGGCCCGCAAGGGTGACCGAAGTGACCTGCGCATCCAGCGCGAACCAGCCGGTCCCGTCTGAATCGACACCCAGGAAGATCGCCAGCCCGGGGCCACCCGGGCCAGCGCTGATATCGACGCCGTGCAGCACCGGCATCTGCCCGTCGTCATCGGTGACCGCAAGGCCCTCGTCATCCAGCAGCAGTACCCGCGCCCGCGGCCACAGTGCCGCCAGACCGGCCTTGTCTTCGCGCAGGAGGTCGGCCCGGTCGAGCGCCCCGCGGCATGACGGATCGCCTTCCAGCGGCAACCAACCGCTGCCCCGGAGCAGCGTCCCGTACGCCCCCTGCTCTACGAATGCGAAGGGCCGCGGGATATCCGCCACCGGCTCAGGCGGTGAAGGAGGAGCCACAGCCGCAGGTGGTCTTCGCGTTCGGATTGCGAATGACGAACTGCGCGCCGTGCAGGCTCTCGGTGTAGTCGACCTCGGCGCCCATCAGGTACTGCAGGCTCAGCGGGTCGACCAGCAGCGTCACGCCGTCCGTCCGCACGGCGAGGTCGTCCTCGCCCTGCTCCTCGTCGAACTCGAAGCCGTACTGGAACCCGGAGCAACCGCCGCCCTGGATGTAGACGCGCAGCTTGAGTGCGTCGTTGCCTTCTTCGCTGATCAGCTCACGGACCTTGGCCGCAGCCGCCGACGTGAACTGCAGTGGCTGGTCGAGGCTCTGGTAGCCCGGCTCTTCAGGAGCGCCGGGCAGCGGGATGACGGAACTTTCCATGCGATGAGGATGGGGGGCCGGGCCGCTGCAATCAAGCGGCGCCAGCGGGATGGTTCATTCCGCCGGGGCGGCGATCGCGGGCGCGCTGGACCGGGTTGCGTCGGCCCAGGTGAAAGACTGTTCGGTCGCCCGGCCGCGGCGGGGCTGCAGCCGCACGGTGACGCGCACCGGATTGAAGTCCTTCGGCAGGAAGACGTCGCCCTCCACCTGCTGGAAATATTTGAAGGAATAATCCTTCGGAGGTGCGTCCTCCTGCTGGCGCAACGCGTCCCAGTCCAGCGTTTCCAGCCGCCCGTCCCGCGAACCTTCGATCGAAACGGTCAGGTTGCCGCTGCTGACGGCACCGCGGTTGAGGTTCTGGGTCAGCGTGGTCTGGAAGTGCCACGCGCTCTCGTTGGGCACCATGTTGAGCGCATGCACGCTCAATCCTCGGCGCTGCGCGGTGGCGCCCACCAGGCGCTCGTAGAACGCGACATCGGCGCGAAGGCCCGCGATCTCCTCGTCCCGTTCCGACAACGTGCCCTGCAGGTCGCGATTGGCGTCGCGGCTGATCTGGTCGGAACGCGACAGGGTCGCCACGCGCTGCTGGAGCGCCTCGTGTTCACCCCGGAGCCGCTCCAGGGCGCGCCTGCTGTCGGCCAGCTGGGCGCGGACGTCCGCCGACGCGGGAGACACCACCCGCCACAGTCCCCAGCCGCCAAAGACCAGGGCGGCAACGAACACGCCCGCAACCGCGAGGCGCAGCTTCCGCTGGTTGGATCCAGTCTGGGTCATGGGCGGCCCGCCATCTGAACAGGCCGCCAGACTACAACGCCCGGCTGGACCGGTCAGCTGCCGACGCTACGCAGCGCGTGCACCGCTTCAGGTTCGTCGACATCCGCGGCGCGCTTGCCGGCTTCCACGTGCAGCAGGCGGCCCGACAGCACCGAACCGGCCGCCATTTCCACCACCTTGTAGTGCACGTTGCCTTCCACCCGGGCCTTGGCGCCCATCTCCACGCGCTCGCTGGCGAACACATCGCCGTCGACCCGGCCGTGGATGACGATCACCGGTGCGTGGATCTCGCCCTCGACACTGCCATTGTCGGCCAGCGTCAGGATCGCCTTCTGGCCCTCCTCGGCGATGAGCTTTCCAACGATGCGGCCCTCCACGTAGAGGCCCCCGCTGAAGTGGAAGTCGCCGTTGATCACCACTTGCGGTCCGATCAGCGTGTCGATCTGCCCTTCGGGCATGGTGGCCTTGCTCTTGAACATGTCAGGTATCCCCGGTGGCTGGAGGTTGCACCCAGGCAATGGCCTGGTCGAGTGAAGCATCGCGGCCGCGCAACGAGACCCGCACCCGCTGGGGCGTGAACCCCGCCGGGAGCATCACGCTGCCATCGAGCTGCTGGAAATATCGGAATGAATACGCCTGTGCCGGCGCGCCCTTGCGTTGTTTCAGGTCGTCCCAGCCGATGGTGGCGAGTTTGCCGTCGCGCACGCCCTCGATCGAGAAGCTCAGCTTGCCGGCGCTGACGGCGCCACGCTCCAGGTTCTGGGTCAGGACGATCTGGTAACGCCAGGTGCCGGCGTCCTCGGCAACGAATTCGGCCGAGTGCACGTTGAGCCCCCGCGGCTTGCCTTCGCCAGCGGCCAGGCGCTCATAGAAGGCAAGGTTCTCGCGCAGGTCGGCGATTTCCTCGTCGCGCTCCGCCAATGCCTGCTGCACCTTTCGGTTGGCTGCGCGGCTGATCTGGTCGGAGCGCTCCAGCGTGGCCTGGCGCTGGCGCAGCGCCTCCAGCTCGCTCTCCGCCGCTTCCAGCGCCTGTCGCGCCTGGCGCGGATCCCCGGCCAGACCAGGGACCGTGGGAGCGGCGATCCAGCTGGCGGCCAACCAGGCGGCGGCGAGGGTGATCGACCACGCCAGCGCCAGCAGGACCCACGTGCGATAGCCGCGCCGCTGGCGCGGCACGATGACGTAACCGGAATGACTGCGACTGCCCATTGCTCCCCAACTCGCCTGTCGTCTCCGGCGCTGCGCGAGGCGCGGTGCCGGGTGGCGGTCCCCCCTATACTCCGACCCGGAGTCTAGCGAGGAACGGCCGTGTCTGATGCGCACCTGTTCGCAGTTGGCGTAGTGTTGGCCTGGCTGGCCGGCATCCGGGTCTACCTGACCGTCTTCGGCGTGGGCTTGGCCGGGTTCTTCGGTTGGCTGGACCTGCCCCAGGCGCTGGAGGTCACCGCTTCGCCCTGGGTGCTGGGAGTCTCGGGCGTACTGGCCATCGCCGAGTTCTTCGCCGACAAGATCCCCGGCGTCGACTCGGGCTGGGACCTCGCCCACACGCTGCTGCGCATCCCGGCGGGGGCTTTCCTGGCGGCGGCCACGCTGTCGCCCGATGGTGACCTCGCGACCGGCGCACTGGTCGGGGGTGCGGGGCTCGCCCTCACCAGCCACGCCCTCAAGGCCGGGTCGCGGGCGCTGCTCAACACGTCGCCGGAGCCGGTGACCAACTGGACGGCCTCCGTCAGCGAGGACGTCGCCGCGCTTGGCGGGCTGGCACTGGTGTTCACCTACCCATGGGTAGCGCTGGGACTGCTGCTGGCGATCGCCCTGGCGGTCGCGTTGGCGCTCGGCTGGGCCTGGCGAAAACTGTTCCGGCGCCGCTCCGTTAGTGGGCCCTTGTAGGAGCGGCTTCAGCCGCGATCTGCCGTGGCCGTTCCGCGCCGATCAACCGATCGCGGCTGAAGCCGCTCCTACAGATGCTCAGCCTTCGATCTGGCGGGCGAGGTAGTTCTGCTCGCCGATGCGTTCGATCAGCTCCAGCTGGGTCTCGATCCAGTCAACATGTTCCTCTTCGGATTCGAGGATGTCGGCGAACAGCTTGCGGCTCACGTAGTCGTTGACCTGTTCGCAATGCGCCACTGCTTCGCGCAGCAGGGGAATGGCTTCGAGCTCCAGCGCCAGGTCGCAGGTCAGGATCTCGCGCGGACCTTCGCCGATGCGCAGCTTGCCCAGCGCCTGGAAGTTCGGCAGCCCCTCGAGGAACAGGATGCGCTCGGACAGCTGGTCCGCATGCTTCATCTCGTCGATCGACTCGTGGTACTCGTGGTCGGCCAGTTCCTTCAGGCCCCAGTTCTTCAGCATCTTGGCGTGCAGGAAGTACTGGTTGATCGCGACCAACTCGTTGTAGAGGGCCTTGTTGAGGAATTCGATGACCTTGGCGTCGCCTTTCATCGCCATTTCTCCTGATGCGGGAATGCCGCCACTCTAACGGCCCGGGCCGATCGGTGATGAAACGCGAATCGAGTGCAGGCGCGGATGCGAATCAGCCGCGAGGGCGCACGGCTCGTCAGGCGGCGCGCAGGACCTGCAGGGGGAGCTCCCGTGCGTGCACTTCTTCAAGCAGGGCGGTGGCCGCCTCCACGCAACTGCCGCAGGAGGATCCCGCGCCGGTGCGCATGGTGAGCTCGGCCATGGTCTGGCAACCGGCTTCCGCGGCTTCGCGGATGTCGTGGTCGGTCACTCCGTTGCAGATGCAGATGTACACGGCAATGGACGGTCTGGCAGCCGGATCGCTGCAATCGCGATTGCACTACGGATGAGAATGATTGTCAATCAGGAGACCTGAACGCCTTGCCCGCCGAAGGTCTCTGTCCGGGATGCCGCGGCCTCTGGCGATGCCAGCTGCCAGTGGCGCGCATGTCGGGCGCCGGCAGCGGCACCGCCTGGTCGCCGACCACGCGCTGCGCGACGGGGGCCAGATGGCGCAGGGCACGCGCATAGACACCGCGCTTGAACACCACGACATGTTCCACCGGATACCAGAAGTCCACCCACCGCCAGTGGTCGAACTCGGGCTTCTCGGTCAGGTCCAGCTGCAGGTCGGTTTCCTGCCCCGTCAGTCGCAGCAGGAACCAGACCTGCTTCTGGCCGATGCAGACCAGCCGGTCATTGCGGCGGATCGCACGCTGCGGCAGGCGGTAGCGAAGCCAGCCCGGCGTTTCGCCCAGGACCTCGACATGCTCGGGCAGCAATCCCGTCTCTTCGCGCAGCTCCCGGTACATCGCCTCTATCGGCGTCTCGTCGGTGTTCATGCCGCCCTGGGGGAACTGCCAGCCATCGCGATGCACCCGCCGCGCCCAGAACAGCCGCCCATCGGGGTGCATCAACACGATGCCTACGTTTGGCCTGTATCCGTCCGGATCTATCACGACGCGGACTCCCGGATCGCCTGACTTGCGTCACTTCACCCGACTCTGCCACGGGGTGGATGATCGGACAAGCGAGCCACGGCGAGGTGGTGCACCGGATTGACAGCAGCACCGGGAACAGGAAAAATTGGCGGTTCCCCGTGGCTATGTAGCTCAGCCGGTTAGAGCACAGCACTCATAATGCTGGGGTCGGTGGTTCGAGTCCACCCATAGCCACCATCTTGAAATCCGCATTCTGGCGGGTTTTTTTGTGCCTGCATGCGCGATCTCGCTCGCCGTCGTAATGGCTCCGTGCCCACTTCGTGCCCAAGATTCCAGATCAAACATCTGATTGATTTCGACCCCAGCACGCCCGTGGGCACCAAGGTCCGGCTGCATGCTTGCATCGGGCACTTTCATGCCGCGCCGAACTTCTTCCGCCACAGGCAGTAGGAGGCTTTGCTGAAGCCGTGCCGCCGGCACAGCCCCTTGCCTTGACCGGCAGTCCGGCCACGCCTCACGCAGGAGACCGACGATCCTCTCTTCGGAAAAGCGCTTCTTCACTTCCAATCTCCCTACTTGGGTAGATTGGACTCCAGATCACCGTGCTACTCGAAACCGGGGGGACGTCGCCCACCGGGCGCCTCCGGTGAGCTGTCCACTAAAGGCTGGGACCTCCACCTTGGACGGCTCAATGAATTCGGTCACAATTGCCGTCTTTCGACGCCTGTAGATATCTATGAATACCAGCGCCGACCTGCTCAGGGAACTCCGCATCAACCACGAGCCCGAACCGGTACCGTCTAGGCGCAGGCTGTGGATCGCGCTGGCAACCATCGTCGCCGTGTTGCTGTTTGCGGGCGGAACGTGGGCGTTCTCGTCTCGCGAGCAAGGCATCGAAGTGCGGACCGCGCCGGTGGTGACGATTAGCGATGGCGTCTCCCAATCCTCGGTGCTCGATGCCAGCGGCTACGTGGTCGCACGACGGATCGCCACGGTCTCGGCCAAGGTCACCGGACGCGTGCGCGAGATGTTCATCGAGGAAGGGCAGTTCGTGCAGGCCGATGAAGTCCTGGCCACCCTGGACCCGATCGACGCCGACGCCCAGCACGACCTCGCCTCCGCCCAGCTGGCAGCGGCACGCAGCCAAATCGGCATCGTGCAGGCGCAACTGGTCGAAGCCGAATCCAATGCCGAGCGACTGGGGTCACTGGTGGAACAGCAACTGGTGTCGAAGTCGGAATATGAACAGGGCTTTGCCCAGCGAGACGCCCTGCGGGCGCAACTCAGTGCAAGCCAGAGCAATGCCCGGGTAGCGGCGCAACAGGCGCGCATCGCCAGTATCGGCGTCGACAACACCGTGGTGCATGCGCCGTTCGCCGGCGTGGTGATCGCCAAGTCCGCGCAGCCCGGCGAGATCATCTCGCCGCTGTCGGCAGGCGGCTTCACCCGCACCGGCATTGGCACTATCGTCGACATGGATTCGCTGGAGGTCGAGGTCGACGTCAGCGAGGCTTTCATCGGCCGCGTCGAGCCGAAGATGCCGGTAGAGGCGACACTAAACGCCTACCCCGGCTGGAGGATCCCGGCCGAGGTGATCGCCATCATTCCGGCCGCCGATCGCGGCAAGGCCACGGTCAAGGTGCGCATCGCGCTGAAGCAGAACGATCCACGCATCGTGCCGGAAATGGGCGTGCGGGTTAGCTTCCTCGATAGACCGAGCGAAAAGTCCGAGGATCAGCCCGAGGGCGTGCGCGTGCCGAGGGCGGCCATCGTCGAACGCGACGGCGTGACGGTAGCGTTCGCGCTGCGCGACGTCGATACAGTTGAATTACGCACACTCAGGACCGGTGACGCGCTGACCGACGACCGCCAGGTACTGTCCGGGCTGAAAGCTGGCGAGACAGTGGTGCTTGACCCGCCAGACGCGCTCATGGATGGCGGCAAGGTGCGAACGGCGGAGTAACAACGCGATCAGGGCAGGACTACCCGCCAGAGCCAGCCGAGCAATGCTGAGCTCGCAGGCGCGGGAGACGTCTTTGGCCAGGGGCCACGACCGTCCATGTGCACTCGCATCTTTATGCTATCGCGAAGTCACACATGCACGCCATTAACGTGCGTTGGTCATGTAGGCGGTATTGTCCACGTCGGGTGCGAGCGCGAAGAAGGGCGCCGCCAGAGGCCAGGACCGCCGCCGGTCTGGCGGAACGATCCGGTGCCATCGGGTGGCGCCGGGTGGCTAGACCAAATGGAGCTTCTTGATCAGCTTCCTCTCGATCTCGATGGTTTCGCACAGATCCGCGATCCGGGGTGTTTCGAACAGGTCCTGGATGCTCAGTTCGACGCCCATCACCGCGTTGATCCGGGAGATCATTCGGTTGGCGCTGAGTGAGTGACCGCCCAGCAGGAAGAAGTCATCCATGACGCCAAAGTGTTCGACGCCCAACACGTCTTTCCAGATAGCGTGCAGCTCGTGCTCAAGCGGGGTCCGTGGCAGGGCGACGTCCTCGCCATCATCGGCTCCGTCTTCCGGCACCGGCAGGGCGCTGCGGTCGACCTTGCCATTGGGCGTCAGCGGGAACCGATCCAACCGGATCAGGAACGACGGCACCATGTAATCGGGCAGCACGTGCGCCAGGCTGGCGCGAACCGCATCCGCCCCCACCGCCTCTTCCGAGCAGTAATAACCCACCAATCGGTTCTGGCCCGTCTCATCGGCATGGGCCAACACCAGCGCCTCATCCACACCCGTCGCTGCCAGCAGCGCGCTCTCCACTTCCCCCGGTTCAATTCGGAAGCCGCGGATCTTCACCTGATGGTCGGTGCGACCCAGGTACTGCAGCTCGCCGCTGGGGAGCCAACGCACCAGGTCGCCGGTGCGATACAGCCGCTCGCTGCTGTGGGGATCGGACCGATCATGGAACGGATTGCCTACGAAACGCTCCGCCGTCAGCTCCGGGCGACCCAGATAGCCCCGGGCCAGGCCGGCGCCCCCCAAGTAGAGCTCGCCCGGCGTGCCCGTCGGCACCAGATTCTGCAGCCCGTCCAGCACGTAGGCGCGGGTGTTGTCGATCGGCCGCCCGATCGTCTCGGGCCCACCGCGACGACGACGCGCAAACGTGGAGTAGGTCGTGTCCTCGCTGGGGCCGTAAAGGTCGTTGACCGCCGGCACACCCTTGGCGAACAACGCCTCGACCGTCTCCTGCCGCAAGCGCTCCCCGGCCAGGTTCACCGCCAGCACGCCGCTGGGCTGCCAGCCGCCGTCGAGCAGCGATTCGATCGCCGACGGAACTGTGTTGACCAGGGTCACCGGCGGCACATCGCCGCCGGCCAGGGCCAGCGCGTTCTCCACCAGCACCACGCGCCCCCCGCAGGTGAGCGGCACGAATAGTTCGAACACCGACAAGTCAAAGCAGATCGACGTCGCCGCCAGCACCGAGGCCAGTTCCGCCCGGGTGAAGGCGCCGTGCGCCCAGTGGATCATCGCCGCCGCGTTGCGGTGCTCGATCATCACTCCCTTGGGCTGGCCGGTCGACCCGGAGGTGTAGATCACGTAGGCCAGGCTCGAAGGAACGATCCCCGGTGCCGACGGGCTCTCCAGCGGACAGGCCGCCAGCCGCGAACGAAGTGCCACGTCGTCCAGGCACAGCCACTGGCCCGCCAAGCTCGGGATCTGCGCGACCACCGACTCCAGCGCCAGCACCGTCTCCAAGCCCGCGTCGTGCAGCATGTACCGCAGCCGCTCGGCCGGGTAGTCAGGATCCAGCGGCACGTAGGCGCCACCCGCCTTGAGCACTGCCAACAGCGCCACCAGCATCTGCGGCGAGCGCGGCAGGCAAACGCCGATACGCTGTTCCGGGCCCACCCGCCCCTGCTGCAAAAGAAGATGCGCCAGCTGGTTGGCTTGGGCATTGAGCTGGCCGTAACTGAGCTGCAGGTCACCCGAAACCAGCGCGATCGCATCAGGCGAACGCGCCACCTGCGCCTCGAACAGCGACACCATGCTGTCCCCGGATGGATAGACGCGGTCGGTCTCATTCCAAGTCACAAGCTGCTGCTCGCGCTCCTGCGCCGACAGCATTGCCACCTCCCGGAACGAAGTCTCCGGCGAAGCGGTCAAGCCATCGAGCAACTGCTCGAAGTGCGAAGCCATTCGCTCGATCGTCGCGGCTTCGAACAGGTCAGTGTTGTAATTCCACTCGAGGGACAACCCTTCCCGGCGATCAACGACCCTAAGCGTCAGGTCGTACTTGGCGGTACGTTCGTCGCGGTCGAGAACGGTCACGTCCATGCCGGGCAGCGCAGCCCGATAGCGAGCCTCGTCCTCAAGCATCAACATCACCTGGAACAGCGGCGTGTGCGATCGGCTGCGATCCGGATTGACCACTTCCACCAGGCGCTCGAACGGCATTTGCTGGTGCAAATAGGCACCCGTCAGCGTTTCCTTGCTCAGTTTCAGTATCTTCCTGAAGCTTGGGTCCCCGGACAAATCGACTCTCAACACTACATTGTTGATGAACAAGCCGATCATCATTGACGTCTGGCTGTGTTCGCGGTTGGCCACTGCAGTGCCCATCACGATGTCGGACTCACACGTGTATCGGGCGAGCAATGCCGAGAACGCCGCTTGCAGCCCCATGAAGAGCGTCGCACCCTCCGCCCGGCAGAAATCCCGGACCCGGGCCGTGAGTTCCGGTGAAAGTGCGACCATCTTGCTCCTGCCAGTGAACGTCTGCAGCCTGGGCCGCGGATGATCTGTGGGTGGATGGCACGTCGAAGGCAGGCTCGACAACTTGCTCGCCCAATACTCGGAAAGATCTTCCATCACCTTCTCGCTCAGCTGGTTTCGCTGCCACTGAGCGTAGTCAGCGTACTGGACGGGCAAGGCCGGAACGGACGCCATTGCTTCGCCGTCTTTCGCGCCATATAGCTCCGCGAGCTCACGCAGCAGCACCGAAACCGACCATCCATCCGAGGCGATATGATGCATAGTCAGCAGAAGCAGGTGCTCTTCCGGTGCCGAGTCGATGACCGTGGCCCTAAGCATGGTGTCGGTCTTTAGATTGAAAGGCTTCAGCGCTTCAGTCTCCATCAGTCGCTGGAGTTCCTGCTGGCGGACAGACGCGTCTGGAACGTCCAGAACGATCGTTTCGACACGTAGTGGACGGCTCGGATGGATCGTCTGGATGACATCCCCCGCATTACCATCGGAGTAAGTTGTCCTGAGAATCTCGTGGCGACGAACGATCTCGGTGAGGGCGGCGCAAAGCCGCTCGGGCTGTAAAGCCCCTTGGATCGCCAGCGCAATTGGCATGTTGTAGTGCACCGTGCCGCCGTCGATCTTCGACAGTAGCCAGAGCCTGCTTTGTGCGAGAGATGCCACTGGGCCACCCTCTGTTGTCGGCTCGATCATGGCGGAAGGCTCGGCGCCCCTACGCTGGTGTGCCATTGAGACAAGATCAGCGAAGCTCGGGCTATCAAGTATGTCCGATTGCGATATGGCCACGCCGAGAGCCGCGGACAGCGCATGGCTGACCTTGATGGCCGAGATGGAGTCCCCACCAAGCGATATGAAATCGTCCTCGTCAGTGACAGGGCCGCACTCAAGCGCCTCCGTGCAAACCATGATGACTGTGGCCCTGATTGCATCTAGACCCATTGGTACTTGCGCCGGTGGCATCTTCAAAACCTCCATGAATGAATGTTGCAATAAAGTTGAGTTTGGCTCGACCGCCGTGCGGATCAATCCAGGATGCACAACGTTGCGACGAGACCATCAACTACACTGAAACCGATTTCCACCTCGTCCATCCGCCGAACTTCACGACAAAGATCCAGGTTGACCACGGCCGTGGCCGTTCCGGCATGAACATCCAACCGTACCAGGGAAAGGGCATCGAAATCGAACACTCGGCCGACCATCCCGAACGCCGACTTAAAAAAGCTTTCCTTGGCCGAAAATAGGACCGTGCGTGCCGCCGCCATCCCCAACGACCCGGACGCGGAAGTCAGGAACTCTCGATCTGAACCATGCACAACGCTCTCGCCGATCTCGAGCCAAACGTGGTCTTCCAGAACATCCTCAACATCCACCCCAATCCCGCGAGCCCTACAGTCTGTGCAGGACACCGCAACGGCCATGCCAGCGCAATGGGAGATGCTCCCCTTGAACCCCGTTGGCCACATTGGACGCCGATCTGCGGCTATCAGCAGCTGGCCGTCGGCGGCGGCTTCGGAAAGTGACCGCAGGGTCTGCCGCGCACAAATTCGGCCGGCCAGGTACTGGGCGCGACGTCGCGGAACGCTCCGGGAGATGACCTCCGGCTCAGTGATGCCATATTCGGCAAAAAGTCCCGCATTGAAGCGGTCGTCGGAAAAACCACAGGCGTAGGCAGCTACACCCACTCCCGACCCCGGCAACCGCAACCGCGCCGGCGCCCGAAGGAAGCCTCTGGGACACGCACCTGTCGCCGCATTCAACTCACTAGGTCCTTCATGAATACTTGGGCGAGCCTTGCGTAGCCCCCGTCCTTGTTCGCGAACAAGTCCTCGTGCGAACCCAGCGCAGAGACGCGCCCAGCGTGCAGATGGCAGATGACCCGGGCGTTGAGGACCGTGGTAATCCTATGGGTCACCACGATGTTGGTTCGACCCTCCATCAACGAGTCGATAGCCACCTTGACGAGCTGTTCCGTCTCTCCATCCAGGCTGGACGTTGCCTCGTCGAGAAGGAGGATGGCGGGATCCCTGAGGAATATTCTGGCGATCGCAATCCGCTGCCGCTGTCCCCCGGAAATGTTCGAACCCTGCTCGGAAAGGATAGTGTCAAGACCCGCCGGGAGGGCCTCGATGAAGTCCAACGCCCTGGCCTTGCCTGCCGCCTCCAGGATTTCTGCGTCCGTCACCTTCCGTCGGAGCCCATAGGCGATGTTGTCGCGCACGGTTCCCGGCATCACCGCGCAGGATTGGGGCACGTAGCCCACCATTTCCCGCCAGGTTGAAAGGTCGAACTCGCGGATGTCCTTTCCTCCGTAGGTGATTGAGCCCTCGGTAGTCTCGTAGAAGCGCTCCATCAACGACAGGATGGTCGACTTGCCGCCGCCGCTTTCGCCGACAATGGCCAGCGTGGAGCCCACGTCGATACTGAAACTGACATCCTTCAGCACCAACGCGCCCCGCTCGTTGCCCGCAGACGGGTACGCGAACGAAACGCCCTCGAAGGACAGGATTCCGGTCTGGGGCGGACGGCCACGGGAATCACTGTCGCGCTCATCTGAAAGCTGGAGAATCGCCGTAATACGCCCTGATGCACCCTTGGCTCGCTGGAGTTCGGCAATGAACGAAGCGATTTGGGTGAGCGGGTTCACCACGTTGAAGATATAGAGGATAAAAGCGGTGAGGATGCCAATGCTCATCTCGCCAGTGGCAACGCGATGCCCGCCATACACAAGAACGACCACGAGCGTCGCGGCCACGCCGACCCCGATGATGATTTCCAGCGCGACACGCAGTTTGGCCGCCGCATAGTTCCGTTCCTTGACGGACTGGATCGCGCGTGTTCCGCGCTCCACCTCGTGGGACTCCGCTGCAAACGACTTGACCAGGCGAATCTCTGAGAAAATCTGCGTGACCAGACCGGACAGTTCCGCGGAACGCTCCTGTACTTCCCTGGAGACGGACTCAAGTTTCGCTACCGCAGGCCCTATGCATATGAATGCCGTAAGCAGCGTCCCCATCAGCACGATGGTCATGGAATGGTCGAGCCAGAGCAGGATGATCACCGAGCCGATCAACATGATTATCCCGTTGACAAGCGAGATGGCCTCGGCACTTGCTATCTGAGATATCGACGCACAATCGCTGGTGATGCGGCTGGTGCGGTCTCCGGTGCTACCGGCATCAAAGAATCCGACCGGCAGCCCGATCATCTTGTCCAGCACTGTCCTTCGCAACCAGAACGAGACATCCTGCCCGACCCTGGCGAGGATGATGGACGACACGCCGCCCAAGGCCGTGCCCGCGACCAGCGCTACGATCATTCCGGCCGCCAGCCAACCCCAATGCACCCAACCTTGCTTGCCGAGGGAATCGACCAACAGCTGGGTGAACAGCGGGTAGGTCAGTAGCAGAAGCGCGGATGCCAGACTCAGCCCGGCAGCGATCGACAGCAGGCGACCGGATGGGCGGGACTTGCGGACGAGATTGAACAGGTCTTTATGGGATTGACTCACGGGGTATTCCTTGGGTTGGCTCGGTTTCCAGGACTGCTTGCGGTCTAGGCTTGGCGACCGGGTCGTTTGTCTACTGCAACCAAGCGAAATTCGCTGGTGTACTCCAAGCCATCAATGTCCCTGAGCCAGAGATCCCCGGTATCGGGAAGCACTTCACTGAGATCGACATAATCGCCACCGGTGTCCTTGACGCGCCGTATCACTCGGGAAAGCGCTTCCACCAGCACGACGCTGGAGAAGTCTACGAACATGGGCTTTGCCTCGACCTCTGCCGCAGTGAAGACGCGTTCCGGCAGTGCCTCTGCCGCCAGCCATTTCCTGCACGCGAAGTAACGATCAGACGCTGTTTTCGCGAAGGCCCAAGCAAGCTCGTCGCAGTGGAAGCTCCAGGCTTCACGAGCGAGCACGGTTCTTCCCACCGTTACCCGGGCTCGATGGCGACCTCGCGGGACGAGCTTGAAGGAGTTCATCGATATGCTCCCCATCAGGTCACCCATCACCTCGAACAGGCCATGGCGCTCCTGACTGTTTCGCATGGCCACACGTAGCTCGTCATTCTCATTGACGACAACCATGGCTGCAGCAGGCAGTACCGGTATATCCAGAGACACCTTCGCGGGGTCGGGATGCATGGTCCAGTAGGTAAACTCCCGAATCTCACTGGAGGCGGATGGATAGGTCCGTGCATTTACAACGGGCGAACGCTGGGACGGAAGCATGACGAACCGTCCGGATGGGTAGTCCCCAGCCTCGGCTTTGAGTAGCTGCTCGCGATCCGGATGCTGCTCGACGAATAGCCGGGACATCATCGTGTTAGTGGCGACGTGTACTTCCCCAAGCACGATCATGAATTTTCCAGCAGCCAATGCCTCCTGGCTTCCTGCGCAAATCATAAGGTCGGGAGAATGGTGAACTGCCCGACCCCAGCAGGGTTCGCAGTCTCCGAACTCCGCTGCCACCTTGTCCTTCAGCTCGCTTGGGTCTATTTGGATCGCGCCGCCTTGGCGGTCGCCGATGATTCTCGCCCATTTTGACTGGAACTCCCGTATGCAGGCCACCACTGGCGCCGGTTGGCGGCGGAACCCGATGGTGAGCTCGGGCGTCGCCGCGGCAATCAGCCTCGCGAGTGGCACTTCATTGCTCCCGCCCTTCTTGACAAGTTGCTGATACTTCCTGCTCAACAACGCCTCGTATTCTTTTGCGATGCGCCAGGCCAGCCAGCGGGCGCTGTCCAGGACCAATGGCAGGGTTCGAGATAGCTCTTCCATGACCGCGCCACCTATGGTGACGTCCACGCCCCGCATCGTGTCTTCATAGACCAGGGTCCGGGCCGCGTACATTTCCCCGCTGCGGCGCTGGCTATCGCTTCCGGATGCCTCCGAGTAGGACCGATTCATGGATTCGAAAGACTGCCTCAGCGACTCGGCGTCCCCCATGGAGGCCGTCAGGTTCGTCCGGTGCGCCAATAGGTTTTGGACCGGCTCACAGGCCTTGCCCCGCGCAGTTTGACACTGCCAGTTTTGCATCTGTGCGAGGTAGTGGGCCTCGGGCGTAGCCGAGAAAGGCACGTCCATGTCTACCTTCAGCAGGCCACGCTGCACAAGAAGCTCGAGCCGGGACTCAAGCTCCGCGCCGTTAAGCGCGTTGCTGGACCGGGCCTCGTCGTGAAGGTCGCCGATGCTGCGCGTGCCGTCGGAGAACCTAAGCACCCACTCTTCGGACTCGGAGAGATCCGCGCGCATTCCGTTCGCATGGTAGGCATGGCGCCCTTCGACGTAGACATCCGGCGATCTGACCGGCCGCAGGTGTAGCCGGGTTTCGGGGTCGGAGGCCAGGCGCTCGGCTAAGACCTTGATCGGCCACTGTTCGAAGTAGACGGTACGCTTTCTCAATAGCTGTTCGTCGGGCTTGAGGACGATGCTGTCGGACGCGTCGCTTGAGAGTGAAGCCCAGCCAACCGGGCCGAAGAATCCGATCGAGTCGTTCTTCAGTGCGTAACGCTGCAGATAGTTCGCCATGGTCATCAACCGCTGGCGATCCTTTGAGTTAAGTGGGCCTTTGTCCTCGGTGAACGACGCCACCTGGACGATGCAGGTGCGAATCAGCGCCGCGTTCTGCCACACGATCGCCTGGCAGATTCTCGGCTCCTTGGCCACCTCGGACAGTGCCAATGCAGATCGCCGCCACGCGTCCTCGTACGCGGATTGCTGCGCCGCAGGTTCAAGCTGGTCCAGAGCGGGGCCCATGGCGGAATCCGCGAGTTTGGCAGCCATATGCGCTGGAAAACCTGCGCCCCGAAGAGCCGCTGTCGACCAGAGCTCCCATTCAGTGTTCTCCAATCCAATTCGACCCATGTCCACGCGTACAGCTCCTTAGTAAAAATTTGAGACGGACCCATCAATCGGTGGGTCCTCTGGCGATCCGCTTCGGATCTAGGCTCCCTGCCCGGATCTCCATTCGTTGAGCACCGATATCAGTTCGTCCAGCAGTCCGACCAAAGCCTCATCCCGGAGCTCTCCCCCCGAAACCACGGCGACGAGCTGGCCGGTGCTGTCCCAGTAGAAGTTGAACTCAAGGGATCGCTTCTGCCAGTAGGCATTCGCGTCGGAGTCGTCGATTTGCAGGTCGGCTCTCTTCGCCTCCAAGCCTCCCCAACGATTCTGGGCGGACTCCGGCATCAGCGAGGCCGCCACATAGTTAAAGAGCACGTCAACGCTACCCTTCGGGTGGCGCTTGAACACCCGGCTGACCTTGCCGAACAGGCTCATGGACCCAGGGTGCATCAGATAGGCGTAGTAGTGCGCGAGGCCCGGGTACTGCAAGCGCTTGGGTGAGAGTCGTGCTGCCATCCAATCACAGAAGGTGCCGAAAGGCGCCAGCAATGGACGAATCCATCCGCTCCATCGGGAGCGCTCCAACAGGGATAGTGGAACGATCCATGGGCAGTTCGCATTTTCCATCCCGAACAACAAGGTGTTCCGGACCTCCTCCGCGAGGGACGCCCTGCCGTTCCCGGCATTTCGGACTCGCGCCACCAACTCCCGGTATGTCGGCGCTACCAGTACGCCGCTCGAGCGAGTGACACGCTCCACGTCCTGCACGACATAACGAACCGAGATATCGTCCTGACCATTGAAGCGATTCAAAGCAGCAAAGGTAGCTGCCATTAGATACATCTTCAGCGTCATGCCGTTTCGTTTGGTGAACCGTTCGGCATCGGCGATCGTCGACGCGTCAATTCTCGCGGCCCGCGCTGTGGGGCTGGAGTCGGTTCCGAAGCAGCTTGGCTTGAGGCTGTATTGGCGCGCCCCGTCGAGCTCGGAGAGCCAGCCCGCTTCCGCAGCCTGCCCCCTGAAATCCATCATCCGGCGCCGCTCTTCATAAACATATGCCGCTAGAGACGCGGTCTTCGCCAACTCTATCGGAGCCTCGCGCACCAGGGCCGCATAGGCAACGCCTATTTCGGCCATCACCAGCTCCATTGCAGGCCGATCGATCGCGATGTGGGTGAACACGCCGGCGAACGCGTACTCACCATCGCTCCGACGGATCAGGCTGAATCGGCACATCGGCACGACCTCCCAAAGCGAATGCGCCAATGCCCTGAGATGGGCTCCTATCAGCCCAGCGTGGTCGCTTTTCCGCGTAGTGGCCAAGTCCAGGAAGTCGAGCACGGTGTCAGCATGGGGATGGATTCGCTGCGCCGGTGGCCACCGCGGGATGGTCGTGCGCAAGACGTCGTGCCGCGCGACTACCACGTTCACGGCTCTCTCCATCGCCTTCCGATCCACCTCACCCTGGATCTCAATTAATGGATGCAAAAGCCACCTGTCGCCCGTCACCGAACGCATGAACCAGAGATCCCATTGCGTATAGGACAGTGGAATCGTCTCGACACCCTGTTCAGAAGAGTGCTCCCTGCCGCCATTGACAACGGCCAGCATCTCGGAAATGGCTTCTTTGAAGCGCGTCGCCCACCCTGCCACCGTATCCACGGCAAAGACGGCGGTATCGTAGGCGAAGTGCACCACCACCTCGTCACCGGTGGTGTAGCAGACGATGTCGATACGCGGTGACGCCGACTCAGTTAGCACGTCGGGACCGCTGCTGAAGCCCGGTCCGGAGAGCTGCGACTCCTCCATCCTGCCCAAGTAGTTGAACGTGACCTGAGCGGGGGGCGCCGATGCCATCACTCTTCTGACACGGGAATCGGGGTGGAGGTACCTGAGGATTCCGTAGCCGATCCCTTTGTTTGGAGTCGCCTTCAGCTTGGCGTTCACGTTCCTCAAGGTCTCGTCGATGCTGCCTTTTGCCGTCATGACCTGTGGATACAGGCTTGTGAACCAGCCTGTGGTCCGCGTGATGTCAACGTCGTTGAACAGCTCTTCTCGGCCGTGTCCCTCCATGTCTACGCGCATGCTGGGGAAATTGAACTCACGGGAATGCGCGAATGTCAGCGCGGCCAGGATCACGGAGCGAATAGCTGAAAGCCCCTCGGACATCCCCGCGAAGTCGCACGAGGCAGGTATCTGCACTCTCACCGTTTCCTGCCTGGCCTGGCGCCGCACTACCCCGGCGACGGTAGGCAATGCACGGGTCTTGGCTGCGCATACGCGCTTCCAGTACGAGAACTCGGACATCAACGAATCTGAGCTGGCATGCTCCCCAAGCCGGGCCGCCCATGCTTGGAAGCTCGTCCCTTTGTCGGGCAGTTGCGCCAAGCTTGCAGGCGCAGCACCAAGTAGAGCCTGGATATCCTCGGCCAGGATTCCCCAGGACACCGTATCCACTGCGATGTGGTGCACAGCGAGCATCAGCTTCTTCTGCTGATCTTCGGTTTCAATGATGACCCCACCCAGTAGCGGCCCTTGGGTCAGGGAAATCCTCTGCTTGATTTCGCGACAGGTCGTCTCGACCACTTCGCTCCGATCGCTTTCCGCCACCTCGGCCAGTCGGCATGTAGACAGCAACACCGACACATCTTCCGAATAGAAAAGGTTACCGGCGACAAGTCGTAGCCGCAGTGAATCATGATGACCGCAGAGCACCCCGAGGGCGCGTCGCACTTCTTCCTCCCCAACATGGCCCGGGATATCAATGAAAAACGACTGGTGGAAGTAGTCGGCATTCTGTCGAGCCTGCTCCATGAACCAGCACTGGATAGGCGTAGGCTCATGCGCTCCGGTGACGGCAACCTGCGTTGCGCCATACGACTCCGAATGTACCGGGACCATGACCGGCGCGATGGCCTCTACCGTCGTTCCAGTGAAAATGTCGCGGACCTTCAGCGAGTAGCCCCGTCGCCTCGCCTGGGAAATGATCTGCATGCTGGTGATTGAGTCGCCGCCAAGACTGAAGAAATTGTCCCGAACGCCCACCTTCTTTACCTTCAACACCTCCTGCCAGACCTCGCACAACAGCTGCTCGGCCTCGGTCCGCGGCGCCACATAGGTCGCCTGCCAGACCGACTCTTCGGGTGCGGGAAGCGCCTTGCGGTCTATCTTCCCGTTGGGCGTCAACACGAAATGATCCACGCGGATCAAGTAGGACGGGACCATGTAGTCAGGCAGCACCGTCGACAGCTCACTGCGAACCGCATCCGACTCGATCTGCGCTTGCGACCGGTAGTAACCCACCAGGCGCTTTTGGCCCGTCTCATCGGCATGGGCCAACACCAGCGCCTCATCCACACCCGTCGCTGCCAGCAGCGCGCTCTCCACTTCCCCCGGTTCAATTCGGAAGCCG
>Ga0208179_1000230_pt1 | contig 41693 bp, 33 predicted proteins | sample Malvired_Geostar_FD_184238 | JGI IMG/M metagenome (GOLD analysis project Ga0208179, IMG submission 184238) | Marine viral communities from the Global Malaspina Expedition - Malaspina viral metaG DeepMed_Geostar (SPAdes) (version 2) | ecosystem: Environmental > Aquatic > Marine > Oceanic | place... | reverse complement strand
GGCCGCAGTCCACCCTCTACGGCCGCAGCGCCATGACCGGCGCCATCAATATCGTACAGAACAAGGCCGACCCGGACCGCGCCTCAGCCCGCCTGCGGCTGGAAGCGGGGGGTTTCGGCTGGCGCCGCCTGGACGCCATGGCGAACCTCCCCCTCGGCGAGACCCTGGCCCTGCGGCTGGCGGCGGTGAGCCGCCACCGCGACGGCGACGTGACCAACCTGCTCGGCGGGGAGGACCTCCAGGCGATCTCCACCGACGCCGGCCGGCTTGGGCTGGGCCTGCGGCCGGACTGGGGATCGGCTGACCTGATCATCAACTACCAACATGACCGCTCCAGCGGCCCGGCGCTGAAGTCCTTCCTGTTCGCGCCGGCCGACCCGGCGTCCGGCCAGCCCCTCGGCGACCTTGACCGCTTCACCCCGCCGGCCCTGTCGGCCCAGGACGCCCAGGGTCGCGCCCAGCCGCTCGGCCTGGACCGGCAGCTCTTCTCGGCCAGCTTCGGGCTGGAGACGGACATCGCACCGGGGCTCACCCTGTCGAGCCTGACATCCTATCGACGCTTCGCCGCTGACGACCAGCAGGACGCCGACGGCCTCGCCCTGCCGATCGTGAGCCTGCTGGAGGAGACGCGGGGCGCTCAGATCAACCAGGAGATCCGCCTCGCCTACGATCGGCGCGGCGCCTGGCGGGGCTTCGTGGGGGTCAACCTTTTCGAGGAACATGGGACCCAAAGGGTGCCCATGGTCATCGACGAGCGGCTCCAGCTGGCGCGCATGACAGGCCGCCTGACCACCTCATGGCCCCAGTCCGCCGACGCCCTCCTGCAGGCCCAGTTCCTGGCCGACCAGCTGCGCGATCTCGCCGCCCGCCGCGGTTACGGCCTTGAGGCGACCACGGCGCTGGCCATCGCCGGAAACCTCAAGGCGATCCACCTGGAGCGGACCCAGAACTTCAGCGATGTGCAGGCGTTCGACATCTTCGCCGACGCCACCAGGCGCATCGGGGACAACTGGGAGGTTTCGGCGGGCCTGCGTTTCGGAACCGATCAGAAGACCAGCGCGGTGTCGCCGGCCGTTCCGCTGGGGCCCTCCGTCCTCGCCAGCGTGATCGCCGCCGCAGGCATGGACCAGGCCAGACGCCAGGCGTTCCTCCAGCACCTGGCCGGCCCTGAGGCAGGGCGCCTGTCGACGGAATGGCCCCTCTACGGGCTTCTCTTTCAGCCCACCGTCGGCAATGGCGACAAGGTCTCCAGCGATCTGGAAGACTCCGGCTGGAGCTGGCGGCTGGCGGCGCGGTACGAGCCGAACCCTACCGTCAGCGTCTACGGGACCTATGCCCGCGGCCGGCGGCCCACCGTCCTGGTGGCGGGGGCGCCGACCACCCCCCTGGGACCGGCCAGGTTCGGCGTCGTGCCCGCCGAGGTGGTGGACTCCTGGGAGCTGGGCGCGAAGGTGCGGCCGGCGCGCCTTCGGCTGGCCCTCGATGCGGCCGTCTACGCCTACGACTATCGCGATTTTCAGACCACCCGCGTGGAGGCCGGGCAGCTCCGAACGGTGAACGCCGGTCGCGCCACCGCCCATGGGCTCGAGGTGCAGGCCACCTTTGTCCCGACGCCCTCCGCCCGGTTGGGCGCGACCTACGCCTATGGGCATGCCCGGCTGAGAACAGGCGCCATGGCGGGCAACCGCTTCCGTCTGGCCCCCGACCACCAGGCGTCCCTCTATGCCGACATTGTCTGGCCCCTGTTCGGCGGCGAACTCGCCTTTCGCCCCGTCTATAGCTGGCGCTCGAAATTCTTCTTTTCCGACGACAACGACCGGCCGGATCTTTCTCGCGCCCTGGCGCCCGACACGATCCAGGACGAGTGGCAGGACGGCTACGGGCTCCTGGACCTGCGCTTGGCCTTTCAACCGTCCAGCTCGGCATGGACCGTCACGGCGTTCGCCAAAAACGCCCTTGATGAGCGCTATATCCAGGAAGCCGGCTTCATCGGCGAAGCCCTCGGCTACTCGGCCAGCGCGCCAGGCCCCCGCCGCCTGATCGGACTGGCGATCGCGTGGGACTGGTGAGGCGCCGATCAAGCCTCTGACGACCGGCGACCGGCGGCCACGCCCGTCAGCCTCCGGGCGCCGCCTGCGCCACCAGATGCTGCAGCACGCGCTTTTCGAGCACCAGAAGCGCGCTGGCCTGGTTGGTGCGCATGACCAGCCCCTCCCCCAACGTCGTGGCCGCCTCACGCACGGCGGCCGCCAGACCCAGGAAGTCGGCCCGTCCGCGTCCGTCGGTTCCATGCAGGGCGCAGAGCTGGCGCCAGTCCTGGATGAAGCTTTCCAGCAGGTCGCTGAACTGCGTCGCCCGGCCCCTGGCCTCCGGGGTGTCGACGGCGATGGTCAGCTCGCGGCGGAGGTCATCCACCAGCCAGTGGACCTCGGCGGCGGGCATGACCGGCGAACGCAGATTGGTCTCGGTCAGCAGCCGCGGCTGGCGCTCCGGCGCCCAGGTCACGGTGCGCCATTGCCCGCGGGGCGGCGCCTGGCCGCAGGCGAAGGCCCAGAAGGCGGCTGTGCCGGTCGTGTCCGCCACGATGTGGATGCGCGAAGCCTCCGACCGGTTCTCCACATGATGGCGACGCCAGTTGTCGAAGATCCAGGCCTCCCCGGCGGCCATGTGGACGACCTGCCCGTCACAATGGAAGCGCACCTCGGGCTGGGTGAAGACCGGGATGTGCAGCCGTACCCGGGTATGCCAGTGGTAGTTGATGTCGGCGTGCTCGGGGACCATCGCCCCCGGCGCCAGGCGCATCAGCCGCGACCGACTCCAGACCACCCCGAAGCCGGCCAGGACCTGACGCAGATAGGGCAGGTCCGCCAGCCAGGGCGTCGGCGACATCTGGCCATGGACGGCGTCGGTCTCGGCCCCCTCGGCGCTGATCAGGCGGACGGCGCTGTTGCCCGGCAGCTTGTCGGGATGCGCCACCCAGGCCTCGTCCGGCAGGGCCGCGACCTCGGCCTGCAGCCGTTCGGCCTCGAAGAGCACCGGAAGCTGGAAGAAGGGACGCGATAGCCGCATGGTCAGGCCCTGTAGGTGGTCAAGGCGTCCCCCAGTTCGTCCCGCAGGGGGGCAAGCCAGGGCGCATAGTTTTCCCACTGGACCAGACCGCTTCGGCCGAGGGGCTGGCGCACCTGTTCCGAGCTGGGGGTCCGCACGCTGCGCTGCGTCTCGTGGAAGGACAGGCAGCCGGGCTCGAAGGCCAGGCCGCAATGGTCGAGCATGCGGCGCACCGCGGACTCCAGATCCGCGACCACATCCTCATAGTTCACCCGAAGCACCCGCCCTGGCAGCACCTCGTCCCAGTGGCGCATCAGGTCGAGATAGGTGCGATAGTGGCGCGCCATGTCGCTGGCCGCATAGGTGAATTCCTGATTGTCGGCGCCGAACAGCTGCTTGAGATTGCTGAAGCCGCAGGCCATCGGCTCTCGTCGCACATCGATGATCTTCGCCTGCGGCAGGATCAGATGAATCAGGCCTATGTGCCAGAAATTGTTGGGCATCTTGTCGATGAAGTAAGGCCTGCCCAGCCGGCGATAGACGGCGGTCTCGACCAGGAACCGGATCCCCAGCGCCCGGGCATGGTCCGCGGTCAGGTCCAGCAGCGCCTCAGGGGTCTGGGGCAGGCGGCAGGCGGGATCGCGGCCGCACAGCTCGGCGGCGTAACGATCGATCTCGGTCAGCTCCTGCGTGCCCTCGACCTCGGTATGCGAGGCCAGGATCTGCTCGATCAGGGTGGAGCCAGACCGGGGCAGGCCCAGGATGAAGATGGGCGCCGGATCGGGCGCCCCCCAGCCGCGCCGCTCGGCGAAGACCTCGGCGGCGAACACCTGCTTGAGCCGAAGCGCGCAGGCCGCGGCGATGTCGGGACGATAGCGGCTGGCGGTCCGCCTTAGGGCTGCGCCCTTTTCATAGCAACGCCAGGAGGACTCGTAGTCGCCCCGATCCTCGAGCGCCTTGCCCAGGGCGTAGTTGAGATAAACCAGGTCCATCTCCTGAACCTCGGGCTGCGCGGCGGCGGCGCGCAGGTTGGCGATATCCTCATCGGTGAACCGATAGGTCTTCAGATTGGCGAGGCTGAACCAGGCCACCCCGTGGCCGGGCCGGGCCGCCAGGGATGCGCGATAGTCCGCCACAGCCTCGTCGCGCCGGCCCACCGCCTTGAGCGCATTACCCCGCCAGAGGCGCAGGTCGGCCGCCTCCCCCTGCGACCGGCATCCATCCGCCAGCAGCCGCCCATAGAGGTCGATCACCGGCTCATGATCGCCCAGGCCTATGCAGGCGGCCGCATACTGTTTGAGGTAGTCGCGATGGGCCGGGTCATGACGCAGCAGGCGCTCGGCCTGCTGGCGGGCCTGCTGATGCTTCTGTTGTTGCAGAAGGACCATGGCGTAGTCCAGGCGGGCCTCATGATAGTCGGGCGCCTGGGCCAGCAGCGCCTCCAGCCGGGCCTCGGCCTTCTCCAGTTCATGGCGGTCCAGGTGGATCCGCGCCAGCAGACGCTGGGCGCCGGCATTGTCGCCGTGCTGGCGAAGATAGGCCTGGAGCACCGCTTCGGCCTCGGCGAGATCGCCATCGGCATAGAGGCTGTTGGCCGCCACCACCGCCGGCGGAAGCCGCCGCAGCATCGCCAGTTGCTCGGCCGCGCCCGCCGCCCGCGCCGGATCGCCAAGGAGGCGATAGAGCTGTTGCAGCATGTCCCAGCTCGCCGGCAGGGTCGGGTTCAGCCGCACCGCCGCCTGCAGGGCCTCCACCGCGGCGGCGGCGTCTCGCTGGATGACGTGGCAATGGCCGCGCTCCTGATAGAGGCGGCTGAACCGGGGGTGCCGGGCCTGCAGCTGCGCCAGCAGGGCCAGGGCCTCTGGAACCTGCTGGCGCAGGCGAAGGTCGCGGGCGGCCTGGAGCAGGACTTCGCGGTCGGCGTCGGGGCCGATGGCGGGCGCTTTGCCGCTCACCCCGACGCGCCCTGGTTCAGCAGCGGCCCCAGCCAGGACGGCTCTGGCTGGTCGGTGTCGTAGTATTCGAAGATCAAGTGGATGCGGTCGGTGTCGCCGTTGTTGCGCACCCAGTGCCGGTCCAGATTGTTCACCTCGACCGCCTGCCCCTCGGGGAAATGGTGTTCCTCCCCCCCGAAGAAACTGACCACCCCGGCGTTGGTCGTCAGCGGGACATGGATCTTGTGCGGCCACCGTGCGGCCGGATTGGCGTCCACATGAGGATGGATCACCCCGCCCGGCGCCATCCTGGCGAACATCACCCGGGGAAAGGCGCCGCGCTCATAGCCGTAGGCCGCCACCGCCTGGGCCAGCGCCGGCGCCAGCAGGTCTCGCCATGGGGCGTAGGCTGGACGGTCGTGGGATCTGCGCCAGTCGCGGGGATCGTCGATGAAGCGAAAGACGATGTGCCGGGTCTCGTCCAGCACGCCGAACTTGTTCGGCTTACTGCGGTTCTCCAGCGCCCAGACCTCCTCAGGGATCGCCAGCAGCGCCTGACGGAGGGGGTCGATACTGACGGGACCCAGCTTGCGGACCCCCGTCGTCTTGCGCGGATTGGCCGCCAGGGTAAGGGCGCCTCTCATCGCAGGCCCTCGAAGTCATAGCCGAACAGGTCCAGATCCTGGGCGTAGCGGGCGGCGACGGCGTCAACCAGCGGCGGATCATAGTACTGCCGATAGTCCGCGCGCCGGCTGCCATTGACGCGGTCCAGGGAGCGCGACGGGATGCCGATGCGCGCGCAGATCGCGTCATAGGACCCCTGCATGTCCTCCACCCGACCGATCATGTCGGTCAGCAGGGTCCCGCCGTCCTCATCCACCAGCAGCGAGGCCTGCGGTTGGAAAAGGATGTGGTCCTCCGGCGGCGCCCCGAACAGGAAGTGGCGCATCATGTCCTGCGGCCGGCGCTGGAACAGGTCGCCCCCGCGCAGCATGAAGGCGCAATAGGACACGAAGCGATCGAAGGGATTTCGCACGAAGGCGAACTTCAGATAGCCGCTGAAGGCGGCCTCCCCCAGATGGGGGCGGACCTGTCGCAGAGACAGGTGGCCATGGCGTATCGCCGCCAGATCCTCCCACGGAAACCGCCTGTCGACGAACAGGCCGACCTGTTCGAGGTCGCCCTCGCCCATCTGCTCGCGCAGGGCCTGGCGCACCGCATGGGTGCCGGTCTTGGGCACGGCGGCGAAGATGAACCGGTGGCGATGGGAGATGATCATGGGACTCAAGTCCAGCGACGACGCCCGCCTCCTTCCGGAGACGGGCGCTTGGTCTAGCAGGCGGTCATGTCAGAAACTGTAGTTGATACCGAGCATGTAGGTCGTGCCGCTCTGGTTCTGGTTATAGAGGTACTCGTTCTGCCCCCAGAACTGGGTGTCCTTCTCGTTGGTCAGGTTGACCGCATCGAAGGTGACCTGGAGGTTGTCGGCCACATTGTAGAAGGCCGCGGCGTCCACATAGGTGCCGCCTTCGAACCCGCGGGTGCTGGCGCTCATCACGCTGTCATTGCGGCCGGTGTACCACTTGTCTCGGTGGTTCAGGGACGTCCGCGCGCCCCAGCGCTCGGTCTCGTAGAAGACGGTGGCGTTGTAGCTGGATTTCGAGATGCCGGTGAGCGCCTCGTCGGCGTCCACATAGGTGTAGTTGGCCACCACCCCGATATTGTCGAACGGCGCCGGCAGGAAGGAGAGCTGGCTTTGGGCGGCCAGTTCGACCCCGGTCAGCTTCTTTGTGCCCTCGATATTGGTCGGCATGGAGAACTCGGAGACGATCGTGCTGGCGGTCGCCCCCGGGATCGAGGTGAACGGGATGCCGGTCTCGCTGAACGGCACGTTCTCCAGCAGGTCTGACCCGATGAAGTTCTCGATGTCCTTGTGGAACACGCTCGCCGACAGCAGACCAGCCTGGCCGAAGTAATACTCAACCGCGAAATCGAGGGTGGTGTCCTTATAGGGCTTGAGGTTGGGATTGCCCCGCGACGCCGTGATCTCGCCGGAGTCGGGATCCTGGAAGGCCTGGCCCTCGGCGGCCATCGAACCCAGTCCGGGACGGTTGAGGTTCTGGGTGGCGGAGAAGCGGACCAGAACGTCGGGCGACAGCTCGAGCACCGTATTCAGGGCCGGAAGGACGCCCTCATAGCCGCCTTCCACGTCGGCGGTGCCGAGATAGGCGTAGCTGTCGCCCTGGATCCAGCCGACGCTGCGGGTGTCGGTGCTGTAGCCGCGGAGGCCGATATTGCCGCGGAAGCGCCTGCCGGCCAGCTCGCTGTCCCAGTCCGCCTGCACGAAGCCGGAGAAGGTCTCTTCGGTGGTCTCGTAGACGTTCTCGATGTCCTGCAGCGCGCCGCCCGTGCCGTCCGCATTGGGTTCGAGGCGATGGTATTCGTTATACTTGGCGAAGGCCTTGGCGTAGTCGCCGATCAGCCACGAGCCGAACTCGTTGGTGAAGACCGAGCTGATGTCGCCGACCGAGGTGCCGCGGGTCTTGGAGCGGGTCCCGTTGACGTTGTCGTCATAGAAGAGGTCGATGCCCTGCTGCCGGAACTTGTGGTAGGCGGCGCCGGCCCGCAGCGTCCAGACGTCGGACAGCTCGTAGCGGCCGTTCAGTTCGGCCTCGTGGAGCTCGGATTCATTGTTGAACGCGCGATAGTAGAACGAGTCCATCGCATAGCTGGCGGGGTCGGTCGGGTCCCAGCCGGGCGTGCTGAAGGACGCCGAGCGGCCGTCGACGCCGTAGTTGGCCACCTGGTTGCCCTTGGCCCGCATATAGAGCTTGTCGTCATAGGGGGTTTCGTAGGTCGACTTCTCCCAGCCGACGTGGCCGTCGAGGGTGAGGCGGTCGGACAGACCCCATTCCCCGGTCAGGACCACCTGGTTGAACCGGTTCTCGTTGAGGGACCGGCGGTTCTCGCTGCCGAAGGTCGTGCCGGTGACATCGGTCATCGTCACATAGTTGTCCTCGTCCCAGGCGAGGTCGTTGATGGTCGACGCCGTCTGGAACTGGGCCGGCCAGACCCCGCCCGCGGGGGTGTCGAAGGAGACCGAGCCCGTGGACGCCAGGGGACGGGTCGCCAGGTGCAGCTCGTCCCGACGGGTGGAGAACTCGCCGTGCAGCACGTCGAGGGTCAGCTCCAGGTCGTCCGTCGGGCGCCATTGAACCGCCGCCGTCAGGCCGAGGCGTTCCTGCTTGGCGTTCCAGGACGAGATCCGGTTGCCGTCGGCGAAATAGAGGTCGCCGGACAGGAACTTGGCCTGCTGGGCGGCGCTCAGCTGCGAAATGTTGAGGCCCTTGCTGACCAGTGACTGCAGGGTCGAGGCGCTGGGCTTGCTGTAGTTATAGGTGTTGTGACCCTGCTCGGTCGTCTCACGCTCGCTGTAGGCCACCGAGAGGGCGACGCCGAACGTGTCGTCCCAGTTGTGGCTGAACAGGGCCGCGACCCGCGGCTGGGCGTCCTCGGTATATTCATTGGTGCCGAGCTTGAGCGAGACCGCCCCCTTGCTCCCCGGCTCGTAGTCGAACGGCTTGCCGGTGAACAGGCCGACCGTGCCCGCCATGCCGCCCTCCTTCTGGGCCGCCTGGAAGGTCTTTTCCACCTCCACCCGCGAGAACAGTTCTGAGGCGAAGATGTTGAAGTCGAACGCCCGGTCGCGGGAGCGCTGGCCCCGGCTGTCCTGGGCGGAGTCGACATTGCCCAGCACCTCCATGCCGTTCAGCTGAACCCGGGCGAAGTCCGGCCCGAGGCCCCGCAGGGAGATCCGCCGGCCTTCGCCGGCCTCGCGGGTGATCTGGACGCCGGGCAGGCGCTGCAGCGACTCGGCCAGGTTCAGGTCCGGGAACTTCGCCATGTCCTCGGCGACGATGGCGTCCACCTGGATCACCGAGGCCTGCTTGATGTCGCGGGCCTCGCCCAGCGACTTGCGATAGCCGGTGACGACCAGCTCATCCACCTCAATGGCGCCTGCCTGCTGGGCAAGAGCCGCCGTGGAGCCCGCGCTGGCGACCATGACCGAGACGGTGGCGAGCAAGAGCTTCTTCAGGCTGGGGCAGGCGCCCCGAGCCGCGTGTCGCTTAAACATGAGTTATCCCCCGACGAACTGGCATGAATCCAATGCCGGGGCTCGCGACGCTCGACGCCGCCGCCCCAGGCCGCCACGGGCTTAGGCGCGGACCGTCTCAGTGATGTGACGGTTTGAGGGAGTTATGTTGAAATGTGTGGTTTTGTGTGGGTTTCCGCCGCTTATGCGACCGATCCTCCGACCACGCCGCGCAAGATTGTGGAAAAATGTGGTTGTCTGTGGGAATTTGGCCTGATAGCCAGACCCTGTCATGCGTCGCCCGAACATCAAGGATATGAAGCAGTTGAGCCAGGGTCCTCGGCTCGCCGAGATCCTTAGACTGTTGGATGAGCGCGCCTTCTGGACGGTGTCGGAGCTCGCCGAGCGCTTTGACGTCTCCGAGGAGACGATCCGCCGGGACGCCCGCCAGCTGGAGCAGAGCGGCGTCATTCAGAAGGTCCATGGCGGCCTGTCGGCGACGAGCCACAAGATAGAGGCGCCCTACCGGATCCGTCTGAGGGAGAACGCCGCCGCCAAGCAACGGATCGCCCGCAAGGCGGCCGAGCTGGTCAGCGACGGCATGACGCTGCTGATCGATTCCGGCACGAGCTGCCACTGGCTGGCCCGCAATCTCGCCGCGATGCGAAACCTCACCATCGTCACCAACAGCGTGGAGATCGCCCACGAGGTGCTGGGCAATCCAGGCCAACGGCTCTTGCTGGCCGGCGGACAGATCAACCCGATTCACAACGCCGCCTTCGGCCCCGAGGCCCAGGCCTTTTGTCAGCGGTTCGCGCCGGACCTCACCATCCTGTCCATGGGCGCGGTCGACGCCGCCCGCGGCTTTCTGGACTTCGATCCGGACGAAGCCGCCTTCAAGCAAAGCCTCCTGGGACATGCGCGGCGGATCGTCGTGCTCGCCGATCACAGCAAGTTCGCCAAGTCCGGCTTCATGCAGGTCGCTTCGTTCCGCGAGGTCCAGGATCTGGTGACTGACCAGGCGCCGCCGGCGGACGTGCTGGAAGCCGCCGCCCAGACCGACACCCGCATTCATCTCGCCGAAGAGGACTCCAGCAGTCCCAAGGATGTTCGGCCTGCCTTGGTCTAGTCCAGACCGACCATAGAAGCCGGCTCACCTCCCCGACCCGGCCGCCACCCGAGGAGCCAGATGGTGATGCAAGATCGTCGCAGCTTCATCCGGGCCATGACCGCGACGGCGGGGGCGGCCGCGGCCTTCACGCCGGCCATCGCCCGCGCCCTGGATATCGCCCCCCACCGGCGCACCGGCACTCTGACGGATGTCGCCCATGTGGTGATCCTCACCCAGGAGAACCGCGCCTTCGACCACTATTTCGGCACGTTGCGCGGCGTGAACGGGCTGGGCGACCGCTTCGCCGCCCCGGCGCCGCCGCTCCCAGGCGCGCCCCAACGGACGGTTCTCGTCCAGCCGGCCGCTGACGCCGAGGGGGGGCCGTCGCTGATCACGCCGTTCCGGCTAGACACCTGCGAGGACTTCCGGCTCTACCGCCCCCAGGGCACGCCCCATGGCTTCGCCGACGGCCAGGCCGCCTGGGATAATGGCCGCATGGGGCAATGGCCGCGCTTCAAGCAGAACCAGGCCATGGCCCATTTCGCCCGCCAGGACCTGCCCTTCCAGTTCGCCCTGGCCGAGGCCTTCACCCTGTGTGACGCCTATCACTGCGCCCTGCACACCAGCACCAACCCCAACCGGCTCTACATCTGGAGCGGGACCCACGACCCGCTGGGCCGCGCCAACGGGCCGGCCATCAACAACGGCTACGACACCCTTGACGCCGACCCGAATGGCCACGGCGGCTATCTGTGGGCGACCTATCCGGAGCGCCTGATGGCGGCGGGCGTCAGCTTCCAGATCTACCAGGACATGGCCGACAACTTCACCGACAACCCCCTGGTCGGGTTCCAGGCCTATCGCCGCGCCCACGGCATGACCGCCGGCGCCGGCGCCCTGCTGACCCGGCGCACCATGACCACCCGCGCCCTGGACGATCTCAAGCAGGATGTGCTGGCTGACCGCCTGCCGCAGGTCTCCTGGATCATTGCCCCGGCGGCCATGTCTGAGCATCCGAGCGTCTCCAGCCCGCTGCAGGGCGCGGACTATGCGGCCCAGGTGCTGGACGCGCTGACCGCCAACCCGGACGTCTGGTCCCGCACCGTACTGCTGATCAATTTCGACGAGAATGACGGCTTCTTCGACCACGCGCCCCCGCCCGCGCCCCCCGCGCGGGTGGGCGACCGCACCCTGGGAGCGTCCACCATCCCCGCGGACGATGAGTACCATCTCATCGGCCAGGGGGCGGACGACGAGACCTTTCTCGGGCGGCCCTATGGCCTTGGCATGCGCGTGCCGATGTATGTGGTCTCCCCCTGGAGCCGGGGCGGCCATGTGGCGTCCGAGGTGTTCGACCACACCAGCATCCTGCGCTTCCTCGAAGCCCGCTTCGGGGTGCGCGAGCCGAACATCAGCGCCTGGCGGCGCGCGGTCTGCGGCGACCTGACCTCGTGCTTCGACTTCAGCGCGCCGGACCGGATCGACTTCATGGCCGCCCTGCCCGCCACCTCGGCCCTATCCGGCCGCGCCGCGGATCTGGAGGAGGTCTCGCCGCCCATTCCCCCCGAGCTCGTAGCGCCGGTGCAGGAAGCCGGGGTGCGGCGGCGACGTCCGACGCCCTATCGCCTCGACGCCCGCCTGCGGCTGGAGGACAGCGCCTCGTCCCTATGGCTCACCAATCTCTCGGCCGAACGGGCGGCCGTGTTCCATGTCTATGACATGGCCGATCTTGATCAGGTCCCTAGCCGCTACACGGTCGGCGCAGGACAGGCCCTGGCGCATCCCCTCCCAGCGGCGGGCGCGACGGTCGATCTGTTCGTCCTCGGTCCCAACCGGTTTCATCGACGGCTGACCGGAGCGCAGGGGGTCTTCTGCGTCAGGGTCGAGGTCGAGGGCGGCGCCCCCATGCTGCGTTGTGAGAACCTGCGATCGGCTCCCCTGGCCATAGGGATCGGCGACCAGGCCTATGGCGCCCCTCCGCAGACGGTGAGGCTCGAGGCCGGAGAGCGTCGCGAGTTCCCCCTCGACCTGGCCGGCAGCCATGGCTGGTATGATCTGAGGTGTGAGGCCGACGGGCAGGTCTGGCGGCTGGCCGGCCATGTCGAGGACGGCCAGGCCTCGTTCTCGGACCCGGCCGGCGGCGGAGCGGGCGCCCTGGGCTGGGCCTGATCGCGCAGCCCTAGCGAACCCGGGTGTCGACGCTGATCCTCACCGCGTCGTGGCGCCAGTGCTCGTGGTCATACTCCACCACCCGCCCCTGGGCGTCATAGCTGCGGCGCTGGAGCGCCAGCCCTGGCAGGCCCGACTTGACCCGCAGGGCCTCGGCCTCGAAACCGGTGAGGGCGCAGGGCTGCATGCTGACCTGATTGCGGGCGACGGTGATCCCGTATTCGGTTTTCAGAATGCTGGTCAGCGACTGGTCCAAGGAAAACCGCAGCAGGTCCGGCGCCAGGGCCGCGTCGACCACCAGCCGCTCCACCAGCACCGCCCGCCCGTCCACATAGCGTCGCCGGCGGATCACATAGAGGGGGGCGCCCGGCGGTCGCGAGAACACGTCGGCGAGCAGGGGGTCGGCCGCCACCGCGTTGGCGGCGATGGTTTCGGTCGCCGGGATTCGTCCCTGCGCCTCCACATAGGACATGAAGCCCTCCCACCGGGTCGGGTCATAGACCACCGGCGGCGGGGAGACGTACCAGCCGCTGCGGTCGCGGCGATAGATGACGCCCTCCGCCTCCAGCTGAAACAGCCCCTCGCGGACAGTCCCGCGCGCGACGGCGAGGTCCTCCTGCAGCCGCCGCTCGGATGGCAGCTTGTCGCCCGGCTTCAGCCCGCCAGTGGTGATGCGCGCGGCGATGGCGTCGCGCAGGCTGAGATAGTGCAGGCCATCGGATCTCGTCGCGGGGGCGTCGCTCGCCATTCTCATCCTGGAAATGAACTGGGTTCTCTGATCCGACCTCGGACGCGCCCCGTCAAGGCGCGAGGCCGCGGCCCTAGCCTTTCATGAAACCGTCGCCCAAGCCGCCTAGATGTTTGGTCCATACCAGAGACGGTTTCATCCCCACAGGCCCGCCCCGTCGATCCCCGCGATCGCCTGTTCGCCGGCTGCGCCTTTGCGGATCGAGCCAACCCACCCACCCGCACACCCATGGAGCGTGCCGTGAAGACCTCGATCCGGAGCCTGCCGTTGCTCCTCGCCCTGGCCGCCGGCGTGGCCGGCCTCGGCTTCCCGGCCGCCACCCTGGCTCAGGACGCCGGCTCGCCGGTCGCGCCTGCGCGTCGGGCGAGCCATGTGATCATCATCGGTGTGGACGGCCTGAGCCCCGACGGGGTGCGGACGGCCGACACCCCCACCCTGGATCAGTTCATGGCCCAGGGGGCCTGGAGCCTGCACGCCCGCGGCGTCCTGCCCACCACCAGCGGCGCCAACTGGGCGTCGATGATCGGCGGCGCCGGACCCGAGCAGCACGGCGTCACCAGCAATGACTGGAAGGTCGGCGAGTTCAACTTCCCCACCTCCGTGACCGGCTCAGGCGGGTATTTCCCATCCATCTTCCAGGTGCTCACCGACCAGCATCCCGACTGGGAGATCGGCTCCATCTATGACTGGGATGGCTTCGGCAATCTCTACGACCACCAGTTCGTCGACTATGACGCCAACGGCAAGGACGAAGACGCGACCGCCGCCCTGGCGGCGGACTACATCAAGGCCAAGCGCCCCGCCTTCCTCTTCGTGCATCTCGACCATGTGGACAATGCCGGCCACGCCTATGGCCATGGGACGGCCAAATACTACGCCGCGGTGACCAAGGCCGACGGCCTGATCGCCCAGATCCGCCAGGCCGCCGCCGAGGCCGGCATCCTCGACGAGACGGTGTTCATCGTCACCTCCGACCACGGCGGCGTGGGCAAGGGACACGGCGGCGAAACCCTGGCCGAACTGGAGATTCCCTGGATCGCCTACGGCAAGGGCGTCAAGGCGGGGCAGGCGCTCGACCTGCCGATCAACACCTTCGACACCCCGGCCACGGCGGCCTGGCTGCTGGGCGCCGAGATCCCCTACGCCTGGCTGGGCCGTCCGGTGAAGCCGGCGCTCCAGGGCGAACAGGCGCCGAAACAGGCCTACCGGACCAGCAGCTTCTACGCCTCGCCGGTGATCGCCCCGATCGCCGTGGGCAATGACCCGGCCGGCGGTCTGTTCGTCAATCAGACCGCCCAGATGACCCTCGAGAACCCCAACGGGGTCGGCGAGGTCCGCTACACCCTGGACAACTCCATCCCCACGGCGACCTCGCCCCTCTATGCCGGGCCCGTGGAGATCCGCCGCAACACCCTGGTCCGCGCCACCCTGTTCGTGGACGGCCAGCCGGCCAGCATTCCGGCCACGGGGCAGTTCCGGATTCTCGACCTTGAGGGGTCCGGGCCGAAGGGCGTCACCTACCGCACCTATCTGCTGCCGGAGGGGTCGGTGCGCCTGCCGGACTTTTCGAGCCTGACGCCGGCGACCTCGGGCGCGACCTACGAACTGTCCCTCAAGAATCTGCCCCTCCCCCGGGACAGCGATGTCGCGGTGGTGTTCGAGGGTTACCTGCAGATCGCCACCCCCGGGACCTACCACTTCTCCCTGGCCTCGGATGACGGCAGCAAGCTCTATGTCGGCGACCGGGCGGTGGTCGACAATGACGGGGACCATGGGGTGATCACCGCACGGGGGTCCGTCAACCTGGACCCCGGTCGGCATCCCATCCGGGTGGAATGGTTCAACGGCGGCGGCGGCGCTTGGCTGGGGGCCTATTTCGAAGGCCCCGGCATCCCCCGCCAGTTCATCGATCCGAACCTGCTGTCACCCCGATAGGCTGTCGGCCATCCATTCTGGTATAGTCCAATCGCCTTTAATTGGGACCTGCCATGACCGCCATCGCCTCGGCCGACGCCTTCGTCGACTCCATCTTCGACCTCTTCGATCGCCTGGGCGGCGAGCACTATGGCGAAGCGGTGACCCAGCTGGATCACGCGCTCCAGACCGCCGACCATGCGAGACGCGACCGCCAGCCCGACACGCTGGTGGCCGCCGCCCTGCTACATGACATCGGCCACCTGCTGCAGAAGCATGGCGAAGACGCCGCAGAGCGGGGGATCGACGCCCTGCATGAGCGGATCGGCGCGGCCTGGCTCGCCCAGGGCTTCGGCCCCGAAGTCACGGAGCCCGTCCGCCTGCATGTCGCGGCCAAGCGTTATCTCGCCGCGCGCGAGCCCGACTATGTGCCGCGGCTGAGCCCGGCCTCCGCCCAGAGCCTGCAACTCCAGGGCGGGCCGATGAGCGCGGCCGAGGTGGCGGCCTTCGAAGCCCTTCCCGCCTTCGACGCCGCCGTGCAGCTGCGTCGCTATGACGAACTGGGGAAGGCTGAGGGCGTCGCCATCGCCCCCCTGCCGACCTATCGGGATCTGCTGATCAGCCTGGTGTCGTCAGGCTGAGCCGCGCCGGGCGACCTCGGCCTCAAGCGCCGGGATGAGATCGGCCACGGTGTCGATCACCAGGTCGGCCCCGGCCGCCCGCAGGCGCGCGCCGGCCTCGGCCACCCGGGCGAGCCGTTCGTCGGGGTCCAGGGCCGCGAGCGCCTCGGCCGTCAGTCCGACCATATTGCCCGACGCCGCCAGGCCCACGGTGAAGCACCCCGCATTGCGACCCTCGGCGACGCCCACCTCGGCGTCATCCACCTTCACCACCCGCGACAGAGGCCACACGCCGAGCTCGGCGCAGGCCTTGTAGATCATCAGCGGCGAGGGGCGGCCCTCGGGGGTCTCATGGGCGCAGACCACCAGGTCGGGCGCATAGCCCTGTTCGGCCGCACGGCCGAGAATGGCGCCCATCATCTCACGGGTGTAGCCGGTGCAGGAGGCGATCTTGAGGCCCTGGCCTCGCAGGTGGTCCGCCGTCTTCGCCGCCCCCGGCGTCAGCAGGGCGGTCTCGGCGGCCAGCCGGATCATCGGCGCCTGCAGCGCCGCCATGACCCTGTTCACGGCGGCCTGATCCGGCGCCCCGCCCTGGGCCGCGCTCCAGGCCGCGGCGATCTTGGGCTGTTCGAACATGGCGCGGACATGGTCAGCCTTGGCGCGCCCCATGTCGCGGCGGGCCTCGGCCTCATCGACGCCGACCCCCAGGGCGGCGAAGGCCTCCACCAGGGCCAGGACCGGCGCCCGGCTGCCGAAATCGACCATGGTGCCGGCCCAGTCGAAGACCACCATGTCGAAGCTGTTGCGGATAGAGGTCATGGCTGGGGAGTCTCCTGGAAAAGGTCGGCGATCACCTCCTCGCCGAAGGCGAAGGCGGTGGAGGCGCCGTTGCCGGCGGTGATCAGCGCCAGGCGCACATGGGAATGGGGCGCCTCGATCAGGGCGCCCTCCGGGCCGCGGGCATAGGTCCCCGTCCAGCGCTGCACGACCGGCGGCGGCGCGCGCCCGGTGGCGGCCCGCCATTCGTCAAGGATCAGCTGGTCCACCGCCGCGCTGGCGAAGGGATCGGGGGTGGCCGCGTCGTGGTGGCTGTCGCCCACCACCAGCGCGCCGTCGGCGTCCTGCACGGCGATCAGGTGGACCCCGTGGGCCAGGGCCTCCCCCTGCTCGGCCTCCAGCCGCGTGCGCAGGGCGGCGGCTTCCGGAAGATCGGCATAGCCGCCGTACCGCACCAGGCCGAGGTCGGACATGACCGGCGCCGGCAGGGCGAAGCCGGGGGACGCCAGACGCATCATCTGCAGTTTGCAGCGGCCGATCCCGGCCCCGCTCAGCCGGTCCGGAAAGAGGCTGACCAGGTCGTCGCCGGGGCAGACGACCGCGCGCTCGGCCTCGATCACGCCCTGGGCGGTGACGATGCGAGGGGGCTCCACGGCATGGACCGCCGTCTGGCGCAGGACGCGCACGCCGAACCGGGCGCTGAGCCAGTCGGCCAGGCGCGGGATGGCCGTGCGGGAGTCCACCCGCAGATCATGCGGGCTCCACAGGGCCGCGACAGTTTCGGGGCTGGTCGTCTCAGGGGCGCGGGCGCGGGCCTCGGCGCCTGACAGCAGCCGGCAGCCCTCACCCATCTCGGTCTGCATGAACGCCTCGAGGACGGCCGCCGCCTCGGGACGCCGGACCGGAAGCCAGAGGCCCCGCTGCAGCACATCGACGCCCGCCTCGGCGGCGATCTCGTCCCAGACCGCGCGGCTGCGGCGCGCCCGGCCCCAGACCTGCCCACGGGGCTGTCCGGTGACCGTGACGAAGCCGAAGTTGCGGATCGAGGCGCCATTGGCCTGGGCGTCGCGATCGAGAACCACCACAGACAGGCCGCGCCGGGCGGCGGCCAGGGCGCAGGCGAGGCCGACGACGCCGGCGCCCACCACCGCGATGTCATAGCGCGCCGTCATGCGCCGGCCGGCGCCTTCCGTACGCCGGGCGTCATCCCATTCCCGATCAAGCGCCGCCCTCCGTCATCCAGTCGTTGCATGATTGGTCTAGACCACGCGAAGGTAACAAGGGCAAGACACGTGATCGCATCCCTGCGCCTTCGGCTGACCCAGGCCCATCCCGTGGCCTTCGTCCTGTTCGCCGGCCTGGCGGGCTTCTGCGCGTACTTCTCCATGTACGCCTTCCGCAAACCCTTCACCGCGGCGACCTTCGACAATGTCGCGGGCTGGGACTTCGTCCTGGACTACAAGATCGCCCTGGTCCTGGCCCAGGTCGCCGGCTACGCCCTGTCCAAGCTGGCCGGCGTCAAGGTGATCTCGGAGATGCGACCCGAGCGCCGGGCCCTGGCCATCGTGCTGCTGATCGGGGTCTCCTGGATCGCCCTGGTGCTGTTCGCCGTGATCCCGGCGCCCTGGAATGTCGCGGCCCTGCTGCTGAACGGCCTGCCGCTCGGTCTCATCTGGGGGCTGGTGTTCGGCTTCATGGAGGGGCGGCGCACCAGCGAAGTCCTGGGGGCGATCCTCTGCGCCAGCTTCATCCTGTCCTCCGGGGTGGTGAAGTCCGTGGGCAAGGCCCTGATGGACACCGCCCACATCTCCCCCTTCTGGATGCCGGCCGCGACCGGGGTCGTCTTCATGCCGCTGCTGGCCATCTCGGTGCTGGCGCTCGCCGCCCTGCCGCCGCCCAGCCCCGCCGACGAGGCCGAGCGGGTCGCCCGCCGCCCCATGATGGCCGAACAGCGCGCCCGGTTCCTGGCCGCCCACTGGCCGATCCTGGTCCTGCTGGTGGCCGCCTATGTGCTGCTCACCGCCTTCCGCGACCTGCGCGACAACTTCGCCGCCGAGATCTGGCAGGCCCTCGGCTATGGCGACGCCGCAGCCATCTTCACCGCCAGCGAAGGCCCGGTGGCGGCCCTGTCCCTGGTCTCCATGGGCGTGCTGATCGCGGTGAAGAACAATGGCCGCGCGCTGCTGTTCATGCACGGGGTGATCATGGCGGGCTTTGCGCTCCTGGGCGCCTCGACCCTGGCCTACCAGCAGGGCCTCCTGTCTCCCATCGCCTGGATGATCGCCAGCGGGGCGGGCCTTTATCTCGCCTATACGCCGTTCAACGCCATGCTGTTTGACCGGATGATCGCCTATACCGGCACGGTGGGGACCGCAGGCTTCCTGATCTATGTGGCTGACGCCTCAGGCTATCTGGGCAGCGTCGTCCTGCTGCTCGTGCGCAACTTCGCCGCCGTGGACCTGCCGTGGCTGCCCTTCTTCGTGAACGCCGCCTATGGCACGAGCCTGGCGGGCCTGGCCCTGATCGCCGGCGCCACCGCCCTCTTCCTGCGCGACCGCACCGCCGCGCCGGCCCGCCCGCTCCCGCAACCGACCAGCTGACCCTCCGCGCCAGCGGCGGCCCCCGATACCTCAGATCTTTACGTCGTCAGCCGACACCTGGCCGCGCGCCATCGGCGTTGGGGCGCAGCCAACTAGCCTGGGCGGAGAGCTCTTGGCTCAACAGGCCGCCGGGCCGGCCTGCCCTGGCGCCCGGACCAGTCCGGCGAGGGTCTGTTCGAAGACGAACCGGCCCGCATCTCGCGCCTCGCCGTCGCTCGCGCCCTGGGCGCGGAGCATGGCCACGCCGTTCGAGGACACCAGGAGCGCCTGCAGCCCGAAGTCGACCTCGACGGCCAGGCGGCCCTCGCCGTGGAGGCGCTCCAGCCGTCCGCGGCACCAGGCCGTCGCCCGCGCCAGGAGCGTCTGATCATCCTGAGCCCGCGTCATGAGCAGGCTGAAAAGCTGCGGCTGCTCGCAGATGAAATCCAGATAGAGGTCCCAGGACGCCGCCAAGTCCGCCAGGGCGTCGGCGGTCTCCGGCAGCACGGTCCGGTGCGCGAAATAGCGCGCCACACCTTCGGCCAGGAGCGCGTCGAGCAGGCCATCCTTGTCGCCGAAGTGATGGTAGAGGGTCGGCGCCGTCACCCCGGCCTCATCCAGCACCGCCCGCGTCGTGACCGCCGCCGGCCCGCCGCGCTCCAGCAGGGACGCGGCCGCATCGAGCAGGCTCCGCTCCGTGGGCGAACGGTGGGGGGACATGGAATCCTCGCGCGGTGCGCGACCCTTGGCGCACGCCCTGTCTTTCCACGCCCCGGCGGCCCGCCGCAACCCTGTAGCGCCGAGGCGCCGGGCGCCCGCCGCCGACCCCGCTTCTATAACGCCGCTATAGACAGGCCTATAGCATCGCTATATCACGTCAGAACAAGGTCGGCCTCGCGCAGACATCATTCCGGGGCCGGCGCGCGCGCCGCGCCTATCCAGGGATCCAGCCATGAGCCACGACACCCAGGTCGCCCTGGTCACCGGCGCCAATCAGGGCATCGGCCTGCAGATCGCCAAGGATCTGGCGGGCCATGGCTTCACCGTCCTGGTGGGCGCGCGCCATTTCGCGCGCGGCGAGGCGGCGGCCGAGGCCATCGGGCCAAGCGCTCACCCCGTCCAGCTCGACGTGACGGACCCGGCCTCGATCGCCGCCGCCGCGGCTCATGTGGATCGCGCCTTCGGCCGCCTCGACGTGCTGATCCAGAACGCCGCGATCATGACCACCGGAACGCATCCCGGCTCGGTGGTGGACTACGCCAGGGCCACGCGCGCCAGCGTGGTCTCTCTCGATGAGATGCGGGCGGTCTGGGACACCAATGTGTTCGGCGTGCTCGCCGTCTACCAGGCCATGCTCCCGCTGCTGCGCCGGACGCCGGGGGCGCGCATCGTCAATGTGTCGAGCGGCTCGGGGTCGCTGACCGTGTCCTCTGACCCCTCCCTACCCTATCGCTCGCATTTCAGCCCGCTCTATGCGGCCTCCAAGACGGCGCTGAACGCCTTGACGCTGGCCATGGCGATCGAGCTCGAGGCCGAGGGGATCAAGGTCAACGCCGTCTCGCCGGGCTTCACCAGGACGGCGATGAACGCCTACGAGGGGACCGACACGGTTGAGGAAGGCGCCGCCGAAGCGGTGCGGCTCGCCCTCCTCGGCTCCGAGGCGCCGACCGGCGGCTTCACCCACGCGACCTTCGGCACGATCCCCTGGTGACCTCGGCCAGCGCCACGTTTCCGGGGGCCCCGGCGGGGCCGCCGGATCGTCGCCGAAGCGGATGATCCCATTCAGAGGCGGGACAGACACCCGATGAACCAAGTCGTTCTCATTACCGGCGGAACCTCAGGCATAGGCTGGGCCCTCGCCGAAGCCGCCCTGGCGCGCGGGGACGCGGTCGCGGTCTGCGGACGCTCGACCCCGGCGCTCGAACGGTTTGCGGATCGGTATCCGCAAGCCCTGGCGGTCCGCTGCGACGTGACGGTAGGCGCCGACAGGGTCGCCCTGCTCAAGGCGGTCGCCGATCGGTTCGGTCGTCTCGACATCCTCATCAGTAACGCCGGGACCTTCGTCGAGCGGGACTTCGCCACGGATCCGGCGGCCACCCAGGACCTGGAGGCGGAGGTCGCCCTCAACCTCACGGCCCCGATCCAACTTACCCATGAGGCGCTCAGCCAGTTTCCGGCCCTGCGCGCGATCGTGCTCGTGACGTCCGGATTCGCCCTCGTCTCTCCGACCCGCGCGCCGACCTACGGCGCCGTGAAGGCCGGCCTGCATGGCTTCGCCGAAGGGCTTCGCCGCCAGCTCGCCCCCAGGGGGGTTCATGTCCTCGAACTCCTGCCGCCCGCCACGGACACGCCCATGAACGCCAGCCTCCCGGGCAAGAAGATGTCGCCGGCGGCTGTGGCGGCCGAAACCCTCGACGGGCTTGAGCGCGGCCGATCCATGGTCCTGCCGGGGCCGGCGAAGCCGCTTCCCCTGCTGCTGCGTATCGCGCCGGCCGCAGTCAGACGCATGGTCGCCAGCATGTGACGACACGCTGCGGTTCTGAGGAATGCCGCGGGTCCGGCCGTGACCGGCCGCCCTCAAAGTCTGATCGCCTCGAGCTCCGGTTACGGATCGGCGGCGAGCGCGGCCAGATGCTGGTGGATTTGGCTGACCACGGCGGCGCCCTCCCCCACGGCGGCGGCGACGCGTTTCGTCGACCCGGCCCGGACATCGCCGATCGCGAACACCCCGGGCCTGTTCGTCTGCAGCGGCAGGGCGGTGGTTCCCGTGAGGACAAATCCGCGCTCATCCGTCGCCACGCACTCCCGCGCCCACTCGGCATTGGGGTCGGCGCCGATAAAGAGGAACAGGTGGCGCAGCGCGAGCGCCTGGAGGACCCCCGTATCGCGGTTGCGGTATGTGGCGCCCGTAAGGCCGGCGACCTGATCCCCCGCCAGCCCGCCCTGGCTGCTTCTCGCCCTGGTCCTGCTGGCGGGCGTCGGCACGGCGCTGATGGGGCCGGCGTGGCAGGCGATCACGCCCGAGCTTGTCCCCCGTCCGACGCTGCGCCCCGCCATTGCGCTGAACTCGCTCGGCGTCAATGTCGCCAGGGCCATCGGTCCGGCCCTCGGCTTCATTGTCGCCACCGCGGGCATGGCGCTGGCCTATTGGCTCGATGCGGCAAGCTACATCCTCATCACCCTGGCCCTGCTCCGGTGGAGACGGTCCGAGAATGTTCCCGCCCTTCCCCCCGAACGCTTCGGTCCGGCGATGGCGACAGGGCTGCGTTACGTCCTGGGCAGCCCGGGCATGCAACGGGCGCTGCTGCGCTCGGCGGCGTTCTTCCTGTTCGCATCGGCCTACTGGGCCCTGCTGATCGCGGCGGCAGGGGCCGCCGGCGTCGGCCTGCTCACCTCGCTCGTCAGGCTGCCAGCCGGCGACCTGGACCTCACGCCGGCGACGCCCTGGCCCGAGCCCGCCGTCGGCGAACCCATCGGCGGCGAACGCGGGCCGCTGGCCGTCGAGATCCGCTATCGCGTCAGCCCGCCGGACAGGGCCGCCTTCCTGCAGGCGCTGCAAGTTCTGGCGGGGGAAAGGCGGCGGGACGGCGCCTATGGCTGGGGGGTCTATGAGGACGCGGCCGACCCGGCCGCTGGGGCGCCTTGGCCGATCCCCATGAAACCGGTTGATCTCAAATCCGATAGGGTCGCGAACCCCGGGTTCTGACAACCCGGTCGGACCTTATGAATAGAACGACCTCGCAGGGCGTTTCCCTTCAGACGCTGAGGCCCAGCTGGACCGCCATGCGGACAAGATCCGCCGTCCCCCGCGCCTGCATCTTTTGCATCGCCAGCCGGCGATGGGTCTTCACCGTCGTCTCGCTGAGGTCGAGTTCGGCCGCGGCCTGCTTGTTCAGACGACCGTTCGCCACAAGTTCGATGACCTGCCGCTGGCGTTCCGACAGGCTGTCAAAGCAGCGGCGCAGGCGTTGGCTTTCCCGCCGCTGAAACCAGCGCTGCTGATCGACCGCCAGGGCGGCCGTGACCGCATCGAGAAGGTCCTGCTCGCGCAGGGGCTTGGTCAGAAAATCCGCCGCCCCATCCCGCATCGCGCGGACCGATAGCTCCACATCGGCGTAGCCCGTCATGATGATCACCGGTGGATAGCTCTCCGAGCGCCCGGCGTGCGCGAGCAGATCAAGGCCGTTTCCGTCCGGCAGCCGCACGTCGGTCAGGATGCAGCTCGGCCGATCGGGAAGATCGGCGGCATGGAAGTTCCGCAGCGAAGCGTAGGTGGTGGATTCCAGACCGATCGACATCAGCAGGTCCTGCAGGGCCATGCCGATGATCAGGTCGTCTTCGACGATGTGAACCAGAGCGGGGGGCGTCACGTCGGCCAGCCGCTCGGGTCTGCGCTGGGAGAGCTTCACGGCTTCCCTCCCCTGGGCGGCGTTGAACTGATCAGGGACCTGATGAGAAGCAGGGTCGACATCTATTGCGGCCTCCGGTCGGACAAGCTTGATCTGAACAATAGACGCCGCAACACAGGCGATTATTCCGGCCGACCCCCTTCTTTTTTGCCCCTGACCGTCCGGCCCCACCTCGGGCGGACGTCAGGAGATCGACAGCTGCCGTCGCACATCCTCGGCCACGGGGCGAAGATCGCTCGACGCGCGCGGGGCCACGACGCTGAAACCAAGCCCGCCCCGCGACCAGGTCACCCCGTCCAGACCGCCGTATGACTGCTCGGACATGGACCTGTTCTTGTCGATCTGCATCGGCCGCATCATCACGGCCAGACGGTCGGCCCCAGCCCCCTCATAGATGAACAGCGCGGCGGGACCGTTGGGCGTCGTCACCAGCCGGCCGCCGAGAAAGCGGTAGCCGGCGGCCTGCAAATCGGGCGGCTGCACCGGCGTGTCGAGACGCTCGGACACCCAGCGGGTGAGCGTCCCGCGCTGATCGGAGGCCAGTTCAACAGGGCGATCGGCGTCGGCGGCGTAGACCCTGTAGTTGTCGATGGCCTCCCGACCGAGGGCTTGAATTCCATGCTCTGGGGGCGAAACCGCGTCCCGCGCGAACCAGCCGGACAGGCCGCCAATACAGAGAAAGGCTGCGACCGCCGCGATCTGGCGCCTCCCAGCCAGGCTCTTGCGGCGCCGCTCGATAAGGGCGTTCAAGCTGAGTTCGGCCGGCAGGGGCTGGTCGGCCATCGGCGCCAGAGCCTCGCGCAACGCCTCACCCTGCTCCCGGTAGGCCGCAAGGCGGGCCTTCGCCTCGGGATGGACGTCCAGGTAGCGGGCCACGGCCTCGCGCCGGCTCTCCTCGAGCACGCCATCGAGAAAGGCCTGAAGGTCGTCTTCGCTGATCGGGCGCTCCACGGTCACTTGACCCTCCTGAGCTGGGTTCGAACGGGCGCCTCATCAGCCATCTCACTGGCCAGCCGGGCGCGTCCGCGAGAGAGCCGCGACATGATGGTGCCGAGCGGCACGCCCAGAACCCGGGCCGTTTCCGCATAGGACAGTCCTTCGACCGTCACCAGCAGGATCACGGCGCGATACTCGTCCGGCAGTCGGTCCAGCGCGCGCAGGACGTCGGCGCGGGCCAGTCCGTGATCCTGCGCCGGCGCTACGGACAGGAAGGCCTGATCCACCGTCTGTAGCGGCGCCATTGCGCCCCTTCGGCGGAGGGAGCGCCAGCGATTGACCGCGAGGTTGTGAAGGATGGCGTAGAGCCAGCTTCGGGTGTCGCCGTCGGCGCGGCGTTGACCCCAGCGGGCGATCGCACGCTCCAGACAGTCCTGGACCAGGTCGTCCGCTTCGGCCGGATCGCGAACCAGGGCGTTGGCGTATCGCCGCAGGCCGGGGATCACCGGCTCGATCAACTTCCCCATATCGGTCATGCGCGCATCCTAGGGCGCCGCGGCCTGAATCTGCACCGGAGCGCCGGGCTTGGCCGCCAGGCCCGGTGCGATCACCAGATAGCGACGCGAGGCGCCCCGATCGGCGCGCACCTGCTGACGAATAGGCCCCAGCGCATTGACGATCGCCGCGCCGGCGGGATTGGTCGTGAAGGCGGCGATCGGCTCCAGAGCCCCGGCGCCGTCCGGCGTGTCCGCCAGGGCCAGGACGTAGGGCGAACGGGGCGTCAGTCCCGTCACCGCGCCCTGCATGACCTGGATAAGCCCCTGATCATAAAGGGTGATCGTGGACCCAACCTCAGCGCCATCGCTGGCGCGCATCCGGATCAGGGTCGAGCCCGCATCTGGCCGCGCCTGCAGGTTCTCCTCGCCCGCGCCGGTGGGAACCGCGCCAGGCACATAGACGAGGGCCTGGGGGGCCTGGCCTACGCCAATGGTCGTCACCACGGCGTTCGAGGCCGTATCGATCACCGCCAGTTCACTCGCATTCTCCAGCCCGACATAGATGCGGGAGCCGTCAGACGAGGGCCACACGCCGTGCGGCAGAGCCCCCACGGGAATGGTCGCGACAGGGCTGAAGTCGTCGGTGCGGAACACCTTGACGACATTCTCCCCGCCCACGGTCACATAGGCGAACTGACCATCGGCGGTGCGGGCGAAGTTGACGTGGTTGGTGATGGGGCCGGTGTCCAGCATCGCCAGAACGTTGAACGGCGGACGGGCGTTGAAGGCCACGGTCTTGCCGATATCCTTCAGGGTGAACCAGACCTGCGCCCCGTCCGGCGAGGCGGCGATGTTGGGGCAGAAGGCGCTCGGCTGGGTGACCTCCCCGACGATCTCGTGCGCGGCGACATCGACGACCACCGTCTTCGGATTGAAGGACGAGCAGATGTAGGCGTAGCGACCGTCCGGCGAGAAGATGGTCATGCCTGGCCCGGCCGGCGTCTTGATCCGACGGATTTCCGCGTAGCTGACCGGGTCGATCACCGACACATAGTCCTCGCCGCGCACCGTCACCCACAGTTCCTCACCGTCTGGGGTGAAAAAGGCCTCATGCGGCGAGCGGCCGATATAGGTGACATGCTTCACCTTATTGGTGGCGGTGTCGATGAAGCTGACCGAGTTGGAGCCGATCGACACCACGGCCAGCGTCTTGCCGTCCGGCGAGAAACCCAGGCCGTGAACCAGCAGTTGTCCGCGATAGAGGGGGCTGAGGTTGGCCGGCGACGGATCGCCCAGACGGATCAGACCCACCAGGCGATTGGTGGACGGATCGGTGACAGAGACCGTGTTGGAGAACTGTTCGGCCGCATAGACGCGGTCGCCGGGCTGGATGCGGGGAGGCTGCGAGGCCTGGGCCGCCCCGGCGGCGAGAAGGGCGCCTGAGAGGCCGGCGACGACGCCGAAGGTGTGACGCGTCATGGGTTCAGCCTTCATGATGGTGGTGCGCGGTTTCGCGCCCGGAGGGCGCGACGGGCGGAGGATGGGTCGGCGCCGGAGCGGAAGCCGGCAGGGGTTCGCCCACGGCGAGCCGCATGGCGGCGATCTCCTCCTGCTGTTCGACGATGATTTCCTGGGCGAGACGACGGATCTGGTCGTTCTGGCTGTGGCGCAGCACCGCGACGGCCATGTCGATGCCCCCCTGATGGTGCGGGATCATCATGGCCACGAAGTCCCGGTCGATGTCGCCCGTTGGCGGAATCTCCATGGCCGCGTGCATCCTGGCCATGGCCGCGTCGTTTTCGGCCATGAACTGCTCCGCAGGGGTGCTCGCCGCCAGCGGCGTGGACAGGCCGACCGCCGCCAGGACGGCCAACAGGGTCGCGGACTTGCGGGAAGAGATGAAGGACATCGATCACGGCCTCAGGTCGGACAGGGTGGACTTGAGCAATAGACATTGCGAGGCGGCCGATTATTCCCGGCCGCCGGTCTTTTTTGTCGGGACGCCCAGCTGACGGCTCCCGCCTCGGGTTCCCGCGCCGGAAGCTTCAGCGGCTCATCCCAAAGGATGAGGTGTTTGGGCCTGGAGGACGACTGGCGGCCAGACAGGCGCGCGAGCAGCGTCAGGGGGCAAGAGCCACTCCCTGAACAAGGCTTCGAGGCCGAACATGACCCCCCGGCAAATCTCCACCCCCGCCCTCACCCGCCGCAGTCTCCTGGCGGCGACCGGCGCATCGGGCGTCGCGCTGGCCCTGCCCGCCTCGGCGCTCGCCGCCATTCTCTCCCCACCCACCGACACCCATGGAGCTACGGTGATGACCACCATCAAGACCCGCGACGGAACCGAGATCTTCTACAAGGACTGGGGCCCGAAGGACGCCCAGCCGATCGTGTTCCATCATGGCTGGCCCCTGACCAGCGACGACTGGGACAACCAGATGCTCTTCTTCCTGGGGCAAGGGTTTCGCGTCGTCGCCCATGACCGTCGAGGTCACGGCCGCTCAACCCAGACCGACACCGGCAACGACATGGACCACTACGCGGCCGACGTCGCCGATCTTGTCTCCGCCCTCGATCTGCGGTCGGCCATTCACGTGGGGCACTCGACCGGCGGCGGCGAGGTGGCGCGTTATGTCGCCCGCCATGGCGGCGGCGGACGGGTGGCCAAGGCCGTGCTGATCGGCGCCATCACGCCGGTCATGGTCAAGACCGCGGGCAATCCCGGCGGCCTGCCCCCCGAACTCTTCGACGAATTCCGCGCCGCCCTGGCCAACAACCGGGCCCAGTATTTCTGGGATCTGCCGAGCGGGCCCTTCTACGGTTTCAACCGCCCGGGCGTGACCCCGCAACCCGGCGTCATCGCCAACTGGTGGCGTCAAGGCATGCAGGGGGGCGCCAAGGCGCACTATGACTGCATCCAGGCCTTCTCGGAGACGGATTTCACCGAGGATCTGCGCGCCATCACCGTGCCGACGCTCGTCCTGCACGGGGGCGACGACCAACTGGTGCCGGTCGATACGTCGGCCAAGCTGGCGGCTCCCATGCTCAGGAAGGGCGAGCTCAAGATCTATCCGGGGCTCAGCCACGGCATGTGCACGGTCAACCCGGACATCATCAACGCCGACCTGCTGACCTTCTTCCGGAAGTGAACCCTTGAGGCCTGTCGCCCAAACCTTGCGCCGGACCTCCGGCGCAAGGGACGCGAAGGCCCGCGCCGGCGCCCCAGGCGGATAACCGCCCGGGCCGCCCCCGTCCCTGCCCCCAGCACCATAGTCAGAACGCCGACGGCCTTGCGCTGTCACGGCCTGCGTTTGGCTGCGCCGAACGCCACCCCCTTTGTAAAGGAGCCCAATCGTGAGCGACCCGAAGTTCAACGATACGCCCGAGTTCGCCGCCCGCGTGGCGACCAACCAGGCTGACCGCCTCGCCAACCTCGCCAAGGCCTACGACTTCATCGTCTGCGGCGCCGGAAGTTCTGGCTCAGTCGTGGCCCGCCGCCTGGCGGAAAACCCTGCGGTTCAGGTCCTGCTGATCGAAGCCGGCGGGAGCGATGATCGGCCGAGCGTCATGGATCCGGCGGCCTGGCCGACCAATCTGGGCGGCGAGACCGACTGGGGGTTCACGGCCGAGCCCAATCCCGAACTGAACGGCCGGGCCATGCCCATGTCCATGGGCAAGGTGCTGGGCGGCGGTTCGAGCATCAATGTCGGGGTCTGGGCGCGGGGCCATCGCAGCGACTGGGACTATTTCGCGCAGGAGAGCGGCGACGCCTCGTGGGGCTATGAGTCGGTCCTCGCCCTTTATCGCGAACTCGAGGACTGGCAGGGCGCGCCAGATCCCCTCCACCGCGGAACCGGCGGCCCTGTCTATGTGCGACCGTCGCCGAACCCGGGACCGGCGGCCCTGGCCATGCTGGATGCGGCCTTGGAACTTGGTGTTCCAACCCATCAGAGCCCCAACGGCCAGATGATGGAGAGCGAGGGCGGGGCCGCGATCAGCGACGTCCTCACCCGCGACGGCAAACGCCACTCCCTCTTCCGCGCCTTTACCTGGCCCTATCTGGACCGGCCCAACCTCACCCTGCTGACACAGACGCAGGTCGTCCGGGTCCTTCTGGAAGGCCGGCGCGCCGTCGGCGTGGAGGTGGTGCGGAACGGAACGGTCGAACGGTTCGACGCCACCGGCGAGGTGATCCTGTCGCTCGGCGCGATCATGACGCCGACCGTGCTGATGCGTTCAGGGATTGGCGACGAGGACGAGCTGCGCGCTGCAGACGTGACGCTCCTGCACAGTCTGCCGGGCGTCGGGCGCAACCTGCAGGACCATGTCTCCTTCGGCTGCATCTGGGAGTACCGCGAACCGGTCGCGCCGCGGAACAGCGGCAGCGAGGCGACCCTGTACTGGAAGTCCGATCCCTCGATCCGCGAGCCGGACCTGCTCTTCTGCCAGGTGGAATTCCCCGTCCCCAGCCCCGAGACTGCAGGTCGCGGCGTCCCCGAACATGGCTGGACCATGTTCGCCGGCCTCGCCCATCCCAAGAGCCGCGGCCGGATCCGCCTGCGAAGCGGCGATCTGCTGTCGCAGCCCCGGATCGAGCTCAACACCTTCGGCGATCCGGACGACCTGCGGACCGCTATCGCCTGCGTTCAGCTCTGCCGCGAACTGGGCAATGCCCGGGCGTTCGAACCGCTGGTGCGGCGCGAGGCCCTGCCAGGCCCGCTCGGTCAGGCGGAGATGGAAAACTATGTGCGCGACGCGGCCGTGACCTACTGGCACCAGACCTGTTCGGCCAAGATGGGGCGAGACGCGATGTCCGTGGTGGACTCCCATCTGCGGGTCTATGGCGTCGACGGACTACGGATCGCCGATGGGTCGGTGATGCCGCGGGTCGCCACGGGCAACACCATGGCCCCCTGCGCCATCATCGGGGAAAAGGCCTCGCGCTACATTCGCGCGACCCACGGGCTCTGATCAGACGAGGGGACGGGCCGCCGTCGCTGCGAAGGCTATGACCTGGGCCCCGGCGTCCTGGTCATGGCGTCAGCACCGTTTCAGTCTTCGACGATCCGGTAGGCGGCGACCCGTCCGTTTCGATCCAGCTCGATCAGCAGCCACTGGTGGTCGATCACCATCAGGCCGCGCTCGCGGCCCAGGAGATAGACCAGGTCGCTGCTGGCGAACTTGTCTGTGGCGGTCGGTTCGCCGAGCAGTTCAACGACGCCCGCCCGATCAAGGCCGTCGATACGGCCCGACGCGATCAGGTCCGGAGCCATCGAGACGCGCTCGCGGGCGGACAGATCCGCATCCCGCCATGCCGCCGCCTCAAAGGCGCTCCTGTCACAGGCGGCCAGAGCCAGGACCGATATCACCGCGACGCCCAAGGCGACGGGCCGCCGATTGGTCCAGCAAAAGCGATAGGTCATCCCGTCTCGTCCCGGTTCTCGCGAGAGCCCCGAATCCTCTGTATCGACCACCATTCGCCGTTCTACAGGCCGCCCCCATGGTTCGTCTTCCGCCCCCGCCGTCCTGGTCCGCCGCCCTGATCGCCGCCTTCGTCGGTTTTGGCGGCACCATCGCCCTCGTGGTTCAGGCCTTGCGCACCATGGGCGCGACGGTCGATCAGACCGGGTCGGCGGTGACGGCCCTGTGCCTCGGCATTGCGATCGCCGGCGCCGCCCTGTCGGTCCGCTACAGAATGCCGGTCGTCCTCGCCTGGTCCACCCCCGGGGCCGCCCTGCTCGCCGCCGCCGGAGGCCTTCCGTGGCCGGCGGCGATCGCCGTCTTCGTGGCCGCCGCGGTGATGATGATCGTGGTCGGGGCCACGCCGGCGCTCGGACGCCTGATCGAGCGCATCCCCGCCCCGATCGCCTCTGGCATGCTGGCCGGCGTTCTCCTGCCCTTCTGCCTGACCCTGTTCCGCTTGGGGGCGACCGACCCGCTGCTGATCGCAGCCCTCCTGTTCATCTTCCTGGCCGCCCGGCGTCGCCTCCCCCTCTATGCGCTGCCCCTCGTCCTCGTTGCAGCGATCAGCTTTACGGTCGTGCGCGGCGACATGGCGCCGCTAGCCACGGGCCGCACCTTCGGGACCCTGCTGCCGGTCCTGCCCCGACCGGATCTGGCGGCCGTGGTCAGTCTGGCCCTGCCCCTGTTCATGGTCACCCTGGTGTCCCAAAACCTCCCGGGTCTGGTGGTTCTGCGGTCCGCCGGCTACCAGCCGCCCGCCGGCGCCCTTGTCACCACCACCGGCGTCGCCAGCCTGATAGGCGCCCCCTTTGGCGCGCATGGCGTCAACCTTGCGGCCATCACCGCGGCCATTTGCACCGGCCAAGACGCCCATCCCGACCCCGGCCGGCGCTGGCAGGTCGGGGTGCTGTACGCCGGATTCTATCTCGCCTTGGCCGTCTTCGCGCCAGCCCTCGTCCGCCTCTTCCTCGCCCTGCCCCCAGAGGTCATCGCCTCGGTGACGGGCCTCGCGCTCATTCCGGCCCTCATCGGCGCGGTGGAGAGCATGATGGCCGACCGCCGCGACCGCGACCCCGCCATCGTCACCTTCCTCGCCACGGGATCAGGACTGGTTCTCTGGGGACTGGGCTCAGCCTTCTGGGGTCTGATCGCAGGCTTCGTCGCCCTGGGCTTGAAACGGAGCCTGGAAAAGCCGGCCCCAAGGCAGGCGGGCTGACGGTCAGACGCCCCGCGACGACCGGCCCTTACGCCTTCCTTATGCGCGAGCCCTCGACGCCGTCTCGCGCCCTTATGCCGATCAGGAGGATGGTCCCGCATCACCCACTGAAGGCGGCGGGACATGCTCGACATTCTCTATCTGGCTGTGGCGCTTGGCGCCTTCGCCCTGCTCGGCGCGCTGGTCGCCGGGCTTCGGCGGCTCTGACATGGCCGAACTCATGCTCTGGGGCGCCGGCGCCCTCGTGATCGGCGGCTACATGCTGGCCGCCCTGCTGCGGCCCGACCGCTTCTGACGGAACTCACATCATGAACTGGCAAGGCTGGGCGGAAATCGCCCTGACCCTGGGGCTGCCGTTCCTCCTCGGCTGGCCCATAGGCATCTTCATCTCGCGGGTCTGGAACCGGGAGCGCACCTGGCTCGATCCGGTGCTGCAACCCGTCGAGCGGGGCTTCTACGCCGCGCTGGGCGTGCGCCCCGATCAATCCCAGACCTGGACCGGCTACGCCGCCGCCCTGCTCGCCTTCAACGCGGCGGGCTTCGTCGCGCTTTACGCCATCCTGCGCCTGCAGGGTTTTCTGCCGCTGAACCCGCAGGGGTTCGGCGCCCTGTCTGAGCCGTTGGCCTTCAACACGGCCGTCAGCTTCGTCACCAACACCAACTGGCAGGCCTATAGCGGCGAGACGACCCTCAGCCACCTCAGCCAGATGGCCGGCCTGACGGTGCAGAACTTCCTGTCGGCGGCCACCGGCGCCACCGTCGCCGCGGCCCTGGCCCGCGCCTTCGCCGCCGACCGGCAGACGGGGCTTGGCAATTTCTGGGCCGACCTGGTGCGCACGACGCTGTGGGTGCTGCTGCCCCTTTCTGTGGTCGTGGCCCTGGTCTTCGCCGCCTTGGGCGCGCCGCAGACGCTGTCGGCTTCGGCCACAGCGACGACCCTCGAGGGCGGCGAGCAGACCATCCCGCTGTTCGCCACGGCCAGCCAGCTGGCCATCAAGCAGTTGGGGATCAATGGCGGCGGGGTGTTCGGCGTGAACTCGGCCCATCCGCTGGAAGGTCCCACGCCGCTGGCCAACTTCATCGCCGCCATCTCGATCAACGTCCTGGGCTGGGCCGCCTTCTTCGCCTTCGGGCGCTCGGCCTTGGCGGGCCGGAACCTGAGGGCCGTGGCCCTGGCCGCCCTCGTCCTGCTGTCGGCGGGGGCGGGCGCGCTCTACTGGACCGAAACCCAGCCTGCGCCCGCCCTGGTCGCCGCCGGCGCCGAGGCCTCGGTGAACATGGAGGGCAAGGAGGTGCGCTTCGGCGCCCCGGCCTCGGCCGTCTGGGCGGCCATCACCACCGGCGCCTCCAACGGCTCGGTCAATTCCATGCATGCGAGCTACATGCCGCTCGGCGGCGGGGTGCAGATGTTCCTGATGCAGCTGGGCGAAATCCTGCCGGGCGGCGTCGGCACGGGCCTCGGCTTCATGCTGATGATGGCCCTGCTGGCGGTGTTCGTGGCGGGCCTGATGGTCGGCCGCACGCCGGAATATCTGGGCAAGAAGATCGAGGCCCGCGAGGTCCAGTACGCCATGCTGGCCGTGCTGGTCCTGCCGCTCACCATCCTGGGTTTCTCGGCGGCGGCGGCGGTGCTGCCCGTGGCGCTGGAGAGCCTAGCCAATCCCGGACCGCACGGGATGTCGGAGATCCTCTACGCCTACACCTCGGCCAGCGCCAACAACGGCTCGGCCTTTGCGGGGCTAGCCGCCGACACCCCCTGGTGGAACACCACCCTGGGCCTGGCCATGCTGATGGGGCGCTTCCCCGGCATCGTCATCATGCTGGCCATCGCCGGCGCCCTGGCGGCCAAGCCCAAGCTCGCCCCTTCGACCGGCGCCCTGCCCACCGACAACGGCCTTTTCGTCGGCCTCCTGATCGGGGTGATCCTGATCCTCGGCGGTCTCCAGTTCTTCCCGGCCCTCGCGCTCGGCCCGATTGTCGAGCACTTCCAGGCGCTTGACGCCCTGGCCGGCCTCTAAGTCTCGCGGAGCACAGTCCCATGAGCACCACCGACATCCCGCTGGGCGACAACCGCCGCCGGGCCTCCAGCCTCGCCGCCAGCCTTGACGGCCCCGCCCTGGCGCGGGCGGCGAAGGACGCCTTCGTCAAGCTCGACCCGCGCCGACTGACCAGCAACCCGGTCATCTTCGCCACCTGGCTGGTGGCGGTGTTGAGCACCATTTCGGCCGCCCTGCTGATCGGGCAGGGCGAGGACGGCGCCTTCGCCGTTCAGCTGGCGGGCTGGCTCTGGGCCACCGTCCTGTTCGCCAATCTGGCCGAGAGCATCGCCGAGGGCCGCGGCAAGGCCGCCGCCGACAGCCTTCGCGCCAGCCGGGTCACCACCCGGGCCAAGCTGATCATCGACGAAACCACCGGGACCATCCTGCCCACCCCGGCCCATGAGCTGGGCGCCGGCCAGGTGGTGCTGGTGGAGGCCGGCGACGTGATCCCCGCCGACGGCGAGATCATCGAGGGCGTGGCTTCGGTGAATGAGGCGGCGATCACCGGCGAGAGCGCGCCGGTGATCCGCGAGAGCGGCGGCGACCGCTCGGCCGTCACCGGCGGCACCACCGTGGTCTCCGACTGGATCAAGGTGAAGATCACCTCGGAGCCCGGCGGGACCTTCCTGGACCGCATGATCGCCATGGTCGAGGGCGCCGACCGCCGCAAGACGCCCAATGAGATCGCGCTGGCCGTCCTGCTGGCGGGCCTGACCCTGGTCTTCCTGATCGCGGTGCTCAGCCTGGTGGGGCTCGGCGCCTATTCCGGCGTGGCCCTGTCGCCCCTGGTGCTGGGCGCGCTGTTTGTCACCCTGATCCCCACCACCATCGGCGGGCTGCTCTCGGCGGTGGGCATCGCCGGCATGGACCGTCTGTTGAAGGTCAATGTGCTCGCCACCTCCGGCCGGGCGGTGGAGGCCGCGGGCGATGTCGACACCCTGCTGCTGGACAAGACCGGCACCATCACCTTCGGCAATCGGATGGCCACGGAGGTGATCCCGGCCCCGGGCGTGCGGCCCGAACAGGCGCTGCGGGCGGCACTGATGGCCTCCCTGGCCGACGAGACGCCGGAGGGCCGCTCCATCGTCGAACTGGCCCGCGCCCAGGGCGAGGTCGCCGAGGCGCCGCAGGGCGCCGAGCCCATCGCCTTTTCGGCCGTCACCCGCCAATCGGGTCTGAACGCTGAGGGGCGCGCCTGGCGCAAGGGCGCGGTCGACGCGGTCCTGCGCACCGTCGGCCTGTCGCCCGAGGACATGCCCCCCGAGGTCGCCGCCGCGGTCGACCGGATTGCGCGGGCGGGCGGCACGCCCCTGGCGGTCAGCGAGGACGGCGCGCTGGTCGGCGTCATCCACCTGAAGGATGTGGTCAAGCCCGGCGTGAAGGCCCGGTTCGCCGACCTGCGGCGCATGGGCCTGCGCACGGTGATGATCACCGGCGACAACCCGGTCACCGCCGCGGCCATCGCCTCGGAAGCCGGGGTCGACGACTTCCTGGCCGAGGCGACGCCGGAGGACAAGCTGCGCCTGATCCGCGCCGAACAGGCCAAGGGGCGGCTGGTGGCCATGTGCGGCGACGGCGCCAACGACGCCCCGGCGCTCGCCCAGGCCGATGTGGGGGTGGCCATGCAGACCGGCGCCCAGGCTGCCCGCGAGGCCGGCAACATGGTCGACCTCGACTCCGACCCGACCAAGGTCATCGAGATCGTCGAGGTGGGCAAACAGATGCTGATCACCCGCGGCGCGCTCACCACCTTCTCCATCGCCAATGACGTGGCCAAGTACTTCGCCATCATCCCGGCCATGTTCGTCACCGCCCTGCCGGCCCTGCGGGCGCTGAACATCATGGGGTTGGCCAGCCCGCAGAGCGCCATCCTCTCGGCGGTGATCTTCAACGCCCTGATCATCGTGCTGCTGATCCCGCTGGCCCTCCGGGGCGTGCGCTACCGGGCGCTCGGCGCCGCCAAGCTCCTGTCGCGCAACCTGACCATCTACGGCCTGGGCGGACTGATCGCCCCCTTCATCGGCATCAAGCTGATCGACCTGGCCCTGTCAGCCCTGGGCCTGGCCTGATGGACCGCCCATGCCTTCGTGGCCCTTCCAGCCGCGCCGCCCTTAGCCCTGAACGTGAGTGACCCGATGCTCTCCCTCCTCCGCCCGGCCCTCGTCTCGGTGGGCCTGTTCACCCTCCTGCTCGGCCTCGCCTACCCCCTGGCGATCACCGGCGTGGCCCAGGCGGCCTTTCCCCGCCAGGCCGATGGCAGCCTCATCATGCAGGACGGACGCATCGTCGGCTCGGCCCTGGTCGGCCAGGCCTTCGCCTCCCCCCGCTATCTCCACGGGCGACCCTCGGCGGTCGGCTATGACGCCGCGGGCTCCGGGGCTTCGAACCTCGGGCCGCTGAACGCCGAGCTGATCGCCGAGACGTCGGCCCGGGCGAAAGCCTGGCGCGCCGAGACCGCTGGCGCGGAGCCCCCGGCCGACGCCGTCACCGCCTCGGCCTCGGGCCTGGATCCGCATGTCTCGCCGGCCAACGCCCTGGCCCAGGCCCCGCGGATCGCCGAGGCCCGCGGGGCCGACGTCGAGCGGGTGCGGGCGGTTATCGCCCAGCATGTGGAGGGCCGGACCTTCGGCGTCCTGGGACAGCCGCGGGTCAATGTCCTGCGGACCAACCTGGCCCTCGACGCCGCCCTCGCGCCGGAGCAACCTGCGCCGCAATGATCCCCGACACGCCCCGCCGGCCCGATCCCGACGCCCTGCTCGCGGCCACGCGGGCGGGGCGCGGTCGGCTGAAGGTGTTCCTGGGCATGTCGCCCGGGGTCGGCAAGACCTACGAGATGCTGCGGGCCGCACGCCGCCGGAAGGCCGAGGGCCAGGACGTGGTGGTCGGCGTGGTCGAGACCCACGGGCGCAAGGAGACCCAGGCCCTGCTGCGGGGGCTGGAGGTGCTGCCCCGGACGCCGATGGCCCATCGCGGGGCGACCCTGCTGGAGTTCGATCTGGACGGCGCCCTGGCGCGGCGGCCGGCCCTGCTGCTGGTCGACGAGTACGCCCACTCCAACGCCCCCGGATCGCGGCACGCCAAGCGCTGGCAGGATGTGGACGAGCTGCTGGCCGCCGGGATCGACGTCTGGACGACCCTGAACATCCAGCACCTGGAAAGCCTGGTCGACGTGGTCTGGAAGATCACTGGCGTGCGCCAGCGCGAGACCGTTCCCGACATGGCTCTGGACCAGGCCGACGAGATCGAGCTGATCGATATCACGCCCGCCGAACTGCGCGAGCGGATGAGCGAGGGGAAGGTCTATGTGCCGGACACCGCCCGCCTGGCCGCCGACCGGTTCTTCAAGATCGAAAACCTGACGGCCCTGCGGGAGCTCTCCCTGCGCCGCGCGGCCCAGGCGGTGGACGACCAGCTGATGGGCGCCATGAAGCGGGCCGGCGTCGAGGGGCCGTGGGCGGCCGGCGAGCGCATCCTGGTCCTGATCGGGCCTGATTCCATGGCCGGGTCCCTGGTGCGGGCCGGGCGGCGCCTGGCCGATATGATGATGGACGCCCCCTGGAGCGTCGCCCATGTGGAGCAGCCCAATCGGGCCGGCTTGTCAGGCGAGGCCGCCCAGCGATTGCGCGAAGCGGTGAAGCTCGCCGAACAGCTTGGCGCCTCCAGCATCACCCTGACCGGCGACGACATCGTCGGCTCGGTCCTGGACTATGCGCGACGTAACAACGTCACCCAGGTCGTGCTCGGCAAGAGCCGCGCGCGGCGGCGGTTCAGACCCAGTCTGGCCGAAGCCCTGCTGGCCGGCACCCAGGGCGCGGCCCTGCACGTGGTCACCGAGGGTTCGGAGCCCCCCGCCCGGAACCCGCCCGCCGCGGTCCGGGAGCGGGGCCTCGCCTGGGGGCCGCACCTCGGCGCCCTGGCGCTGGTGGCGGCCGCCTTCGGCGTCGCCCACGGGCTGGATCGCTACATCCAGAGCGTGAACCTCGCCATGGTCTTCATGCTCAGCGTCCTGGTGGCGGGGCTGGCCTATGGCCTGTGGCCGGCGGTCGTGGCCGCGGCGGCCTCGGCCTTTCTCTACAACTTCTTCTTCCTCGAGCCGCGCCTGACCGTGTGGATCGGCCATCCCGCCGACGTGCTGACCTTTGCGGTCTTCTTCGCCGTGGCGCTCACCACCGGCTGGCTGACCGGGCGGGTGCGGGACCAGGCGAGGCTGGTGCGCCGTCGGGCCTCGGCCATATCCGCGGTCCTGGCGGCGACCCGGCAACTGTCGTCGGCTCCGGACGCAGGCCGCGCGGCGGCGGCGTTGGCCGAACAGCTGGCGGCGGCCACCGGCGGCGACGCCGTGGTGCTGACGCCGAGCGGCGATGACCTGCAACTCAGCGCCGCCTCGCCGGGCGCGGCGCCCTTGAGCGCCGGCGACATGGCCGCCGCCCGCTGGGCCTGGGCGCGGGGGGAGCCGGCCGGCGCGGGCACCGGCACCATGCCCAACCTGCCGTGGGTGTTCCGCCCGCTGCAGGGGGTGAAGGCGCGGGCGGGCGTGGCTGGCGTCAGCGCCTCGGCGGTCGCCTCCGAGGACGGAGAGCGGTTCGTGGCCGCCCTGCTCGACCAGGGGGCGGTGGCCCTTGAGCGGGCCGAGTTCGCCGCCACGGCCGCCGACGCCGAGGCCCTGCGCCGCACCGATCGCCTTCGGGCCGCCCTGCTCAACTCGGTCAGCCACGACCTGCGCACGCCGCTGTCCACCGTGCTGGGCTCGGTCACCACCCTGATCGACTATGGGGTCGGGCTGTCGGCGGCGGTGCGGGACGACCTGCTGCAGTCCATCCGCGAAGAGGCCGAGCGGCTGAGCCGCTATGTGGGCGATCTGCTGGACATGACCCGGCTGGAGGGCGGCGCCCTGGTGGCCCGCCGCGACTGGCTGGACGCCCGCGACGTGCTGCGCGCGGCCGTGGAGCGGGTGAAGCGCCGCCTGGGCGGGCGAAAGATCGAATGGGACTTCCCAGATCAGGTGACCCTGGTCATGGCCGACCCGACCCTGCTGGAACAGGCCCTGGTGAACATTCTGGAGAACGCCATCGCCTACAGCCCCGAGGCCAGCACCATTGAGGTCGCCGCCTATGAGGACCACCGGAACGTGGTCATCAGCATCGAGGACGAGGGCCGCGGCATCCCGACCGCCGACCTGGAGCGCGTGTTCGAGAAGTTCCGGCGGCTGGACGAGGCCAGCGACCGCGGCAAGGGATCGGGCCTGGGCCTGGCCATCGCCAAGGGCTTCATCGAGGTGATGGACGGCCGCATCGCCGCGGCCTCGCCGATCCATGAGGGCCGTGGCACACGTATCCTGATCAGCCTGCCCAAGTCGCGGCCCACCCCGGAAGGACTCCTGTGAGCGGTTCGCGCCCCCGTATCCTCGTCATCGACGACGAGCCGCAGATCCACCGGTTTCTCGGCCCCGCCCTCGATGCGGCCGGCTATGAGCCGGTGCGGGCCGACACCGCCGAAGCGGGCCTGCGCGAACTGGCGCGCCGGGCCCCGGACGCGGTGGTGCTCGACCTCGGCCTGCCCGATCTCGACGGCAAGGCGGTGCTGGCCAAGGCGCGGGCCTTCTATGCCGGCCCCATCCTGATCCTGTCGGCCCGGGACCGGGAGACCGAGAAGATCGACGCCCTTGATCTCGGGGCCGACGACTATGTGGAAAAGCCGTTCGGCGTCGGTGAATTGCTGGCGCGTCTCCGCGTCGCCCTGCGCCACGCCGCCACCCGGCAAGGCGCCAAGCCCGTCGTCACCGCGGGCGACCTGACCATCGATCTGGTCAAGCGGCTGGTCACCCGCGCCGGCGAGCCGGTCCGCCTGTCGCCGCGGGAATACGACCTGCTGGCCCAGCTGGTCCAGGGCGCCGGCAAGGTGGTCACCCACCGCCAGCTGCTGACCGCCGTCTGGGGCCCGGCCCATGAGACCGACGTCCAGTATCTGCGCGTCTTCATTGGCCAATTGCGCCAGAAGATCGAACCCGACCCCGTGACGCCGAGCCTGATCCTCACCGAACCTGGGGTCGGCTATCGGTGGATGGGCGAATAACGCCTTCCAGGTCCAAGGCGGCTGCGACACTGAGCCGTGCGGCGGCGGGGGCGGCTCATTCTTGGACCTCATGGAGTCCTGAGAACATATCGCTTTTCAGTGTGGCCCCCCGGCTCCAAGCCTCCTTCAAACCATGTGGGAGAGAACTGATGGGCGTGTCACCGCTGCAAGACCTGGTCGAGACCGTGCTGGGCGCCGACCGCTCCGATGAGATGTTCCAACTGCTAGTCGTGCATCCCGACCTGACGGCTCCGGCCGAGAAGGTCAGCCGTGCGGTCATGGCCCAGGCCCTGAACATGGTGCTGTTCAGCGATCTGCTGCTGCGGGTGCCGGCCGCCGCGGACTACGCCGCCGACTGCCTGCGGGACGGACGCACCATCTTCCATGACCATGGCGCGGTGCGGACCGTGGTGATGAGCGGCATGGGCGCGCTGCCGTCCGGCGAGGCCGCCGTGGTCCGGGTGCTCAAGCCCCTGGGCTACCAGCAGAACGGGCTCTATCCCCTGGACCGCCTGAAGATGACGGGGCGCTCCTACGCCCATCTCGACCATCCCGAGGACATCGCCCAGTTCTTCGTCAGCGAACTGCACACCGACCGGTTCTCCCCCGATTTCGTGAAGGCCGCCCGCGCCGTCACCGCCACCTCCCGCGATCCGCTGTCGGATGAGGCCAAGGCCGTGCTGGCGACGTTCCAGGCCCAGGGCGAGGCGGATCTCGCCGCGGCGGTCGCCGTCCTGCCGGTCCTGGCGGCGTGTTTCGACCGCCAGCACGACGCGCCGAACCGGGCCGACTACGAGACCCTGCTGGCGGAGTCGGCCGAAATGGCCTGGATCGCCACCGAGGGGAACGCCTTCAATCACGCCACCGACCGGGTGGAGGACGTCGAGGCCGTGGCCGAAGCCCAGAAGACCCTGGGTCGGCCGATGAAGGACACGGTGGAAGTCTCCGGCTCGGGCCGCGTGCGGCAGACCGCCTTCCGCGCCGCCCAGGTGATGCGAGACTTCGTGGACGCCGATGGGGCCACGGTCACGAGGCCGGCGCCCGGCTCCTTCTACGAGTTCATCACCCGCCTGCAGATGACCGACGAGAAGACCGGCCGCCCCCGCCTGGATCTCGCCTTCGACAGCTCCAACGCCCAGGGCATCTTCAAGATGACCGCCGCGGCCGGCGCTGATCGCTGAGGCATGAAAGCCCAGCTGGCCGCCGACCTCGCGAGACTGGTGGGCGAAGACGCCCTGCTGACCGCCCCGGAGGATCTGCGCGCCTATGACCAGGCGGCGCGCTATGAGGGCGGGCGCGCCGCCATGGTGGTCCGGCCGCGCGGCCCAGCCGGCGTCGCCGCGATCGTCGCCTGGTGCGTGGGCCACCAGGTGGAGTTGGCGGTCCAGGGCGCCAATACGGGTCTGGTCGGGGCCTCGACGGCGGACGACAGCGGACGTCAGGTGCTGCTCAGCCTGGAGCGGCTTCAGGCGCCGCTGGAGATCGATCCCGTCAACCGCAGCGTCCGCGCCGGCGCCGGCGTCCGCCTCTCGGCCGTCAACGCCGCCCTGCAGCCGCACGGCCTCTTCCTGCCCATCGACCTGGGCGCCGACCCCACCATAGGCGGCATGGCGGCGACCAACACCGGCGGCGCCCGCTTCATCCGCTATGGCGACATGCGCCGGCAGGTGCTCGGCCTGGAGATGGTCCTGGCCGACGCGGCCGGAACGGTGGTGCGCCTGCGCCGCGGCCTGCGGAAGGACAATACCGGCCTCGACCTGCGCCAGGTGGTGATCGGGGCCGGCGGCGCGCTCGGCGTCATCACCGCAGTGGAGTTCGAGGCCCATCCCCTTCCCGCCCAGACCGCAGCGGCGCTGGTGTTGCTGGAGGACCTCGACACCGCCCTGCCGCTCCTCCTGCACATGGAACGGGAGGGCAGCGAGACCTTGTCGGCCTTCGAGGGCATGTCCCGGGCCGCCCTGGCCGCGGCGCTGGCCCACGGCCCGGGACTGCGAAACCCGTTCGCGGGCGATCTGCCGCCCTATGTGGTGCTTGTGGAGCTCAGCACCACGCGGTCGCCGCGCCCTGGCGA
>Ga0208179_1000225_pt1 | contig 41962 bp, 34 predicted proteins | sample Malvired_Geostar_FD_184238 | JGI IMG/M metagenome (GOLD analysis project Ga0208179, IMG submission 184238) | Marine viral communities from the Global Malaspina Expedition - Malaspina viral metaG DeepMed_Geostar (SPAdes) (version 2) | ecosystem: Environmental > Aquatic > Marine > Oceanic | place... | reverse complement strand
GACCGGCACGGGGATCCCGGTCGGCGCGGCTCACGGGAGGGACGACAGCGCTCATGCCACCTCCTCCGCGCCCGGTGCGCCGGCCAGCGACTCCACGAGCACGTCGGCGACGGCGGCATGTTCCTTCAGGAACGCGTCGTGGCCGAAGCGCGAATGCAGGATCCGCAGGCGGGCGCCCGATGGCAGGTCCTCCACCAGCTCGCAGGCATCGGCGAGCGGCACGATCCGGTCATCCGCCACCGCCACCACCGTCACCGGGACGTCGATCTGCCGGGGATCCACGTCCTGCAGGTCGATGGACTCCGACAGGCGGGTGAAGGCGACCGGATGGACCTTGTCGGCATAGATGGCGCCGCAGTGGTCGAGGTAGTCCTCGGCGTCGACCCGCACCGCACCGTTGACCACGGTCGCGCCGCCGAACCGCAGCTGGAACTCCTCGGGGGTGCGGTAGCCGAGCATCGCCAGTTGCCGCGCGAGCGCCAGCCCGTGCGAACCGTCGCACTGCAGGGCACCCAGCGCCACCGCCCTTCGCTGCAAAGCGCGCGCCGCGCTCGCGTAGGGATGCGGGCGGTGGCAGCCGCTGATCGCGACCAGGCGCCGCAGACGCGCCGGGTACAGCGCTGCGAACTGGAGGCCTACCATCGCTCCGTAGGAGCACCCGACGAACGCGTCCAGCCGGTGCACGCCGAGGTGGTCCAGCAAGGCGGCGACCGCCTCGGCCTGGTCCGCCGGATCGATCGGCAAGTCGAGTGAACCATCGCTTCCTATCCAGTCGAAAGACAGCACGCAACGATGCCGTGGATCCAGCGCGCGCCCCGGGCCGCATTGGGCATCCCACCAGCCGGCCTGTGGGAACGCACGGGAACCGGCCACGTGGCGGTCTGCGGAGATGCCGCCGGCGACGAGGACGACCGGTGCGGACAAGGTCCCGATGAACTCGTAGTGCAGCGCCAGGGTGCGGCTGCCGCCATGGCGCAGGGTCAGCGTCAGGTCCATCACGCCGCGTCGTGCGTCCGCCTCCGCCGGCTCCGGATCGATGCTGACGCCGGTGGGGGAAGCGGGCACGTCGCTGTCGACAAAGCCGTCGAGCACGATGCCGGCGGGGGTGTGGCAGGTGGGGGAGGGAATCTGAAGGCTCATGTCGGGCGTCCGGTAGTGGCGGGAGCCATCGAGCCAACGGATGCGCACGCACGCCTGGAGCGCGCACGGACACCCATCTTCCGGAGACCGGCGCACCGGTCATCCGCAGGAATTGGCACCTTCGCACCGCTTGCGCGGTGCTGGGTTGCCCCGGCTTCAAAGGGCCTGTCCCTCAGCCGGTCTCGATGGATGGCCGCAGTCTGCACGAGCCTTTCCGGTGGTGTCAATCGCTTGATGCGGATAAAGCGATTGATTGATCCCGGCAAGGCCGGATTGCCGGGGCCGCACTAGACTGCACGGATGAATCCTCGCCTCCCGCTTGCCGCACTGGCCATCGCACTGCTTCCCGCGTGTGCCGGGCTCTCCGAAACCACCACAACCGTGCCTTCCCGCGCCTCCCCGGCGGCCGGATCCGGCGACGGCGGCCCCCTTACGGTCGCCGAGCGCTACCTGTCCGAAGCGGACGGCAGCGACGAGCTCGACTCCCTTGCGACATGGCCCCGCCCCGAGGGCGGCACCTGGCTGATCGCCAGCGCGAAAGCGACCGATCGTCTGGTGGTGTTCGACGCGGACAGCGGCGAGAGACTGCGAGTGGTTGGCGGCCCAGGGTCCGGCCACGGCCGCTTCGACCGCCCCAACGGACTGGCGGTGCATGGCGACCTGCTGTTCGTGGTGGAGCGCGACAATGCCCGGGTGCAGGTCCTGTCGTTGCCGGGGTTCGAGCCGTTGGGGAGCTTCGGGGAAGCGCAGCTTCGCAGCCCGTACGGCCTCTGGGTGCACGAGACCGAGCCGGGCGAGATGGCGGTCTACGTCACCGACAGTTTCATGTACGGCGACCGCCATGAGCGGGTACCGCCGCTGGATGAGCTCGACCAGCGGGTACGACGTTTCCGGATCGCTTTCGACCAGGCGGGGCGCCTGCGCGCGCACCACGCCGGCCACTTCGGGGCCGCCGGAACGGAGGATGCGCTGCACGTGGTCGAGTCCATCGCCGGCGACACCGCCCACGACCGGCTGCTGATCGCCGATGAGCGCGTGCCGCGTGCCGACGGCACCTCCTTCTCGACCCTTCGCGAATACACCCTGGCCGGAGTGCCCACCGGCACCAGCCTGCCGCCGGAGACCTTCGCCGCGGAGGCCGAGGGCGTGGTGCTGTGGCCGTGCGGCCCTTCCAGTGGCTATTGGGTCGCGGTGGACCAGCTGGCGCCGTTGACGCGTTTCCACCTGTTCGACCGGGAGACCTTGCGCGCGGCCGGCAGTTTCCACGGCACGCTCACGGCCTTCACCGATGGCGTGGCACTGCACGCGGCGGCCACGCCGACTTTCCCCGCAGGTGCCCTGTTCGCGGTGCACGATGACCTGGCCGTGGTCGCCTTCGACCTGGGCGAGGTCGCCCGCGCGCTCGGGCTGTCGCCGGAGTGTGGCGGCTGAGCATGGCGGTCCGGGCTGTCCTGGTGGTGGCGCTGTGGCTACTGGCCTGCTGCATGCCGGTACAGGCGGGACAGGTCTATCGGTGGAAGGACGCGGAGGGCGTCACCCACTACGGCGACCAGCTGCCGCCCGGTACCTCCGCGGAGAGGCTCGTGATACCGGCCACGGAGGATCCGCCCCCGGTCGCCGCACTGCGGGTGGAGGACACCGGGCGCGGCTTGTTCGTCTGGGCCGACAACCGGCTGGCCGGGCCGATCGAGGTGATGCTCCATTTCGAGCACCACGACAACGTCCACAGCGACCCCGCCCTGCCAGCGCGCGCAACCGTGGCGGCAAGCGCCAGCGGCCTGGTGGCGGTGCTGTCCGCGGCCGACCCCGGACGACCTTTCAAGTTCCAGTTGCGCATCGACAGCCTGCCCGGCCATCCCAGTGCCTCGCCGCGCGACGTGCAATATCGGATGCCGGTGGCGGGCGATGCGCGCGTTGAACAGGGTTTCGGCGGGGGTTTCAGCCACCAGGATCCGGAGAACCGCTATGCGGTGGATTTCGCCGTTCCCAGCGGTACGACGGTGCTGGCCGCGCGGGCCGGCGTCGTGATGCAGGCGGAAGCGGGCTTCGAACACGGCGGTCTGGATCGGGCCGCTCTGGCTGGCCGTGCCAACTTCGTCAGGGTGCTGCACGATGACGGCACCATGGCGCTGTACGCCCACCTCCAGCCCGGTGGAGTACTGGTGCGGGTCGGCCAGCATGTCGAAGTGGGACAGCCGCTCGGCCTGTCCGGTGCAACGGGTTTCGCCAGCGGGCCCCACCTGCACTTCGCGGTGCAGGTCAACCGTGGGATGCGCCTGGTGTCGCTGCCCTTCCGGATGGAGCACCTGCCGGACGCGGGTGAAGCGACCGGCTCCGCGCCGAACCGGTGATGCCCTCCCGGCGAACGCTCAGGCAGCGTCCAGCAACTGCTCGCTGAGCGAGCGCCACTTCGGCAGCTTGTCGAGTTGCCCCACTGCGCGCAGATAGTGTTCGTCCACGTCATCACCCGACAGCAGGGCGGAAGCGACATGCACCGCGCCCGCCACCCAGAAGCCCGTGGTCCGCATGCGTCCAGGACGGTGGTGGTTGGCCACCGCTTCGACGATCGGCATCGGCAGCCCCCAGAGGCCGAGCAGGTACGCTCCCGCTTCCGCGTAATGGGGCCCGTCGGGGTTCTGCACGGTGCCGTCGGGAAGCTTGAAGCGCACGCCCGGAAGCAGCTTGCCGACCTCGGCGAGCAGCCCGGCGGTGGCGGCCAGCTCGGCGCTGGGACCGCCCAGCAGCTGCGCGGCAAGGCGCGAAGTCTTCAGCGCGCGCTCCTGCATCGCCTCGCGGTCCACGCCTTCCACCTCGGTGTCGGCCGCGAACGCTTCCGTGGCCAGCACCAGCCGCTGGATGTTCTGGAGCCCCAGCCTGGTCACGGCGGCACGGATATCCGTCACCACCCGCCCGGCGGAAAAGTACGCCGAGTTGCACAGGCGCAGCACCTTCGCCGCCAGCACAGGGTCCTGCCCCAGCAGCTCCGCCACGTCATTGCTGGTGGTGTCGGCATCCCTCATCAGCTGCGTCAGGTCGATGTACAGCTTGGGCGGCGGCGGCAGCGATCCGATCCGGCCGATCGCCTGGTTGAGCGCTTCGTTGTCGAGCAGTTCGCGCAGCTCGATCACGCTCTCCACCGCCTCGATCAGCTCGCCGGCGTCGAGCGGCTTGCGAAGCAGGCGGTGAGCGCAATCCAGGGCCTGCAACGCGTCCGCGTCCTGGCCCTCCTCCAGCAGCAGGATCCTGACGGCATCGGGGTGCTGGGCGCGAAGCTGGGACAGCAACAACGGCCCCGGCTGGGGTCCGCCCTCCAGTTCGCAGGCCAGCACGTCGAAGCCATCGGCGGCCGCCGCGGCGACCGCATCCGCCTGCTGCACCCAGCGCACCTGCCATGACAGATCGAAATCGGCCAGCGTCTGTTCCAGCTCGGCAGCATGGCTGCCCTCTTCTCCCACCACCAGGATGCGCAACTTCGATCTCCCTCAGGTTCCGCAGGCCCACTACCCGCCTCCATGCACAGTATCGGCCGCTGCCCGGAGCCACTGAACCACTGCTTGTGTGACCCCGCCTCCAGTTTGGGAGGCCAAACCGCCTGACCGCTATAATTGCCGGCTTCCCCTGACCCCCGGGTGCGCTGCCGCGCGCCTACGCCATGTCCGAAGTCGCAGAACAAGCCCTCCGCCGCCGTACGTTCGCGATCATTTCGCACCCCGACGCCGGCAAGACCACGTTGACCGAAAAGCTGCTGCTGTTCGGCGGCGCCATCCAGATGGCCGGATCGGTCAAGGGCCGCAAGGCCGCACGCCATGCGACGTCCGACTGGATGGCCCTGGAGAAGGAGCGCGGCATCTCGGTGACGTCGTCGGTGATGCAGTTCCCCTACGAGAACCGCATCGTCAACCTGCTCGACACCCCCGGTCACGCGGACTTCGGCGAAGACACCTACCGCGTGCTGACCGCGGTGGATTCCGCCTTGATGGTGATCGACGTCGCCAAGGGCGTGGAGGAGCGGACCATCAAGCTGATGGAGGTCTGCCGGCTGCGCGACACGCCGATCATGACCTTCATCAACAAGCTCGACCGCGAGGGCAAGGACCCGATCGAGCTGCTCGACGAAGTCGAGAGCGTGCTCGGCATCCAGTGCGCCCCCATCACCTGGCCGATCGGCATGGGCAAGCGCCTGAAGGGCGTGGTCCACCTGGTCAGCGGAGAGGTGCACCTGTACGAACAGGGACGCAACTTCACCCGCCAGGACTCCACCATCTTCGGCTCGATCGACGACCCGGGCCTGGAGGAGCGGCTGGGTGCGCAGGTGCTGGCCGAGCTCCGGGATGAACTGGAACTGGTCCAGGGCGCCAGCCACCCGTTCGATGTCGGGAGATACCTGGCGGGCGAGCAGACCCCGGTGTTCTTCGGCTCGGCGGTCAACAACTTCGGTGTGCAGCTCCTGCTGGACTTCTTCGTGCGCCACGCGCCGTCGCCCCGCCCTCGCGCCACCACCGGCCGGCCGGTGGAGCCGACCGAAGACAAGCTCACCGGCTTCGTGTTCAAGATCCAGGCCAACATGGACCCGCAGCACCGGGATCGCGTTGCGTTCATGCGCGTGTGCTCCGGCAAGTTCACCGCCGGCATGAAGGCCTTCCACGTCCGCAGCGGCAAGGAGATGAAGCTGGCCAACGCACTCACTTTCATGGCCTCCGACCGCGAGATCGCCGAATCCGCCTTCTCCGGCGACGTCATCGGCATCCACAACCACGGCACCATCTCGATCGGCGACAGCTTCACAGAAGGCGAGGCATTGTCGTTCACGGGCATCCCCAACTTCGCCCCGGAACTATTCCGCCGCGCGCGCCTGCGCGATCCGCTGAAGCTCAAGCAGTTGCAGAAGGGCTTGGCCCAGCTCAGCGAGGAAGGCGCGACACAGTTCTTCAAGCCGCTGATGAGCAACGACCTGATCCTGGGTGCCGTGGGCGTGCTGCAGTTCGACGTGGTGGCCTACCGGCTGAAGGACGAATACGGCGTGGATGCGATCTTCGAACAAGTCAATGTATCGACCGCCCGCTGGGTGCGCTGCGACAACGAGAAGAAGCTCGAGGACTTCCGCGACAAGAACGCCACCAATCTGGCGATCGACGCGGCAGGACACCTGGTGTACCTCGCGCCGACACGGGTGAACCTGCAACTGGCCCAGGAGCGGGCGCCGGACGTCGAGTTCCTGGCAACCCGGGAGCATGGACACGCCGCTCCGGTCGAGTGATCGAGGCTTGCCCCACCGCGACCTGAACCGGCCGCGGTGCATTCACCACCGCTTGACCGGGGGGTGCCGATGGTTGCGCCATGGATACCTCCAGGCCTACCAGGCGCCAGTGGTCGGGCTGGCCCGCACGCCACCCCTGGCTGACGACGCTTGCGCTGGCAGTGGTGGCGTTGCTGGTTCTCGTCCTGCTCTGGGACTGGAACTGGTTCAAGGGTCCGCTCGAGCGCCAGGTCGAAGCCGGGACCGGCCGCGAGTTCGACATCGGTGGTGACCTCGATGTGGACCTGGGCTGGACGCCGGTCGTACGCGGAGAGGACCTGAGCTTCGGCAACGCGGACTGGTCGGACGAGCCCACAATGGCGGCCGCGCGCCACGCCGGGATCGCCATCGAACTGCTCCCTCTGCTACAGGGAAAGGTCCGGATACCGCGCATCGACCTGGATCACCCGGTGCTTCGCCTGGAGACCCGGCCCGAGGGCGGAGGCAACTGGCAGTTCGGGGACAGCGATGGCGATAGCGACGTCGAGTTCCGGAGGCTTGTAGTCAACCGCGGACAGCTGCGCTTCCTCGATGCGGCCAATGACACGGACATCAAGGTGGGCCTCCACAGCGCCCCCGCCACGGAAGGGCCATCGTCCTTGATCGCGGTCGACGGCGCCGGACGATGGGAAGGCAGCGACTTCACCGCGCAAGGCACGGCGGAATCGCCGCTGGGACTGGCAGACCCTGACAGTCCTTACCGCATCGACCTGCGCGCACAGGCAGGCCGTACCCGCGCCCACGCCACCGGCACGCTACTCGACCCGCTCCGACTGACGGATTTCGACTTGCAGTTGGAGCTGTCCGGACAGAACCTCGAGGACCTCTATCCCCTGCTCGGCCTGGCGCTGCCACCGACACCGCCGTACTCGGTGGAGGGTCGCCTGACGCGGGACATCGAAGGACCGTTGACCACCTGGCACTACGACGGCTTCTCCGGGCGGGTGGGCGACAGCGACCTGGGCGGCGACGTGGCGATCACCACCGGCGGCGAGCGCCCGATGTTCCGTGGTGACCTGCGCTCCGACCACCTGGATTTCGACGACCTGGCGGGCTTCGTCGGGGCCGCGCCCGATGCCGGCAGCGGCGACACCACCAATCCCGAGCTTGCCGCCCAGGCGCGGGAAGAGGAAGCCCAGGCAAAAGTCCTGCCGGACACGCCCTACAGGCTCGAAAAACTGCGCTCGATGGATGCCGACGTCCGATTGAGGGCGGCGACGATCGAGGCACCGTCGCTGCCGCTGAACGACATGGATGCGCACCTGAAACTGGAAGCCGGGCTGTTGCGACTGGATCCGCTGGACTTCGGTGTCGCGGGGGGCAACATCCGCTCCACCATCCGCATGGATGCCCGCCAGGAGGTGATCGCCACCACCGCCGACATCAACGCGCGCGGGCTCGACATCTCGAGCCTCCTGCCGGAAGTGGAGCTCGCGCAGAACGCGGTGGGCAAGGTCGCGGGGGATGCACGGCTATCCGGAACCGGGAACTCGATTGCAGCCATCCTCGGCAGCAGCGATGGCGAGGTCGTGATCGGCATGGGCCACGGCCGCATCAGCAACCTGCTGATGGAGATGGCCGGCATCGACCTGGCCGAGATCATCAAGTTCAAGCTGACCGAGGACCGCATGATCCCGGTGCGCTGCGCCTTCGGCGACTTCGAGGTCACCCGGGGCGTGATGAATACCCGCTCCTTTGCCTTCGATACCACCGACACCATCCTGATCGGCGAAGGCACGATCGACCTGGGCGAGGAGCGGCTCGACCTGGTCATCAAGCCACGACCCAAGGACCGTAGCCTGCTGTCGCTGCGCTCGCCCCTGCTGGTGGACGGTACCTTCAAGCAACCGGACCTGCGCCCGGACCTCGGCCGGGTGGGACTGCGGGCCGCGATCGCACTGACGCTGGGCAGCATCGCACCGCCGGCGGCCTTGCTTGGCACGCTGGAGCTGGGTCCCGGGGAGGACGCCGGATGCGGTGGGAAATACGCCGAATGAGGCCGGCCAGCGCCAGTAAGACCGCTCAGCTGGTGATGTAGCGCTGCAGTTGCTCGAGCTCGACCTGCTGGTCCTCGATCACCGCCTTCACCAGGTCGCCGATCGACACCACGCCGAGCACTTCCTGCCCCCTCACCACCGGCAGGTGGCGGATGCGGCGGTGGGTGACCAGTTGCATGCACTGGTCACAGGTGTCCTCGAGACCGACCGTGATCACTTCCGCGGTCATGATCTCGCGGACGGGCGTGGACGATGAGGCCCGTCCCTGCAGCACCACCTTCCGGGCGTAGTCGCGCTCGGACATGATGCCGACAAGCCGGTCCGACTCCATCACCAGTACCGCACCCACGTGCTTCTCGGCCATCAGCCGGATGGCGTCGACCACGGGCGCGTCGGGCCCTATCGAGAAGATCTCAGGCGCTTTCGCTTCTAGCAGGTGCTGCACGGTTCGCATGGCCGCCTCCCTGGACGAGCTGGACCTGCCCCGAGCATACCCCTGCTGCCGGTTGCCACGTGTCGACGAGGTACAACGGCCGCTGCTTGGACTCCTCGTACAGCCGTCCGAGGTACTCGCCAATCAGGCCGAGGGCGATCAACTGCACGCCGCCGAGGAACAGGATCACCGACATCATGGTCGGCCAGCCCTGCACCGGATCACCCCAGAACAGCGCCTTGGCGATCACCACGCAGCCGTAGCCGAAGGCCACCAGTGCGGTCAGCAGCCCCAGGTAGGTCGCCAGGCGCAGCGGCGCGGTCGAGAAACTGGTGACGCCTTCCAGCGCAAGGTTCCACAGCCGCCAGAAGCTGAACTTGCTGCGTCCGGCGGAGCGCGGCGCACGGTGGTACGGCACGGACACGCTGTTGAAGCCGACCCACCCGAACAGGCCCTTCATGAAGCGATGGCGCTCGCGCAACTGGCCCAGCGCGGCGAGTGCTCGCGGGGACAGCAGGCGGAAATCGCCGGTATCAGCGGGAATCGGGGTTTTCGACAGCCGTCCCATGACGCGATAGAAGGCGTGGGCGGTGGCGCGTTTGAACCAGCCCTCGCCCTCCCGTTCCAGGCGCGTGCCATAGACGTCGTCGTGACCCTGCCGCCACTTGTCGACGAACTGCGGGATCAGCTCCGGCGGATCCTGCCCGTCGGCGTCGAGGATCAGCGCGGCACCGGCTTCGACATGGTCGAGGCCGGCGGTCAGCGCCAGTTCCTTGCCGAAGTTGCGCGACAGCCGCAGCAGCCCCACCCGCGCATCGCCGGCCGCGATGCCCTGCAGCACCGCCCAGGTATCGTCGCGGCTGCCGTCGTCGACATACAGCACCCGGCATTCGATGCCGTAGGCCGACGACACGTCATCGAGCGCGACGCCGATGCGCGGATGCAACAGCGGCAGGCTCTCGGCCTCGTTGAAGGCGGCGATGACGACAGTCAGGCGATCTTGCTGGGGGTTCGCGTTCATGAGGCCATGGTAGCCGCCCGCCCCGTCCTTGTAGGAGCGGCTTCGGCCGCGATCGGATGATCCTGCGCCCGTGCCGTCTTGACGATCGCGGCTGAAGCCGCTCCTAGAAGTGGCCGGGTGTTCCAATGCCCGCGACGATCGCTCAGTCGAGCTGGTCGAGGTAGGCGGTTCCGCCGATCTGCCGCATCTGCCGCTGGATCGCCGCCGTACGGCGCTGCACGTAGGGGCCAGGTCGCTCCGCGCTGTAGCGTTTCGGGCTGGGCAGCACCGCCGCCAGCCTCGCCGCCTCCGCGGGCTGCAGTGCGCTTGCATCCTTGCCGAAATAGCGGGTCGCGGCTGCCTGCGCGCCGTATACGCCATCACCGAATTCGGCCACGTTGACGTAGACCTCGAGGATGCGGGACTTCGGCCACATCAGTTCGATCAGGGCCGTATACCAGGCCTCAAGCCCCTTGCGCACCCAGCTGCGGCCACTCCAGAGGAACAGGTTCTTCGCCGTCTGCTGGCTGATCGTGCTGGCGCCCCGAACCTTTCCGCCGCGTTCGTTGTTCCTGCGGGCCTTGCGTATGGCCTCGATGTCGAAGCCGTGGTGCCCGGCGAATTTCTGGTCTTCGGCGGCGACCACGGCCAGGGGGAGATGCGCTGAAACATCCTCGCGGTCGCGCCAGTCGTAGGCCAGGTTGAAGTCCTGCTCACCGGAGGTGATCGCCTGCAGCTGCCGCGCCGCCATGAACGCGGAGAAAGGCGGATCGATGAACCTCAGCGACGCCACCTGCAGCCCCGTGAACAACGCCAGGACGAGCGGCAGCGCCAGCAGGCGGCGCAGCCTGCGACGACGCGGTCGTGGTGACGCATCATGGACAGCGGGATCGTTAACTTGTTGCACCGGCGGACCAGCGCCCCCATCTGTGGCTGGATCCAATCGACCCGCCGCCATTATCGCGGCACAGGCACCCCTCCGCACGAGCACCCCATGACCTCTCCCCAGCCTTCCAGCCCGACCCCGCCCGAAGCCACCGCCGGCCCCGACACGCTCACGCGGTTCCTGATCGATGGCGCCGGTGTCCGTGGCGTGCGGGTCCACCTCCAGGACAGTTGGCAACACATCCGCAGCCTGATGCAGGACGTCGAAGCGCAGGCACCGGCAGCCCTGGAGCTGCTCGGTGAAGCGCTTGCCGCCTCCGCGCTCTTCACCGGCCACGCCAAGGTGGACGGGCGCCTGTCGGTCCAGCTGAAGGGCACCGGCACGCTGCGCACCCTTTTCGCCGAGTGCACGGCGGCCGGCGACCTCAGGGGCATCGTGCGTCTGGCGGAGGATGGCGGTGCGGTTCCGCGGGATCTCAGGCACATGGGCCCGGGCTCAATGCTGGCCATCACCATCGAAAACCCGGGACTGAGCGGCCGCGAGCCGAACCGCTACCAGGGTCTGGTATCGCTGGAGTCGGAGTCGCTCGCCGGCGCCTTCGAGGACTACTTCCGCCAGTCGGAACAACTGCCGACCCGCCTGCTGCTGGCGGGCGACCACGAGAAGGTCGGGGGCCTGATGCTGCAGAAGCTCCCCGGCGATGAAGGCGACGACGATGGCTGGGCGCGTGCAGGGGCGCTGTTCGATACGCTCACCAGCCAGGAGCTGCTCGAACTTTCCGCCGACACCCTGCTCACCCGGCTGTTCCACGAGGACGGGGTGCGGACCCTGGGAGACAAGGCCCTGCGTTTCGCCTGCTCCTGCTCGAAGGCGCGGGTGGAATCGATGCTGGTGTCGCTGGGGGAGGAAGAGGCGATGGGGGCGGTCATCGACGGCGAGGCGCGCATCCGCTGCGAGTTCTGCGGCCAGCGCTACAGCTTCTCCGCCGGGGACGTCCGGGCACTGCTGGACGCGCCTGCGCCGGGCATGGAGGCCCCGGACACCCTGCAGTAACGACTTCACGCCGCGTTGATTGTTAAACAATCATAAACATCCTAGTATCGAGTCCCAGCCAGAGGGGAACTACGCCGGAGCTTTCCGGTCGTAAGGACAACCATGCAATCGCGCCTTCTCAGACTGCCGCTCGCCCTGTTGCTCGCCCTTGGCGTGGCTACGGGCGCACACGCCCAGTCGAAGGCACGCGACGACTCCACGGTGCTCCCGGTCTGGAACCAGTCCAGTGGCAAGCTGGAGGCGGTCCTGCTTCTGGAGCCGACCGGAGCGTCCCCCAATGGCGCACGGTGGCGGGTCGGCAGCACCTCGCTGGATGCCGCTTTTGGCTTGGGCGCGGGCAATACGCTGGGCCTGGTCTGCGACCGCAAGTCCGGACTGTCCAGCACCATCGGCAACCTCGCCAACCACTGCCTGCTCGCTTCGCTCGACCAGGAGCGTGGCAACGGTCGCGGCAGCGTGGGTGCCAGCGTCGCCCGCTCCGGTAGCAGGATCGGCCTGTCGCTCGGCCGCGCCCGCGATGCACTGCCCGCATGGCTGAGCCCGAACAACCAGCCCGGCCGCCTGGACCAGAATGCGCTGACCGTCTATGGCGAGCAGAACATCGGCAGCGAAGCCACCGTGTCCATCGCCGGGACCTGGGCACGTGCGCGCCTGATCCCCGCAGGCGACGTCCCTGCCCTCGCCGATCGCTGGAACACCCACTCCATCACCCTCGGCGCGGACTACGGCGATTTTGGCGCCGACATCATCGGCCGCGTCGTGGAAACCCCCAGCGACCCCGGCCGCTGGGAAGGCCTGGGTGTCGGGTTGACGTGGCGCACCCCCTGGAGCGGCAAGCTCACCGTTGGTGCCGAGAACGTCGTGACCCGTGGCCGGAACCCGTTCGCCCCCGGCGATGCGGACGTCGACGAAGGCACCGTGCCCTACGTCCGGTACGAGCAGGATCTCTGATCCCCATTCCTGGCGGGACGTTTCGTAGCGCCCTGCATTTTCTCGCGCATCACCGCTCGAACAAGGGCCTCCCCGGCGTGTCCACGCATTGACGAGCGCCACCTCGGCCTCCCTGCCGGCGAATCCGCACAAATCCCACGGAAATTCTGCCCTTTATCGCCGTCACGGCCATCTGGACGATTTATGCTGTGCGTAAGCCGTTGATTGACAGCCATTTTTTCTGGCGCTCAACGGCAAAGCAGCTAAATGTTAACGACACTTTAATTTCCCGGCAGACCCGGCTACTATCGACCGACCTTGCCGGATTTGGCGTCTCAGTTGACTCCACCGGTGGGGTTCCCATGGGAACAACCAAGACTCACTTGGAGAGAGAGATGACATTGAAGACCACCAAGCTCCGCGACGCGATCTCCTTCGCGCTCGTCGTGGGCGCCACCGCCGTGACCGGCTCCGCGTTCGCGCAGGACGCCGCCCCGGCCGAACAGCAGGCCACCACCCTCGACCGCATCGAAGTAACCGGCTCGCGCATCCGCTCCGTCGATGCCGAAACCTCCCAGCCCGTGCTGGTCCTCAGCCGCGAAGACATCCAGAAGCAGGGTGTGACTTCGGTGGCGGAAGTGGTCAACCGCATCTCCGCGGCCGGCCCTTCGATCAACCGTACGTTCAATAACGGCGGCGACGGGTCTTCGGAGATCTCCCTCCGCAACCTCGGCTCTGCCCGCACACTGGTGCTGGTCGATGGCCGCCGCTGGGTCTCCAGCCTCGCGGGCTCGGTCGATCTGAACACCGTTCCCGCCTCGATCATTGAGCGCGTTGAAGTTCTGAAAGACGGCGCTTCCTCGATCTACGGCTCCGACGCCATCGCCGGCGTGATCAACATCATCACCCGCGACAACTACGACGGCGCCGAGTTCCGCACGCATATCGGCCAGTACAATCAGGGCGACGGTGAGCGCGTCTCGATCGAAGCGACCATGGGCGCCAATACCGACCGCAGCAATCTGGTCGTGAGCCTGTCGCGCGTCGAGGAAGAAGCCGTCATGGCTGGCGACCGCGAGCAGTCGGCAGTTCCGGTTTTCGGCCTCGGTGCCTCCCGGTTCAGTGGCTTCTCCAGCAACGGCAAGATTTGGAATGCCGGCCCGCTGGATGATGGTGATGATGGCTGGAGCGAGTACCGGATTGTTCCGCCCGGCGCTACCGGCGTGGGTCCCGATGGCCAGCAGCGTTACGGCCTCGATCAGACCGTGCCGTGGAATGCAGCGGAGCACGCATACAACTTCGCGCAGGACAACTACCTGCTGACCCCGCAGACCCGCACGTCGATGTACCTCAAGGGTCGGCACGACCTGACGGACAGCATCTCGTTCCGCGCCGACGCCCTCTACAATGAACGTCGCTCCGAGCAACAGCTCGCCGGCTTCCCCCTGAGCGGTGGTCCGGACCTTGGCAATGCTGCCGATACCGTGTTGAGCGGCGACAGCTACTTCAACCCGTACAACCCCATCTACGGTGGTGACGGACGCGATGTCACCTGGAGCCACCGCCTCACCGAGCAGGCGCGCGTCTACCAGCAGAACGTCAAGACGTTCCACACCTATGTCGGCTTCGAAGGCAGCTTCCAGTTCGCGGATCGCTATTTCGACTGGGACATGGGCTACGCCTTCAACAAGTCCGACCAGGAAGACGCCCAGATCGGCGATGCCAACATGAGGAACGTTGCCCTCGGCGTTGGCCCGTCCGAGCTTCGTGATGGCCGGGTGGTTTGCGTGACGGAACCAGGTGGTGACGTCATCGAAGGGTGCGTCCCCTTCAATCCGCTGTCGCCTGCTGGTGGCGTGACCGACGAAATGCTGGACTACATCCTGTTCACTGCACAGGATGCTTTCCAGAACCGCAGCGAGAGCTTCACCGCCAACATCAGCGGCGAGATCACAGAGCTGCCGGGCGGCATGATGGGCTTCGCGGCAGGCATCGAGTCCCGCAAGGAAAGTGGTTTCGATCGTCCCGACGCGTTCGTCTCGGCCGGCTACAGCTCGGGCAACGCCCGGCAGCCGACCGCTGGCGGCTACGATCTGGATGAAATCTTCGCCGAGTTGCTGATACCCGTACTGGCCGACGTGCCGGGCGCACAGCTGCTCGAGTTCAGTGTGGCTTCGCGCTATTCCGACTACAGCAACTTCGGCGACACCGTGAACAGCAAGTTCGGTTTCAAGTGGAAGCCGGTCGAAGACCTGCTGGTCCGCGGTAACTGGTCGGAAGGCTTCCGCGCTCCGTCGATCCAGAACATGTTCCGCGGCGCTGCGGACAGCTACGAGAGCTTTGGTGACATCTGCTCGGAAGACAACCCGGGCTACAACGCCGCTCTTGCTGCAGCGTGCCGGGCCGATGGCGTGCCCGTGGGCTTCATCCAGCGCACGAATGCCGGCGAAGGCTTCAATGGGCAGACCATCTTCCCGTTCTCGTTCGGTGGCAACCCGAACGTAGGCCCCGAGACCGCTACCAGCAAAACGCTTGGCATCGTCTACAGCCCGGGGTTCGCACCCGGTCTCGACATCGCCCTGGACTGGTGGAACATCGAGATCGAGGATGCGATCAGCACTCCGACGGTGGCGTACATTCTCGACCAGTGCTACCTCGAGGGTAACCAGACCTACTGCGACCTGTTCACCCGTCGTGCTGAAGACGCGCAGATCGACTACATGCTGCTTGGCCCGCAGAACATGGCCCGCATCGAAGCCGAGGGCTACGACATCGACCTGAACTACCGGATGGCGGAAACCGCCTACGGCCAGTTCGACTTCGGGTTGAGTGCGTCGTACATGTCGAAGTGGGATCGCCAGGACACGGCGGATAGCGAGGTCGTCAACTGGGTGGGCCTCTATGAGGACCGTGACCCGACATGGCGCCTGCGCGGCAATGCGACGCTGGACTGGACCATGGGCGACTTCGGCATCACCTGGATCTCCCGTTACTACTCGGGTCTGGTGGAAGACTGCCAGTTCTCTGCCCAGGGCATCTGCTCGGAGAACGTTCGGTACGTAGACGGTCCCGATGGTGAGCCGAGGCTCGCGCCGCGCAACAAGCTCGGAGCGACCACCTACCACGATGTGCAGGCCCGTTACGAGCTGCCGTGGAACGGTACGGTCAAGTTGGGCGTGAACAACATCTTCAAGAAGCGCGCCCCGACGTCCTACCAGGCATTCGCAAACTCGTTCGACCCGCAGTACGACATCCCGGACTCCCAGTACCTGTACATGGAGTACGTGCAGCGGTTCTGATCGGCTAGCCGGTCAACAACCGATGTCAGGAGGCGGCCCCGGAAACGGGGCCGCCTTTTTTGTGACCGACGAACGTCGGGATCAATCCAGCCGCAACTCGGCGTCCCCCGAGAACGTCTCCATCCGGATTTCCCCCGCACCGGCGCCGTACCGGTGCTGGAAACTCGCGCCCGGCCCGTGCCGCGGCCGCTCGATTTCCGCCCCTGGAGCGGACAGGTCGCCACTGAAACTCTCGCCCGAGACGTCTGCAGACAGGTCAGGTGGCAGACGCAGCGAAATATCCCCGCTGACGCTCTCTGCGCTGATCGAACCACCGCTGGACAATCCGGTGGCAAAGGCCATGTCGCCGGAAACGCTCTCGCCCTCCAGCTCCCGTATGCGCGACTCGTGCGCCCGGACGTCCACGTCGCCCGATACGGTGGCGACCTTTACGCGACCGCCCAAGCGTCCGCTCAGGTCGATATCGCCGCTCACGCTCTCCAGATCCACATCCGTCGAGTTGATGGTGAGGCGCATGTCGCCACTCACGATGTCGATGCCGACCTCTCCCGGGGCGCCGACCACGGCGATATTGCCGCTGACACTGTCGATGGACAGCGCACGCGCTGCAGTTCCCTGGACGTCGATATCCGCCGATACCCCATCGATATCGAGCTCCGCCCGCAACGGCACCATCAACCGCAGCTCGCTCGGTTCGCTGTTGTCTCCGGACAGGAATCCGAGGCGGCCCTGGTTGGGGTACTTGACCTTGATCGAAAGGCGCCGCGAGTCGCCGTCCACCTCGAGCTTTTCCACCCCCTCGCCGAGATGGCCGCGGAGCTGCACCAGGGGACGATCCCAAACCTCGACATCAATGCGTCCCTTGATGTTCTCGATCTCCAACCTGCCCTCGGGGTCCAGGCGGTGCTCCTGGTTGATGGGGGTCTTTGCGAAGGCGCCCAGGGCCACGAGCAACAGACCACTACCCAGGATCGCAGCTCGTGCGGCATTACGCGTTGTCGGTTTCATGCGGGTCTCCGGTTCAGCTGAATGCGGCGCGCCGGGCCAGGGCCAGGCGCTGTTTGTGGGTCCGATGGAGTTGCTCCAGCAACAATCGGGACCCGGGATCACGGGCCAGGGCCTGCTGGATGATTTCCAGATTGCGGTCCAGCTCCTCGTAGGCCGGTTGTAGCGGTGCCGGGACCCCGGCGGCCACTCGGGTCTCAAGCAGGGCTGCGTCGTACTGCCGTGCCAGCCCTTCGGCCTGCGCCTGCACTTGCGCTCGGGCCGGATCCCGCTGTGAATGCGGCCCCTGCATGATGCTCCACCAACCTGCCGAGCCAACGACCATGGCCAGTGCGGCAGCGACCGAGAACAGTGGACGCCAGTGCGGCCTCTTCGACCTTGCCGGCTGCTCCACGGGTTGTGGGCCCAGTCGACCCTGGACACCGGGCCACAGGTCCCGCCGGGGTACCGCCTCGCGCCGGAGCGCCCGCAGGCGCAGTCGCAGGTCCTGATCGTCCGGATGTTCCACTCTGCTCATGACGCCCCTCCCAAACGTTGGCGCAGCAGGCCCCGCGCTCGGTGCAGCTGCGCCTTGGAACTCCCGATCGCCATACCGAGTTCGCTGGCGATCTCCTCGTGTGTCCAGCCTTCGATGTCGTAGAGCACGAGTACGGCGCGCGCACGTGGCGGCAACGACGCCACTGTCCGCTCCAGGTCCATGGCCAGGGCAGTGCCATCGCCGGCCGAATCGGGTACGCCGACCAGCCACAGCCCGTCGTCGCCGCCGCCGTCCTGCGGCTTGGCGCGGCTGCGGCGCATCTCCATCAGCGCGGTCGTCACGGCCAGCCGATGCAGCCACGTAGACAGGGCTGCCTCGAACCGGAAGCCGGGCAACGCCTGCCAGGCCCGGACAAACGCTTCCTGCGTCAGGTCGTCGGCCCGACCACCATGGCCGCCGACCAGGCGGAGGATGACTCCGCGCACGCGCCCGACATGTTGGCGGTAGATAGCCTCGAACGCTGCCACGTCGCCTGACATCGCGGCACGCACCAAGGCGCGCTCCGATATCGGTTCCGATGTGTCGGCTTCGACGAGGCCAGGCGGCTCGATCACGGCAGTGAGCATGCCATTGGGATGCCAGGGCGGCCGAAAAGGTTTAAGGCGGCCCGGGGCGGCAATGCCGCACCGGGCTCCCGGTCGCGGCTGAAGCCGCTCCTACAGCGGGCCGGAAGCGGCCCCGCTGGCGCTACGCGCCCTGGTCCAGGCGGGCAGCGATGCGCTGTTGCTCGTCCTTCAGGGCCTGCGGCATGCGCGGGCCGAACCCGTCGAGATACTCGCCAATGCCTTCGAACTCGGCCTGCCAGCCCTCGCGGTCGAAACCGAAGAGCTTGGCGCGAGCCTCCTGGTCGAGCTCGACGCCGTCGAGATCCAGATCCGTCGGGTCGGGCAGCAGCCCGACCGGGGTCTCCCTCGCGCCGACGGTGCCTTTCACGCGCTGGATCATCCATTCCAGCACGCGCAGGTTGTCGCCGAAGCCCGGCCAGAGGAACTTGCCGTCATCGCCCTTGCGGAACCAGTTGACGTGGAAGATCTTCGGCAGCTTGTTGCCGCCGTTGTCGAACGACAGCCAGTGGTTGAAGTAGTCGGCGAAGTTGTAGCCGCAGAACGGCTTCATCGCCATCGGGTCGCGGCGCATCACGCCCACCGCGCCGGTCGCGGCGGCCGTGGTTTCCGACCCCATCGCCGCCCCGACCAGCACGCCATGGGTCCAGTCGCGGGCTTCGAACACCAGCGGGACGAGCGAGGCGCGGCGGCCGCCGAAGACGATCGCGCTGATCGGCACGCCCTCGGGATTTTCCGCCTCCGGTGACCAGCTGGGGCACTGCTTGGCCGATACCGTGAAGCGGGCATTGGGATGGGCCGCCGGCCGCTTGTCGGCATCGTAGGGCTCGCCGCGCCAGTCGATTGCCGGCTCGCCCTCTCCCAGCCCCTCCCACCACGGCTGGTTGTCGCCGGTGACGCCGACATTGGTGAAGATGGTGTTGCGGCGGATCGACGCCAACGCATTGGGGTTCGACTTCGCTGAAGTACCCGGCGCCACGCCGAAGAAACCCGCCTCCGGGTTGATCGCGTACAGGCGCCCGTCCTTGCCCGGGCGCATCCAGCAGATGTCGTCGCCGATGGTGGAAATCTTCCAGCCATCCTTGAGGTAACCCTCCGGCGGGATCAGCATCGCCAGGTTGGTCTTGCCGCAGGCGGACGGGAAAGCGGCGGCAATGTAGTGGGTCTCGCCCTGCGGATCCTGCAGGCCGAGGATCAACATGTGTTCCGCCAGCCAACCCTCGCTGCGGGCCTGGTGGCTGGCAATGCGAAGGGCATGGCACTTCTTGCCCAGCAGCGCGTTGCCGCCGTAGCCCGAGCCGTAGGACTTGATCGCCAGCTCTTCCGGGAAGTGCATGATGAAACGACGATCCGGGTCCAGCTCGCCAATGGAGTGCAGACCCTTCACGAAGGCACCGCCGCGCTCACCCTCGCGTTCGATACGCGCCAGTGCCGGCGCGCCCATGCGGGTCATGATCCGCATGTTGGCGACCACGTACGGGCTGTCGGTGATCTCGACGCCGCAGCGCGAGAGCGGCGAGTCGATCGGTCCCATGCAGTAGGGCACCACGTACAGGGTTCGGCCCTGCATGCAGCCGTCGAGCAGCGCGTCCATCTTCGCGTGCGCTTCGGCGGGCGCCATCCAGTGGTTGTTCGGGCCGGCATCTTCCCGCTCGCTGGTGCACACGAAGGTCAGGTGCTCCACGCGCGCGACGTCGTCGGGATCGGACCGGTGCAACCAGCTGCCCGGGTGGGTCTGCTCGTTGAGCTTCACCATGGTGCCGTCGGCTTCCATCTGCCGGACCAGTTCCGCATTCTCCGCGTCGCTGCCATCACACCAGTGCACCCGATCCGGGCGGGTCAATGCGGCGACTTCGGCCACCCACTGGTTGAGCGACGCCAGGCGGCTGCCTGGATGGGTAGAAGCGGAAACATCCTGGGTGATTGCGTTCACGACGGCGGCCTCCAGCCGAAAAGGTTCATGACGAGGACCCGCGGCGGCGGGCGGATGCGGAAATCAGGCGCCCGGGATGAGCGTGGCCATCACGTGCTCGACGTAGGCCTCGAACTCTTCGTGCTGCAGCCGGGCGTGGTGCAACTGCAGGTTGAGCTGCAGGAAGCCGACATAGGCGGCGTACGCCAGGCGGGCGCGGTGCTGGGCTTCGGTGCGTGGCAGACCCGCCTGCCGGAACGATGCGGTGAGGTAATCGAATCGGCGCTGCGACACGCGCCCGATGACCGGCTGCACCACCGGGTGGTCCAGCGCCTTGAGCAGCTCGGAGTACACCACGTGCGACTTGTATTCGTGCGCGACCAGGTCGAACAGCGCGCGCAGCCGGGCCCGGGGATCGGCAATGACCTCCAGCTGTCCGAACACCTGCTCCTGCTCGACCTTCTCCCAGCGCTCGAGTGCGGCCACGAGCAGCGCCTCGCGGGACGGAAAGTGCCAGTAGAAGCTGCCCTTGGTGACGCCCAGCCGACGTGCCAGCGGTTCAACCGCGACGGCGGCCACGCCCTGTTCGGCGATCAGGTCCAGCGCCGCCTGTGCCCAGTCCTCGGCGCTCAGGCGGGCGTTTCGATCGGACTTGGCAGGGGACTTGGTGACGGCCATGAACGGGAGATTGTAGCAACCATACGGGCCCGGCAGGGAACGTACGTCGCCTGTTGACAGCAGGCACTCCGGTTTCCATACTCGAGCGTATGTTGATGCGGGGTCGAGTGTGGGGAATCGTGCACCGGTTTCCCGCGACATCAACACGACCGCGCCTATCCTGTCCTTCCCAGCGCCACACCGTTTGCCGGAGTGCCTTGCATGAGTATCGCCGCACCGTTCCTCGTCCTTCTCCTGGTGGGCGCCTTCGCTGCCTACCACCGGATGCGCCTGGCTACCTGGACGGCCCTGACCGCCGTCGCGCTGGTGGCTGCATGGCTGCTGGGGGCCCATCCCGTGGCCACCATCGTCGCCGCGGTCATCACCGCGCTCATCGCCGTGCCGCTGCTTGTGCCGGCGATCCGCCTGCCGGCCATCACCGCGCCGCTGCTCGGCTTCTACACCAAGATCCTCCCGCCACTGTCGGAAACCGAGCGGGTCGCGCTGGAGGCCGGCACCGTCGGCTTCGAAGGCGAGCTGTTCTCGGGCAAACCGGACTGGCAGGTGCTGCTCGACCAGCCGGCGCCGACACTGACGGCCGAGGAACAGGCCTTCATCGACGGCCCGGTCGAAGAGCTGTGCCGGATGACCAACGACTGGGATATCACCCACGTACGCGCCGACCTGCCGCCGGAAATGTGGGAGTTCATCAAGAAGAACAAGTTCTTCGGGATGATCGTGCCGAAGGAATACGGCGGCCTGGGCTTCAGCGCATTGGGCAACCACAAGGTCATCCAGAAGCTGGCCTCGGTGTCCTCGGTGGTCAGTTCCACGGTCGGCGTGCCCAACTCCCTCGGGCCGGCCGAGTTGCTGATGCACTACGGCACGCAGGAACAGAAGGACCACTACCTGCCCCGCCTGGCCGACGGCCGCGAAGTGCCCTGCTTCGCCCTCACCGGCCCTTGGGCGGGTTCGGATGCGACCTCGATCCCGGACTTCGGCATCGTCTGCATGGGCGACTGGAACGGCGCCAACGTGGTCGGCGTCAAGCTGACCTTCGACAAGCGCTACATCACCTTGGCGCCGGTTGCCTCGCTGATCGGGATGGCGTTCCGCATGTACGACCCGGACGGCATCCTCGGCGACAAGCGCGACATCGGCATCAGCCTCGCGCTGCTGCCACGCGAGACGCCCGGGATCGACATCGGCCGCCGCCACTTCCCGCTCAACAGCCCGTTCCAGAACGGCCCGCTCAGCGGCCGCGAGGTCTTCATCCCGCTGAGCCAGCTGATCGGTGGCGAAGCGTATGCCGGCAAGGGCTGGCAGATGCTGGTGGAGTGCCTGTCGATTGGTCGCTCCATCACCCTGCCCTCCACCGCGAGCGGCGGTGCCAAGCTGGCCGCCGTCGCGACCGGTTCCTATGCCCGGATCCGCAAGCAGTTCGGCCTGTCGATCGGCCGTTTCGAAGGCGTGCAGGAGGCGCTGGCGCGCATCGCCGGCAACGCCTACACGATCAGCGCGCTGTCGGAGGCTTCGGCCGCCGCCGTGGCGCGCGGTGAACTGCCCGCGGTGCCCTCGACGATCTCCAAGTACCACTGTACCGAGATGGGCCGGCAGGTCGCCCAGGACGCGATGGACATCCACGGCGGCAAGGGCATCATCCTGGGCCCGAAGAATTATCTGGGCCGCGCGTGGCAGGCTTCGCCGATCGCGATCACCGTGGAAGGCGCAAACATCATGACGCGCTCGCTGATGATCTTCGGCCAGGGCGCGATCCTCTGCCATCCGTGGGTGCTCAAGGAGATGAAGGCGGCCACGCTGGAGGACGAGGACGAGCGGCTGCGCGAGTTCGACCGCAACCTGTTCGGCCACATCGGCTTCGCGATTTCCAATGCGGTGCGTTCGCTGTGGTTCGGCTTGACCGGCGCCCGTTTCGGAAAGGCGCCGGGCGATGCCTACACCCGCCGCTTCTATCGCAAGCTCAACCGCTACTCGGCGGCGCTGGCGCTCTGCGCGGATACCTCGATGCTGCTGCTGGGCGGGAAGTTGAAGTTCAAGGAGTCGCTGTCGGGCCGCTTGGGCGACGTGCTCAGCCAGCTCTACATCACCAGCGCGCTGCTCAAGCGCTATGAGGATTGGGGCCGCCCGGAGGCCGACCAACCGCTGCTGGCCTGGTCGTTCCATGACGCCGTCCACAAGATGGAGGTCTCGCTTTCGGCCGCGCTGCGTAACTTCCCGGTGCGTCCGGTCGGCTGGTTGCTGTGGGCACTGATCTTCCCCCTGGGTCGCCGGGCACAGGCACCGAGTGACCGCCTGGGCCGCCGCGCCGCATCGTTGCTGATGACCCCGAACGAGGCGCGGGACCGGCTGGCCGAAGGCGTGTTCACCACGCCCACCGCCACCAACCCGGCAGGCCGCATCGACAGCTACCTGCCGGCGGTGGTCCTGGCCGAGCCGGTCGAGCGGAAGTTCCTCAAGGCGCTCAAGAGCAGCGGCATCGAGTCACTCACTTTCGCCGAGCAGCTCGAGGAAGGGGTGCGCGAGGGGTGGATCACGGCCGACGAGCGTCGCCAGCTCGAAGAGCTGCGGGAGATGACAGTGGACGCGATCAGCGTCGACGACTTCGACCCGGCGGAACTTCGTTCGGCGGGCTACCGGGAAGACGACCAGCCGCAGCGCGACGTCGCCTGATCACCGGCTGGCGGGTGACGGCTCTTTGCCCTCGCCCGCCAGCCGGTCGCTGTCCCGCGCATCGGGCAATGCCCGCTGCGCACGCACCACGCTCCACGCGCCAGCCGTCATCCCCAGGGCGATGAAGATTCCGGTGGCGAAAACCACGCTCGACCCGAAGATGGCCAGGCCCTTGTGCAACCACACGAACGTGAGATCGCCGCCCCGGTAGATCGCGGTATCGATCGCCGCCTTTGCCTTGTAGCGGGCTTCACGGTCGACGCGGGTGTACAGGGTTTCGCGTGCGGGCTTGGCGAGCGAGAACTCGCCGGCGCGGGTGGCCACCTGCACCATCGCCACCAGGATGGGAAGCGGCGACGCCGCAAGCATGCAGTAGCCGACCAGGATGGCCGCCGCCGGTACCAGCAGTGCGGGCGCCACGCCATGTCGCCGCAGCAGCCAGCGGGTGACGAACAGCTGCACCAGCAGGGTCAGCCCGTTCACCGCCCAGTCCACGGTGGCGTAGTAGCGCGTCCCTGCCTCCGGGCCCGGATAGAACTCCCGGACGATCTGGGCCTGCTCGTTGTACAGCAGCGTCCCCACGCCCACCCCGAAGAAGCCGGTGATCGCCAGCGCACGCAGCAGCGGCTGTTCCCATACGAGCTTCAGGCCCGCCAGCACCGAACCACCCATCGCCTCTTCGCCGCCATGCGCGCCCGCCTTGCGCTCGCGCCGCAACGCCCACGGGCGCAGTTTGACGATGCACAACAGGCACACCGCGAGGAAGCCGGCGGAGACAAGCAACAGGTTGGCCAGACCCAGCGGCCCTACCAGCACGCGGGTAATACCCGGACCGACCAGTGCACCGATCGTGCCGCCCGCGCCGATATAGCCGTAGACCCGCTTGGCGTGCTCGTTGTCGAACACATCGGCCATGAAGCTCCAAAACACCGTCACGGCGAACAGGTTGAACACCGCGGTCCAGACGAAGAAGGCCGCGCCGCGACCGGGCATCGTCGTGTGGAACAGCCAGTAGAAGCCGGCAAGGCAGGCGATGAAGAACAGGTACACCGCCGGCAGGAACACCCGGCGCGGAAAGCGCGCCACCAGGGCGCCGTAGACGGGTTGCGCCAGCACCATGGCGACGAAGGTCATGCTGAAGAGCACCTGGAGGGTGTATTCACCCAGGGCGAACCCCGCATCCCCGCTCCAGTCCACCAGCCAGCGCGGGAACACGGCCGCGGCGTCTCCCGACGCTCCCATCGCATCACGCACCGGGCGCAACACGTAGTAGCCGCACAGCAAACTGAAGAAGTACAGCAACGCCCACCACAGTGGTGGCGAGGCCGCCAGCTCGGTACGCAGGCGACGGAACCGTCCGGCGATGGTGATCGGACTCACGCGGAGGTCGGCATCGGTGGCAACGGACAATGCAGCACGCCGCAGATGGTGCGCAGCAGCTCCGCCTCGGCGACATTGACCCGCCCGTCATGGCCGATCGAAGTAGTGACCGCTTCCACCAGCATCTGCTTGGCGATGGGATCCAGGCTGTCCAGCGGCATCCACGCGTCCTCCAGCGCAAGGACACCGCGCCGGGGTGGGTGGTAGGGCATGTGCTCATCGGGCAGCACGCTGCGCATCCCGGCGATGAACGCGTGCTGCGCCTGACGGGCATCGGCATGCCCGCTATGGGCGACAACGGCAAGCAGGGTCGCGATTGCGTCGCGCACCTGGTAAGGACGCTTCCTGCCGAAGGACACATGCCGGGATGGGTCGAGCGACTCGCGCAACTGGACGGTCAACAACCGGCCCAGGCAGTACTCGAACAGGGAAACATCCCCATCCGCCAGCACGGCGGCGTTGACCGCGTCCAGGAACGCCTCGAGCTGCGGTCGTGGCCGGCGACGCAGCACCGGGAAGCACAGGTTCGCCAGCGGAAGGCGAAGCATTGGATGGAGCGCCGCGAGATGCTGGCGGTTGAGGTGTGCAGCTTCGAACGCGACGTCCTTCCCCAGCCGCACGCCGATCGCCGCGACCTGCTGTTCGGCGATGTCCTTGCGGTGGTCGACCAGCAATCCCAACAGCAACGGCATTACCCGTTCGCGGTCGACCGCGATTGCGCGCAGCTCGGCGGGCAATGCCGCCATGATGGTATCGGCACTGAGGTAGTCGCCCGCGTCCGGATGGCCCACGTGCTCGGCGACCATCGGACCGGTGAGGACGTGGTCGCCGGCAACGGCCGGCAAGGCGCCGACACCGTGCAGGCCGAGGTGCATGTCCTCTTCCAGGCCCCGGGGCGGCGCTTCCAGCCACTGCCGGGAGAGTGACTCCAGCCGGTCGCTCGAAAAGCCCGGCTCGAGCGCCTGGATGCGCTCCACCAGGGGCGGATGGGTGGCGAGCCAGCGGCCAAACACCCCGTTGAAGGCGAGCCCCTCGCCGAACAGCATGTGGCTGACCTCCTCGGCATCGGCGCGCTGGCCGAGGTGCGAACCGTCGGGAAGGCCCCCGATCTTCTTCAGGGCCCCTGCAAGGCCCGCGGTCTGGCGGGTGAACTGCACGGCGCTGGCATCGGCCAGCCGTTCCCGGCTCCTGCTCACGCCAGCACGGATCATGCGTGCGAAGAACAGTCCGATGTAGCCGATCACCAGCGCCGCGATCGCCGCCACCAGGATCGGCGCGCCGGCGCCACCGCCACGCCCCCGGCCGCGGCCACTGAACGCGCCGAACCGGAGCACCTTGCTGCCGATGAGCGAGATCATCGCGATCCCGAACAGCACCCCGACCAGCCGCAGGTTCAGTCGCATGTCGCCGTTGAGCACGTGGCTGAACTCGTGGGCGACAACGCCCTGGAGCTCGTCGCGGTTGAGGCGGTCCAGCGCCCCGCGCGTGACCGCGATAACGGCGTCGGAGGTGGAGTAGCCGGCGGCGAAAGCGTTGATGCCGGCATCGTGCTCCAGCACGAACAGCGCCGGCATCGGTACGCCCGACGCAATGGAGACTTCCTCCACGACGTTGCGCAGCCGCTTCAGGTCGAGGTCCTGCGGATCGTCCGGTACCGGGGTACCGCCCAGTTGCAGCGCGACGGCCTCGCCTCCACCACCCAGCGTCGCCATCCGGTAGAGCGAACCCAACCCGACCACGGCTACCGTCGCCACGGCGGCGAAGATCAGCGCCTGCGGATCCGGCCCGACGACGAACCACACGGCCGCGTCCACCGCCAGCACCAGCCCGACCACGGCAAGGGCGAAGAGCAGGACAAGCCGGTTGGAAGCGCGGCGGGCGGCGGCCTGTTGTTCAAAGAAGTTCATCTACGCAGCACCTGCGGGATGCGCGAACACCGGAGCCGGCATCGACGCCGGCCCATGGGTCGGTGGATCAGAACTGGACCTGTGGCGCCTGGCGCATCTCCGGCTGGTCGGCCGGAATCTCGAGCAGGGCCGCCGGTTCAAAGCCGAAGTTGCCCGCCACGAGGCTGGAGGGGAAGACTTCGCGCTTGTTGTTGTAGGCCATTACCGAGTCGTTGTACGCCTGCCGGGCGAACGCGACCTTGTTCTCGGTGCTGGTGAGCTCTTCGGTGAGCTGCATCATGTTCTGGTTGGCTTTCAGGTCCGGATAGGCTTCCGACACCATCAGCAACCGGCCGAGCGCCCCTTCGAGCATGCCCTCGCTCGCACCGAGCTGCTTCATCGCCGCCGGATCACCCGCGCGACCCTTCGCCGCGGAGAGACCGGACATCGCCGCCGCGCGTGCGCTCATCACCGCCTCGAGCGTCTCCTTCTCGTGCGCCATGTAGCCCTTGGCTGTCTCCACCAGGTTGGGGATCAGCTCGAAGCGGCGCTGCAATTGCACGTCGATCTGGGCGAACGCATTCTTGTAGGCGTTCCGGGAAGTCACCAGGCCGTTGTAGATACCCACGCCCCAGAAGATGAACAGGGCCACTAAACCCAACAGAATCAGGAAGCTGAACGTCATTGTTCGCGAACCTCTGGATAACGGCGCTATGATCGGATGCACGCAGCATACGCAGGGGCAGCGACCTATGAAAGACGACGTCAATCGGCGCTCGCGGGCCAAGGGGCGGCTGGCGGCACTCGCCCTCCTCCTTCCGCTCACGCTCGGATCCACCGCGCAGACGGTGCTGCACTTGGAGGAATCCGGGGTCGCTGCCGCAGGGCCGGAACAGATCGCTTCGCTGCCCGAGACCGTTGTCGACGGTGTTGCCGCGGACTTCGCACCGGCTCCCCTGCCGCCTGCTGGCCCACCGCTGCCGGCGGGCTTCGACGTTCGCATGTTCGAAGCCATGGCCCAGCAGGTGGTCGTCGACCAGCGCGTGCCTGGCCTGGCGATGGCCATCGTGCATGACGGCAAGGTGCTTAGCGCACGCGGTTATGGCATCACCGATGTAAGCGATGCCGAGCCGGTGGATTCCCATACCGTTTTCCGCCTCGCCTCCCTGTCAAAGGGCTTCGCCGGCACGATGGCCGGGCTGCTGGTCAACGAGGGGGCGCTGCGATGGGACAGCCGCCTCACCGACTACGTCCCCAACTTCCAATTGAGCCGCCCCGGCGCGGCACAGCAGGTGACCGTCGCCGACATCCTGAGCCACCGTGTCGGCCTGTCCCGGAACTACTACGACCGCGACCTCGAGCGCTACGTTGATTACCGCACGCTCAGCCGCAAGTTGGCCGATGCCCCGCTCACCTGCGATCCGGGTACCTGCTATGCCTACCAGAACGTCGCCTTCAGCCTGATCGGCGACATCGTGTTCGCGGCCACGGGCGACTTCTACAGCCAGGAAGTCCAGCGTCGCCTGCTCAAGCCGCTGGGCATGAACGACGCCAGCCTCGGGCTGGAAGGCATTGAATCCAGTGCGCGCTGGGCCAAGCCCCACGTGCGCGGTCGTGGCGGTTGGGTGTCGGTGATGCCCAAGCCAACGTATTACGAAGTGGCCCCGGCAGCAGGCGTCAACGCCAGTGCCAGCGACATGGCCCAGTGGCTGATCGCCCAGAGTGGCCATCGTCCGGACGTGATCCCGGCACCGCTGCTGGCCACCCTGCACCAGCCGCTCGTGGACACGCCCTACCAGACGCGTTCCTCGGCGTGGCGCAGGGCACGGCTCGGTTCGGCCGGCTATGGGCTCGGCTGGCGGGTGTACGACTACTCGGGGCATCGCGTGGTCTACCACGCCGGTGCGGTGCAGGGTTATCGCGGCATGATCGCCTTGCTGCCCGACAGCGACATCGGCATTGCGATGATGTGGAACGGCGAAAGCGCCCTGCCGGCCGGGCTGTTGCCGACGATGCTGGACCGCGCCCTCGACATTCCTTCGGACCTCACCGCCTGGATCGACATCGATTTCCAGCAGCCGACCTATTACGCCGAGCGTGACACACCGGCCGCCGGCAGCAACGCGGCCGCTGCGACGGCTGCACCGCGGTAGCAACAACTCCAGCGCAAACAAAAAAGCTCCCTCCCGCCTGGGCTGCGGGAGGGAGCTGCTTGCGTGTTGCGGTATCGGGTAGCGCGGCCTAGATCATCGGCGCCGGGGTTGCCGGCATCGCAGTCGGAGCCGCCTGCTTCTTGGTCGAACGGCGCGATGCCTTCTTCGCGGCCGGCTTCTTCGCGGCCGACTTCTTGCTTGCGGCCTTCTTGGCTGCCGGCTTCTTCACCGCCGCCTTCTTGGCGGTCTTCTTGGCGGCCGGCTTGCGCGCCGTCGACTTCTTGGCCGTCGACTTCTTGGCAGCCGACTTGCGGGCGGTGGCCTTCTTGGCCGTCGCCTTCTTCGCAGTCTTCTTTGCGGCCTTCTTGGCTACCGGCTTCTTGGCAGTTGCCTTCTTCGCGGTCTTCCGGGTCGCCGTCTTCTTGCTGGCGGACTTCTTGGCGGCCGACTTCTTGGCCGTCGCCTTCTTCGCGGTCTTCTTGGTCGCGGACTTCTTCACCGCCTTCTTGGCGGCCGGCTTCTTCACTGCCTTCTTGGCGGCGGGCTTCTTGGCCGCGGACTTCTTGGCGACCTTCTTGGCTGCCGGCTTCTTGGCGGCAACCTTCTTGGTCGCCTTCTTCGCGGCAGGCTTCTTTTTCGCAGCTTTCTTAGTGGCCATGTGATGGCTCCTCGTCAGTGGTCTATCGGGGTGTACAGCCCAGTACCAAGTGCATCGCGGGGGGCGACCCCGCGACCAGCCGCCGGAGCAAGGCGCTCCAGAACGGATGGGTGGAAACCCGACGCGCCGTCATGTCGATCCGCTACCGCGGACAAACAAAAACCCGATCCGCCGTCTGCGAACCGGGTTGCATGCATCGGGTTGTTCTGCGATCGCGTGGGGTACTCCGCCAGTGACGGGGAGGCCACCTCCACCTTGTCGACTGCAAGTGCGAAGGTTTGGCGTGTACGGCACGTTGTCGCGTTGGCTCTGCTCACTCGCTTCCGTTGGAAACGTCTGCTGGGCGAAACCTAATCACGGTTTTTACAGGTGTCAACAATTACCGAAGCCGCATGCGATGCGTGATCACCGGTCGTTCCGACATCGAACAACGCATGTACTGCTGCCGATACGCGGACTCGCATGCGATATGGACCCGATGGTTTTCTGAAGCCATCCCGCAAAGCCAAGCCGGGCGCGGGCTGCGGCATGGAGCATCGGGTTTGTGGTGGATCCAGCAACGAACGGCAGCGTTTTCGGCGACCCATACCGGATGGCTAAAATTTAGCCACGCCACCCTGGGTGGCAGGTGTTTGGCCTTTGCCGCTTTTCGCGTTGCACAAACTGGTTTTGCGCCGATATGCGCAGCCCCCGAACAAAAAAACTCCGCGCCATGGGGCGCGGATTTCTTCACCGGGTTCGCGATCCGCGATACGGATGCGGCCATGCGCGGCGCTGCGAACTCAGTGGTCGTCTTCCTCGAGCAACTCGGCATAGGCGTCGGGGTCGAGCAGGTCGTTGAGCTGCGAAGCGTCCTCGGCTTCGATCACGAAGATCCAGCCCTCGCCAAACGCATCCTCGTTGATCGTCTCCGGCTTGTCGCCGAGCGCATCGTTGATGGCGACAACGGTGCCGCTGACCGGTGCGTAGATGTCGGACGCCGCCTTCACCGACTCGACCACCGCGCAGGCATTGCCGGCGTCGACGTGGTCGCCGACGTTGGGCAGCTCGACATAGACGAGGTCGCCCAGCAGGCCCTGGGCGTGGTCGGAAATGCCGACCGTCACCTTGCCGTCGCCTTCGACGCGGGCCCACTCGTGGGACTTCATGAACTTCAGGTCGCCGGGAATCTCACTCATGGGGTGCTCCGCTGCTACGGGGTGGGTGGCTGGAAGGGGCATTAGTGTAACCACGCCGGGCCTGCCCCGGTCGAGCGTGGGGAAGCGTCATTCCAGTACGCCCGGCTGCACCTGGCCTTCGCGCACGAACGGGAACCTGACCACGCGCACTGGCACTTCCCGACCCCGGATATCGACCCTCGCAACGCCCGACTGCCCGAGCGCGAGCTCCCCGGCCGGAACGCGGGCCAGCGCGATCGCCTTGCCAAGGGTGGGCGAAAAGGTCCCCGAGAGGATTTCGCCCTCGCCGTGTTCGGTCAGCACCTTCTGCCCATGGCGGAGGACGCCGCGCTCATCCATCACCAGTCCGATCATCTGCCGCGGTGCGCCGGCTGCCTTCTGCTGTTCGATCACGTCCCGGCCGATGAACCCGCGCCCTTCGTCGAGCGCGACCGTCCATCCCAGCGCGGCTTCATACGGCGACACGTCCTCGTCCATGTCCTGGCCATAGAGGTTCAGTCCTGCTTCCAGGCGCAGGGTGTCGCGGGCGCCCAGGCCAGCCGGCCCAACGCCGGCTTCCAGCAGCGCATCCCAGAGCGGGACCGTGGCACCCCGGGGCACGACAATCTCGAAGCCGTCCTCGCCGGTGTAGCCGGTACGTGCGATGAAGACTTCGGTGCCGTTTGGCAAAGAGGCGGTGCGAGCCGCGAACCTGCCCAGCTTGCCGATGCGCTCGCGATCCTCCTCGCGCAGCAGGGAGACCACCTTCTCCCGCGCCGTCGGCCCTTGCACCGCGATCATCCCGAAGTCGTCGCGCTCGGTGACCTCCACCTCGAACGGCAGGGCCTGCTCGCGGATCCAGGCGAGGTCCTTCTCGCGGGTAGCGGCATTGACCACCAGCCGGAAGAAGGTCTCGTCCATGAAGTAGACGATCAGGTCATCGATCACGCCGCCACGCGGGTTGAGCATGCAGGTGTAGAGCGCCTTGCCGGGCTTGGAGAGCTTGTCGACCGAGTTGGCGACGAGCCTGCGCAGGAATTCGCGCACCCGCCCGCCGCGCAGGTCGACGACGGTCATGTGGCTGACGTCGAACATGCCGGCATCCTTCCGCACCATGTGGTGCTCGTCGATCTGCGATCCGTAGTGGATCGGCATGTCCCAGCCGCCGAAGTCGACCATCTTCGCGCCCAGGGCGCGGTGGCTTTCGTTGAGGATGGTCTTCTGCGTCATCAGGGTCGGCCCGGAAGGAGTTGGCCGGCCATTATCCCAGAGGGACGCGGTGCGTGTTGTTCGGCCCGTCGCTGGACCGCAGCCGCGGCACCATGCGCGCAACCCGGCTACTTGGTCAGGATCAGCTTGTCGTTGCGGGTGTGCCGCAGGCGGTAGGTCTCGCCTCCGTGCCGAATCAGCACCTCCCGGCACCCACGCAGCAGGGCGTCGCTGTCCAGCGGGAGGACCATGGGCGTGCGGTCCGGCGAGGTCGCGGCGGGTCGGCCGGAAAGCGGGCGGCGGAGGGTGAGCGGTGCGGACGTCATCATCTGGGCGGCCATGTTCGCGAGCCTCTCTCGAAGGGAGAGTTTATGATAATGATTCTCATTACCTATGCAACCACCTGGAAACTCAGCCGACCGCCGCCCTCACCTGCTGCCATGCCGCATCATCCAGCCCGTCGGACAGCTCCACTGCCTTCAGGTTCTGGAGCAGTTGCTCCGGATGGCTGGCACCCAGGATGACGCTCGAGACGTGCGGGTTCCGCAGACACCATGCGATGGCCAGTGGCGCGGGCGCAACGCCCAGGCGCCCGGCGGTGGCGGTGAAGCGCCGCACCCTCTCCAGCCGTTGTGCTTCCGCGTCCCCCAGCACCATGCGCTTCAGCCAGCCGTGGCCTTCGTGTCCCAGACGCGTCTGCTCGGGAATGCCGTCGTTGTACTTGCCCGTGAGCAACCCCGAGGCCAACGGCGACCACGTGGTGGTACCCAGCCCGAACTCGGCATACAGCGGCGCGTACTCCAGCTCGACCCGCTCCCGATGCAGCAGGTTGTATTGCGGCTGCTCCATCGTCGGTGGATGCAGGTGATGGTGGCGGGCAATCCTGTGCGCCTCCCTGATCTGCGTCGCCGACCACTCCGACGTGCCCCAGTACAGCACCTTGCCCTGCCGGACCAGGGCGTCCATCGCCCACACCGTTTCCTCGATGGGTGTATCGGGGTCGGGGCGGTGACAGTAATAGAGATCGAGATAGTCGACCCGGAGTCGCTGCAGCGCGCCATGGCAGGCGTCGGTGACGTGCTTGCGCGAGAGCCCTTTCTGGGTCGGACGCGGGTCGCTGGCGGAGCCGAAGAAGACCTTGCTGGACACGCAGTAGCCATCGCGCGGCAGGCGCAGGTCGGCGATCACGTCACCCATCATGCTTTCCGCCTGGCCGTTGGCGTACCCCTCGGCGTTGTCGAAGAAGTTGATGCCGTTGTCCCAGGCCGTGGCGATCAGATCGCGTGCGACCGACCGTCCCACCTGGCTGGCGAAAGTGACCCATGCGCCGAACGACAGTGCGGACAACTGAAGGCCGGACGAACCAAGGCGACGGTACTGCATGGATCGCTCCATTGACGGGGACGCAAGCAGTGTAAGCCGCCATGCAGTCGATGCAGGCGCGTCGGCCCCGGCCGCCGCTGCGTTACAATGGACCAGTTCCTCCTCCGGGGAGTAGCCACCCGTACCGCCCGGCGATACGGGCCGTGCGTCAACATGCTTGGCCCCACCGGCCATGGCGTACGGCGGACCAGAGCGGTCCGAAGCAAGACCGAAGGCAGGCGTAGCGCGAATGACCCTTGCGCCGGGCGGCGATGCCGTGCCGGTCGCGGGGCCGGGCCGCGCGACGTCTGCTGCCTTCGCGCCTTGCCCGGCCCCGGACCCCTGATGGACGAACTTCCCCTGCAGGCCCTGTTGCTGTCGACCGGTACCGTGGCGGTCGCCGAGATCGGCGACAAGACCCAGCTGCTCGCCCTGCTTTTGGCAGCGCGGTTCCGCAAGCCCTGGCCGATCATGGCCGGCATCCTGGTGGCGACGCTGCTCAACCACGCGCTCGCCGCCTGGGTGGGCGCACTTGCGGCCCAATGGCTGCACCCGGAAACCATGCGATGGATCGTGGCGGCGAGTTTCCTGGCAGTCGCGATCTGGGCGTTGAAGCCCGACACCCTCGACGACACCGGCAGGTTGCCCGCTCGCGGCGCCTTCGTGGCCACGGCCATCGCCTTCTTCCTTGCCGAGATCGGTGACAAGACCCAGGTCGCCACGGTGCTGCTGGCCGCCAAGTACGCGCCCTTCTGGGAGGTGGTGGCGGGCACCACCGCCGGCATGATGCTGGCGAACGTCCCGGTCGTCCTGCTCGGAGCGCGTTTTGCGGACCGGCTGCCATTGCACCTCGCGAGATACGTGGCCGCCGCGGTATTCGCCACGCTCGGCGCCTGGGTGGCCTGGCGCGGGCTCGCCTGAGCGGGGCCCGCGGCCGCGGGCGCGCCGACCTCCGGCTCCGCGCTATCCTCCGCCCCTGGGGACGGGGAGCGGGAGACCATGAGCAACCGCAGCATCGGCGAGGTCCTGGGTGCGGTGACCTCCCGGCCGGACGAGATCCTGCTGGAAATGGGCGCCGGCGGCGAGCTGCTGGTCGCTCGCCTGCGCGCGATCCTCGCCGCGCTGCTCCTGCTGCTCCCGCTGTTCAACGCCATCGGTGGCGGGTCCACCCGCGAAACCCTCAGCGGCCTGGCCGGCGCCATCCTCGTCAACGTGTTCTCGCAGGTCTGGCTTTACCTGGCGCACCGGCCCCGGCGCCATCGCTGGTTGCCGTTCGCGACCGCCGCCTTCGATGTCACCACCACCACCCTCGTCCTGGCGCTGCTCGCCTCCCACCACCTGCCGGCGGGCCTCAACAGCATGGTGGTGTGGGCCTTCTACCTGGTCGCCATCGTGCTCACTTCGCTGCGCAGCGACGGCCGCACGACCCTGCTCGCCGGTGCACTCGCACTGGTGGAGTACGGGGTGCTGGTCGCGGCGGTCTTCATGACGGTGGACTCACCCGAGCAACTGATCTCCAGCGACTACGGCTCGGTAAACGTCGCGACCCAGGCCCAGCGGCTGGTGCTGCTGGCGATGGTGACGGCGGTGACCCTGATGGTGGTCTACCGCATGCAGAGGGTGGTCGAACTGTCCGGCACCGACGGACTGACCCGGCTCCCGAACCGCACCTGGTTGATGCACGGCATGCCACGCCTGCTCGAGGCGACGGGCCGCGACGGTGGCAGCGTGAGCGTAGCCCTGCTCGACGTCGACCATTTCCGCCGCATCAACGAGGACGCTGGCGAACATGCCGGCGACCGCGCATTGCTGCACGTGGTGGCGGTGCTGCGGGCCATGCTCGAGCCGGGCGAGTGGCTGGTGCGGCTGGGCGGCGAGGAATTCGCGCTGGTGATGCCGCAGCCTCTGGGCACGGCCTGGGAGCGCGTGGATGCGATGAGGCGGCTGCTCGAGCAACGCCCGTTCGATCCCGAGCGGGGGCATCCCGAACCGATGCGGCTGACCTTCAGTGCCGGCGTGGCGGCCAGCCCGCACGACGGCCACGACCTGTCGCACCTGCTCCGCCGCGCCGACCAGCGCCTGCGCACCGCCAAGCATGAAGGTGGGAACAAGGTGATCGCCCGCGAAGGCTGAGTTGGCTGAATGAGCGGGAAGTTGCCGGACGCGCCGGCCTGCCATACGCTGCGCGGTCGCACGGCTGGCGCCGAAGGGGATAGTAGATGGATGGTCTGGCACGGGTCGCCTTCGGCCTGTTTGGCTTGTCGGTGCTCATCGGCATCGCGTGGCTGTTTTCCAACCACAAGAAGGCCGTCGACTGGCGCCTCGTCATCACCGGCATCGCGCTGCAGATAGGTTTTGCCGCGGTGGTGCTGCTCGTTCCGGGCGGCCGCGACGTGTTCGACGCGCTGGGCAATGGCTTCGTGCGCCTGTTGTCGTTCGTCAATGCAGGGTCGGAGTTCATCTTCGGGGGCCTGATGAACGTGGAGACCTACGGGTTCATCTTCGCGTTCCAGGTGCTGCCGACCATCATCTTCTTCGCCGCGCTGATGGGCGTGCTCTACCACCTGGGCGTCATGCAGCTGGTCGTGCGCGCCATGGCCTGGGCGATCATGAAGGTGATGCGCGTCTCCGGCGCCGAGACCACCAGCGTGTCCGCCAGCGTCTTCATCGGGCAGACCGAGGCGCCGCTGACCGTCCGCCCGTATATCAGCAAGATGACCGAGTCCGAGCTGATCACGATGATGATCGGCGGCATGGCCCACATCGCCGGCGGCGTACTGGCCGCGTACGTCGGGATGCTCGGCGGCGGCGATCCGGTGCAGCAGGCGTTCTACGCCAAGCACCTGCTCGCGGCATCGATCATGGCGGCGCCTGCGACCATGGTGGTGGCCAAGCTCCTGGTCCCGGAAACCGGCACGCCGCTGACCCGCGGCACCATCAAGATGGAGGTCGAGAAGACCACCAGCAACGTCATCGACGCCGCCGCGGCGGGCGCGGGCGACGGCCTGAAGCTGGCGCTGAACATCGGCGCGATGCTGCTGGCCTTCATCGCACTGATCGCGCTGATCAACTGGCCGCTGACCTGGATCGGCGAGGTCACCGGGCTGTCGGCACTGCTGGGCAAGCCGACGGACATGGCGACGCTGCTGGGCTACGTGTTGTCGCCGGTGGCCTGGCTGATCGGCGTGCCCTGGCAGGATGCGAACACCATCGGCGGGCTGATCGGCGAGAAGATCGTGCTCAACGAGTTCGTCGCCTACCTGCACCTCGCGGAAATCGTGAACGGCAATGCTCCGGGCGTCACCCTCACCGAGCAGGGCCGACTGATCGCGACCTATGCGCTGTGCGGCTTCGCCAATTTCAGCTCGATCGCAATCCAGATCGGTGGCATCGGCGGTCTTGCGCCCGATCGCCGGCAGGACCTGGCGCGGTTCGGACTGCGGGCCGTCCTCGGCGGGACCATCGCGACCTTGATGACGGCGACCATCGCCGGCGTGCTCACCTCCTTCGGCGCCTGATCGCGGAGATTGCGCATGGGCGTCGTCGTCATCGGTTCGTTCAACATCGACCATGTGTGGTCGCTGCCGGAGTTGCCGCGTCCCGGCGAGACCCGCTCCGGGACCTACCGCACCGGCCCCGGCGGCAAGGGCTTCAACCAGGTCATCGCAGCGGCCCGGGCCGGCGCGGCCACGACGTTCATCTGCGCGCTGGGCAGCGATGCCGGTGGCGCGCTGGCCCGCAGTCTCGCCGCCGGTGACGGCATCGACCTGCGCGCCCGGCCGTCGAATGATCCCACGGGGACGGCCGGCATCTACGTCGACCGCGACGGCCACAACAGCATCGTGATCGGGCCGGGCGCCAACGCCGACCTGTCGGCTGACCATGTCCGCGCACAGGCGGAGGCATTCGCCGGCGCAAAAGTGGTGCTGGCCCAGCTGGAGTCCCCGATCGACGCGGTCATGGCGGGCTTCCAGGCCGCACGCGAGGCGGGCGTCTTCACGCTGCTCAACCCGGCACCTGCGGACGCGCGGGTCCCTGCGCCGCTGCTGGCGCTGTGCGACCTCATCACCCCGAACGAATCCGAGTTCTGTGCTCAGCTGGCGCTCCACTGCGGCGAGCAGCTGGATGCGGAGGCGCTCGCCGCGCTCGATGACGAGCGTGTCCACGGCCTGTGCCGCCGCCTGCTGCCGGCAGGCACCGTGGTCATCACCATGGGTGCCGCCGGTTGCTTCGTCTCGCACGCCGATTCCGACCTCCGCGGCGACAACCGCCCCTGTTACCGCGTCCCGGCCACCCCAGCCCGCGCCATTGACACCACGGGCGCGGGCGATGCCTTCAGCGGTGCGCTGGCGGCCTCGTTGTCCGCGGGCCGGCCGGCGTTCCGGGACCACCTGGTGTTCGCGGCTCGCTACGCGGGCAAGGCGACCGAACGCGCCGGTGCCGCCGCCGCCATGCCCCGGCTTGAAGATCTCGGCGCCTGACCTCCTGCCGTAGAATCAGCCCCATGCGCATCGGCCCCCACACCATCGAACCGCGCGTGGTGCTCGCCCCGATGGCGGGCGTCACCGACAAGCCGTTCCGGGTGCTCTGCAAGCGCTTGGGCGCCGGGCTCTGCGTATCGGAGATGACCACCTCGGATCCGCGCTTCTGGAATACCGCCAAGTCGCGCCACCGCATGGACCACGCCGGTGAGCCCGCTCCGATCAGCGTGCAGATCGCCGGCACCGTGCCATCGGTGATGGCGGAGGCGGCGCGGCACAACGTCGCGCTGGGCGCCCAGATCATCGACATCAACATGGGCTGCCCGGCGAAGAAGGTCTGCAATGCGTGGGCCGGCTCGGCCCTGATGCGGGAGCCCGCGCTGGTGGCCCGGATCCTCGAGGCCGTGGTGGCCGCGGTCGACGTGCCGGTCACGCTCAAGATCCGCACCGGCTGGGCAGAGGGCCACCGCAACGCGCTGGAGATCGCCCGTATCGCCGAAGGCTGCGGGATCGCGGCATTGGCGGTGCATGGCCGCACGCGCGACCAGCAGTACAAGGGCGTGGCGGAATACGACACCATCGCCGAGGTCAAGGCGGCCCTGTCGATCCCGGTGATGGCGAATGGCGATATCGATTCCCCGCAGAAGGCGGCGGCTGTCCTGCAGTACACCGGCTGCGATGCCATCCTCGTCGGCCGCGCCGCGCAGGGCCGGCCCTGGATCTTCCGGGAGATCGCCCACTATCTCTCCACCGGGGAGCTCCTGCCCGAACCGCCGCTGCTGGAAGTGCGCGACATCCTGCTCGGGCACCTGGCGGGCCTGCACGCGTTCTACGGAGAAGAATCCGGCGTCCGCATCGCGCGCAAGCACCTGGGCTGGTACGCAAGGGACCGGCCGGAAAACGGCGCCTTCCGCGCCGTGGTGAACCGCGCGGAATCGGCCGGTGAACAGATGCTGCTGACGCGCCGCTACTTCGACGCGTTGATCGCGGGCGAACCGCCGGCGCTGTCGGCCGCTGCCTGAGCGGTAGGGCGCGCGGGCTCCGGCGTCCAGATCCGCCGCCACATCGCCGCCAACCGGTCGCTGGCCTCCCACGGCCACTCCATCTGGGTCGGGGCCACTTCCCGCCAGGCCGAGCCATCGTGCTCGGCCACCACGAAGCGGAACGAATAGTCCGGCTCCGCGCCCATCCTGAGGTCGCTCAGCACCAGCAGTCCATCGCGGCGTTCGGCTTTCATGAAGCCGCGGTTGAACCAGCGCAGGCGCCGCACCGCCGGATAGTCGAAGACCTCGCCGAGGGCCTGCACGTCGGAGGGATATTCACGGAACCGCATCGGCCCTTCGTCGGCCACCAGCGAGCGCTCGCCCTCGACGAAGCCCTCCGGCGTCATCGCCACCACCCGCCACAGCAGGATGTTGAACGGCATGGGGACGGAGAACCGCGGTGCGTCCTGCAGGTTCAACGCGGCCAGGGAGCGCTCCGCCTCCCGCTCCACCTGGAACTTCGCCAGTTGCGAAGCCCCCAGGTAGAGGGTGCTCGCCGCCAGCCCCGCCAGCAGTGCCTGCCTGCCCCAGCGCCGCTCGCGCGCCAACCAGGCGGCGACGCAACCCAGCAACAGCCAGACCGTGTAGAGCGGATCGATGATGAAGACGCTCGACCACATCACGGGCTTGGCCGAAAACGGCCACAGCAGCTGGGTGCCGTAGACGGTGAAGGCGTCCAGCAGGGGGTGTGTGAGCAGGGCGAGCTGGATCGCCCAGAACCAGCGCGCGGGGGACTCAGCGACCCGCTTGCCGCGGCTGCGGCACCACGCCCAGATCGCCCACGCAAGGAACGGCAGCACCAGCAGCGAATGGCTGACGCCCCGGTGCCAGGTCATGCGGTCGATCGGGTCGTCGGTCAACAGTCCAATCGGGATCACGTCGAGGTCGGGCAGCGTCCCCAGCGCCGCCCCGGCGAGCAAGGCGGCGCGTCGATGGCCGGCGGGCGCGATGGCGGCGGCTACGGCACCGCCAAGCAGTATCTGGGACAGGGAATCCATCGGCGCATGCTACCCGCGCCGCCGCCACGTCGGCATGTGCTGCTTGTCCCGGAAAACGTCTTGACCGTGAACACACTCTGGCGGCTGCACAATCCGGCCTGCACGTTGCTGTATCATGCGTGCCCATCCTTTTATCCGAATGCAAGGATATAGCGTCGATGTCCAGCTATCTCTTCACCTCCGAATCCGTTTCCGAAGGCCACCCCGACAAGATCGCCGACCAGATCTCCGATGCCGTCCTGGACGCGATCCTGGCCCAGGACAAGCGGGCGCGGGTCGCCTGCGAGACCATGGTGAAGACCGGTGCGGCCATCGTCGCCGGCGAGATCACCACCAACGCGTGGGTCGACATCGAGGATCTCGCCCGCCGGGTGATCAACGACATCGGCTACAACCGTTCAGACGTCGGCTTCGACGGCCATACCTGCGCGATCATCAACATGATCGGCAAGCAGTCGCTCGACATCGCCGCCGGCGTCGATGGCAGCCTGAAGAAGCAGAAGAAGCCGGAGGAGCAAGGCGCCGGCGACCAGGGCCTGATGTTCGGCTACGCCTGCAACGAGGCGCCGGAGTTCATGCCTGCGCCCATCTACTACAGCCACCGGCTGGTCGAGCAGCAGGCGAAGATCCGCAAGAAGAAGAATTCGCCCCTGCCCTGGCTGCGCCCCGATGCGAAGTCGCAGGTCACCCTGCGCTACGACAGCGACAACCGCATCGTCGGCATCGACGCCGTCGTCCTGTCGACCCAGCACGATCCGGGCGTGAAGCAGAAGGACCTGGTCGAGGCGGTGCGCGAGCACATCCTGCGCCCGGTGCTGCCCAAGGGCTGGCTGGATTCGCTGCCCAAGAACAAGGTGCACATCAACCCGACCGGCATCTTCGTGGTCGGTGGACCCGTGGGCGACTGCGGCCTCACCGGTCGCAAGATCATCGTCGACACCTACGGCGGCATGGCCCGCCATGGTGGTGGTGCGTTCTCGGGCAAGGACCCGTCCAAGGTCGACCGCTCGGCCGCCTACGCCGCACGCTACGTGGCCAAGAATGTCGTGGCCGCCGGCCTGGCCGACAAGTGCGAAGTGCAGCTCAGCTACGCCATCGGCGTGGCCGAGCCGACCTCCGTGTCCGTCACCACCTTCGGCACCGGCCGGCTGCCTGACGAGAAGATCGAGAAGCTGATCCGCAAGCACTTCGACCTGCGCCCGTACGGCATCGTCAAGATGCTCGACCTGATCCATCCGGTGTACCAGGCCACCGCGGCGTACGGGCACTTCGGACGCAAGCCGAAGGAGACCAGCTATACCGATTCCGCCGGCGTGTCGCACCAGGCCACGGCTTTCTCCTGGGAGAAGGTCGATCGCGCGGACGAGCTGCGCAAGGCCGCCAAGCTGTAAACGGGGAACCCGGCAGCTCCGAACCTGCCCCGCTCCACCCCGAAGAAAAAGGGCCGCGATTGCGGCCCTTTTTTGTTTGACCCGTGCCTGTTATCGCTCCACCGGCGAAGCATTCTTCACGTGCGTGTCCAGCCAGGCATCCTCCTCGGCCAGCATGTGCAGGACCGATTCGCGGGCGCGGTAGCCATGCGACTCCCTGGGCAGCATCACCAGCCGCGCTGTCCCGCCCAGCCCCTTCATCGCCGCGTACATGCGCTCGCTCTGCATGGGGTAGGTACCGGAGTTGTTGTCCTCCTCGCCGTGGATCATCAGCATCGGCTCATTGATGCGGCCGGCATGGTTGAACGGCGACATCGCCAGGTAGGTGCCGGTGGCATCCCAGTAGTTGCGCTCCTCCGCCTGGAAGCCGAACGGCGTCAGGGTGCGGTTGTAGGCACCGCTGCGCGCGATGCCCGCGCGGAACAGGTCGCTGTGGGCCAGCAGGTTGGCCGTCATGAACGCGCCATAGGAGTGCCCGCCGATCGCGATCCGGTGCCGGTCGGCGACGCCGCGGCGCACCACCTCTTCGACCGCCGCCTCGGCACTGGCCACGAGCTGCTCGATATAGGTGTCGTTGGGTTCGGCATCGCCCTCGCCGACAATGGGCATGCTCGGCCCGTCGAGTACCGCGTAGCCACGGGCGAGGAACCCGAGCGGTCCCCAATAGCTGATCGCGTTGAACCGGTGCGGCGAGCCGATGACCTGGCTGGCGGCATCGGCGGATTTGAACTCGCGCGGATAGGCCCACATCAGCATCGGCAGCGGCCCGTCGCGCTCGCGATCATAACCGGCAGGCAGGTAGAGG
>Ga0208179_1000223_pt1 | contig 42162 bp, 36 predicted proteins | sample Malvired_Geostar_FD_184238 | JGI IMG/M metagenome (GOLD analysis project Ga0208179, IMG submission 184238) | Marine viral communities from the Global Malaspina Expedition - Malaspina viral metaG DeepMed_Geostar (SPAdes) (version 2) | ecosystem: Environmental > Aquatic > Marine > Oceanic | place... | reverse complement strand
GATATGGGGCTGGGCGGCGAACCAGGCGTGGAATCCCAGACGGCTCTCCAGGTCGCCGCGACCGAAGCGGGCGGCGGCGAAGGCGTCCTCCCGCCAGACCTGGTCCATTTCCCGGGTCACGTCGGGCAGGCCGTCCACAGAGGCCAGGGGATCTGGGCCATCCAGCCAGGCCTCGACCTGCGCGGTGAGGCCGTCGTCGAACCTCTGGCCCTCCCGGGCGGCCCGCAGGGCGCGGCGGCGCATGGGGCCGGAGATCGCCCGGCCGGACGGGAAGGCGTTATAGGCGTAGGCCTGGCGCCGGGCCTGGTCGTGGCCGTTCTCCAGCAGCGCCTTGGCGTAGTTGTCCAGCAGGCGCGACAGGGGCGAGCCCGGCGGGACGACCTGCCGATCCTGGTGCTTGCTCAGCACCGAGGGGCTGCGCGGGTCGAAGCCGGAAAAATGGAAGAAGCCCAGGGGCTGGCCGTTGACCGTGCATGTCCCGCCGCTATCGGACAGGGTGCGCCCCTCCAGGTTCCAATAGGCGAGGTCGAGCCCCGGATCGCGCAGGATCGTCACGTCGCTGACGAGGCCAGGCGCCAGGTCCATCCACTTCTGGTCGGTGAAGAGGCCGTTCTCGAAGTCCACCCGGCAGTCGAATCGGCACTTTTCGGCCCACCAGTCGAGCAGGGCGAAGACCTCATCAGCCCGTCGCGCGGCCATGAAGCCCAGATTGAAGGCGCCCGAGGTCAGGATGGTATGGTCGTTGGGATTGGCCTCTCCGGCCAGGGGGCGCGTCAGGTGCGGGATCAGCACCAGGGGGGCCGCCTCAAGGCCGGCGCGGACCCGGTCGAGGGGACCGTACACGAAGATGTCCGGGTCCAGATAGGTCACCGAGGTCACCCCCGGCTCGGCCATGAGGCGTCGGAAGGCGTGGGGCTTGATCGCGGTGTTCAGCTCCAGGGCGTCGTAATAGACGCTCATGGGACCCACGGGAGCGCCGGTCTCAGCCGCCTCCATCACCCGGGCGAAGGGTTCGAGCACGGGGATGGGGCCGTCGGCGGCGATCACCACCCGGGCGGCGTCGGGTTCGGCCTGGGCCAGACTGCGCATGAGGACCGCGGCCTGGGCGGCGTAGTTCCGCGAGACGATGGTGAAGACGACGTCCAAGGGCCCGCTCCCGACAGCTGGCGCCCGCCCGACTGGCCGTGGCCCGGTGGGCCGGCCAGGATCAGGCGGCGGCGAGTAGTTCGTCGATGCGGCGGATGTCCTTCACCTCGGAAGCGATCCCGCCTTCCATCCGCATCACCTTGTTACAGTAGAGCCGCAAAAGTTCGGTGTCGTGGGAGGCCAGCACGAGGATGCCCGCCCGCTCCACCAGGTTCAGCAGCCGGCGGTGGGCCAGTTGCTTGAACTCGGAGTCGCCGACGGAAATCCATTCATCCATCAGCAGGACATCGGCCTCCACGGCGGTGGCGACGGCGAAGGCCAGGCGGGCCTGCATGCCGGCCGAATAGGTCTTCATCGGCATGGCGAGAAAGGGGCCAAGACCGCTGAAGGCGGCGATCTCGTCCATCTTGTCCTCGATCTCCTTGGAGCTCATGCCGGCGATGCGACCGCGGAGGCGGATATTGTCCACACCGGTGGCCGAAGGGTCGATGCCCAGGGACAGGTCCAGCAGGGCGGCGATGCGGCCGCGGACCTCGATCTGGCCCTCGTCCGGCTCATAGGCGCCCGACAGCGCGCGCAGCAGAGTCGTCTTGCCCGAGCCGTTGTGCCCGATGAGGCCCAGGCGGTCGCCCGGACGCAGGCTGAAGCTGATGTTCGACAGGGCCGTGACTTCGGTCGACCCGGTGTTTGACGAGCCGAGCCGCCCGCCGACCGTGACCCTGGCCAGGTTCTTCTTCAGCGATTTGGCGTCCACCCCATAGACGGGAAAACGCAGGCTGAGGTCGGTGACCGCGATCGAGACTTCGGGAGGCTTCATAGGTAGTGCACGATCCGGCGGCGGGTGACAGCGAAGACCGAGAAGGTGAGCGCCCATCCCAGAACCGCCGCAATAGCTAGCACGATATAGGAAAGCCCGTCGGGCTGCTCGCCCAGCAGCGGAGCGCGGATGGTGGTGAGCATGTGGTAGAACGGGTTCAGCGTCAGGAAGGCGTGGCGGTCGGGGAAGGCGTCAGGTTTCCAGAAGACCGGCGTCATGAATATGGCGAACTGCATCACCGACATGACGAACTGGGGAATGTCGCGGAATCGGGCCGAGGCGATGGCCACCAGAAGGCTGATCCAGGACAGGTTCAGCACCGTCAGCACCAGACCGCCCAGGGCCAACAGGGGATCGGCCACCCGCCACAGGCCGAAGATCACGATCACGCTGATGATGATCACCGCATGGTGGGCGAGGTTGATCAGGTTCCGCAGCACGGTGCGCCAGACGAAGGTGAACATGGGCAGGGCCGTCTGGCTCAGCATGTTCGCCGCATGGACGAAGGTGTCGCAGCCCTCGTTGATCGTGCCGGACATCAGGCCGAAGAAGACGATGCCCATGGCCACATAGGGCATGAACTCCGCCACCGAGATGCCGAACAGACGCGCATAGAGCAGGCCGATGCCCAGCACCATCAGGCCCATGGATATGGTGATCCAGAAGGGACCGAGGATGGAGCCGCGATAGCGCGACACCACATCGTGCCAGGCGAGCGACCAGGCGAGGCCGCGGCGGTCCCAGGACGTGATGAGGTCCCGCAGAGCCATGCTGAATTCGAACAGCGTGCCGCGCCGGCCGGTCCGCAGCATGTGTTGAGCGGATTCCATAGGGTCTCCCAAAGCGAGCGCCGCTGGTATCAGGTGCATTTTTAAGGCGCAAGCGTGGCGCCGGGGCCTTAGCTTTGCACGCGGGCCCCCGCGTGATAGCGCAAAGCCAGGGAGAGCGCCGCCAGCATGTCGTCCATCGATCAGTTTCATCGATCGCCGGTCCCGGCGCACCACGATCTGCGCCTGATGGAGCCCGCCCTCGAGGGCGCCGGCGTATGGATCGTCATCCCCTGCTACAAGGTCCGCGACCATATCCTGAACGTCCTCGCCAAGGTTCCGCCCTGGATCGACGGGGTCGTCTGTGTCGACGACGCCTGTCCAGACCGATCCGGCGATCTGATCGAGGCCGGGTGCGCCGACCCTCGGGTCCACGTGCTCCGCCTGCCGGAGAATCAGGGCGTCGGCGGCGCGACCCTGGCCGGCTATGGCGAGGCCGCGCGCCTGGGAGGGGTGATTCTGGTCAAGGTCGACGGTGACGACCAGATGGACCTTTCCTATCTGCCGCAGCTGGTGACGCCGATCCTGCTGGGGGAGGCCGACTACGCCAAGGGCAACCGGTTCTCATCGGTCAGCCACCTGCAGGGCATGCCCGGCGTGCGGATTCTGGGCAATGCCGGCCTAAGCTTCCTGGCCAAGCTCTCCACCGGCTACTGGAACGTGTTCGACCCCACCAACGGCTTCACCGCCATCGAGGCCAGCGTGGCCCGTCTGGTGGCCGAGAAGCGCGTGGCCAAGCGCTTCTTCTTCGAGACCGACCTCCTCTACCACCTGGGCACCCTGCGCGCGGTGGTCCGCGACGTGCCCATGCCGGCCCGCTATGGCGACGAGGTCAGCAATCTGAAGATCACCGAGGTGCTTGGCCCCTTCGCCTGGCGCCACCTGCGCAACTTCATGCGCCGGGTGCTCGGCCAGTACTTCGTGCGGGACTTCAACGTCGCCACCCTGGAGCTGATCTTCGGCGGCCTGTTCCTGATGTTCGGCGGCCTCTACACCCTGAACTGGATGGCGGTGCGCGAGCCGGGCCAGGCGGCCTCGGCCGGCGTGGTCATGACCGCCGCCCTGCCGGTGATCATCGGGGTCCAGCTGCTGCTCCAGGCCATGAACTTCGACGTGGTCAATGTGCCGGTGCGGCCGATCCACCCCTATCTGCGCACCCTGGCGCGCATCGAAGCCGCCGCCCTGGGGGACGACGCGGCGGCGACCCGGGGTTCGGGCGCATGATGGCCCTGCGCGACATGGCGCTGTGCGTGGTCTTCGCCGCGGCCCTTCCGGTGGGCCAGGTGATGTTCAAATGGGCGGCGCTCTACAACGCCCGACTCGACGGGCCGCTGATCCTGCGCCTGATCAAGAACCTGCCCCTGATCGGCGCCTTCTCCTGGTACGGACTGACCGCGCTCCTGTGGTTCTACATCCTCACCCGGGTGCCGCTGTCCCAGGCCTATGTCTTCTCGATCCTGGGCTCGGCCCTGGTGCCCCTGCTGGCCTGGGCCCTGTTCAAGGAGCCGGTCTCCTGGCGCTTCGCCCTCGGCTATCTGATCATGTTCGCAGGGTTCGCCGTGGTCATGCAGGCCCAGAGCCAGGCCTGAGCTCGCGGGCCAGCAGGGCTTTGACCGCCTCGGCCACCTCGGCATAGGCCACCCCGAACCGGCGCTCATAGAGCAGGTCCCCCTCGTGCGGCCGCTCAGCCAGGCGGGCGGGGTCCAGGCGCTGCACGCCATAGCCGCCGCGCAGGACGAAGCCGGCGAACATCGAAGGCCAGAGCCCGAGCCAGCTCGCAGCCTGGGACGGATAGCGCCGCACCAGCAGCGCCCAGTTCAGCCACTGGCCTGGGCTGAGCGGGATGCGGCGAACCGGCCCGTTCTCCGGAATGGGCGCGCAGGCCTGGAAGGGCAGGGCGCCCAGGCCCCGGCGATTGTAGAGGCTGAACTGCTCAATGGCCGCGCCCCGCTCGGCGGCCAGGACGGCGGTCATCGCGGCGCAGGCGTCGTGATCGGCGTGGCCCCCCTCCCAGGCGGCGATGACGAACTTCTCCACATGGGGAATGCGCGCCACCCTCTCGCGGAGCTGGTCCAGGCAGGCGTCCAGATGCCGGTGGACCTGGCCGTCATAGGCCTCGGCGCCCGACACGGCATAGGTCGCGCTGTCCCGCGCAAGTCCCAGATCGGCGAGAAAGGCGCGGGTTTCGCCCAGGCGCCGGTCGGCCACCGCGCCGCGGTTCTCGGCCACATAGAGGAAGACCTGATCCTGGCCGGCGGCCTTGGCCTCCAGGATCAGGGGCAGGGCGGCGTACTCGTCGTCGCAATGGGCCAGGATGTAGACGACGCTCATCTCAGTACGGATCGAAGTCCAGGAAGCTGATCGCCGTGGCCCGTGGATCCAGGCTGCGGGGCGCCGCTTCGCTGAGGGGCCGGTAGATCAGGTTCAGGGGAGACGGCCGGAAGCGGTCCGGCAGGCGCAGGAACCTCGGCCCGTTCAGGCTGAAGCGGGGGTCGAGGCCCAGGAAAAGCGTGAAGCCCAGGGGCGCCGCCCCGGTGGCGTCCAGGGCCTCCCCGTCCACGAAGGCCGCGCAACGGACGCCGCTCAGATGGGTGTCGGCATAGACGGCGGCGAGATCGCCCAGGCGGGCGGTCCGGTAGCGGGCGGCCGGATTGGCCAGGCGCCAGGCGAGCATCGATGCGTCCCAGTCGCCGCGGAACTGCACGGGGGCGTCGGCGAACCGACGCGGCGCGGCCGCCAGCAGACCCGCCTCCAGCCGGTCCACATGCTGAAAGCCCAGGCGCCCCAGGAAGCCCGGCGTGCTCTGGGCGTTGGCGACGCCGATCACGAAGTCATAGGCCTGCTCGACGCCCTGCTCATAGGTGGCCCGCGCCAGCCGGGTGAAGAGCCCGCGGCCCTGGAAGTCCGGATGGGTGGCGGTGTTCAGCGACAGGAGCCCCTTCAGCGGGCGGCCCTCGACCACGGCCCGCATGGGGCAGGTGACATAGTGGGCGGCCAGGACCGGCCCCGCCCAGGCGTCCGCGCCGACCACCTGGCCGGCCGGATTGTCCCGGTAGCGCCAGGCGATGGCCTGCGGCGTGAACTTCGGCCCCGCCCCGAAAACGCCGGACAGCAGGGCGGAATAGGCGTCCAGCGCGGCGGGGGCCACGCCGGTGGGGCGAATGTCGAGCGCGTCGTTGTCCATTGCGGCCAAATGACCACGATTGCGCAGCCTCGCCAAGGAAGGCCGTATTTGCCACTTCCCGCCGCCGCCGACCGATCGTAGGAGGGGAAGAACGAGGGGTGGGCCGACAGAATGATGACCCTGCCAAGGCCGACATTCACCGCGAGCCAGGCGCTCGGGGCCGTGTTGATGACCGGCTATGTGCTGATGCTGGCGCTCAACCTGCCGGGGCACCTGTCCTATGACTCGCTGGCCCAGCTGCATGAGGGCCGCATGGATGTCCGCGAGACCTGGGGACCGGCGCTCTATGCCTGGATTCTCGGGTTCTTCGACGACATCTCGCCCGGTACGGGGCTCTATGTGGCGGCCAGCGGGTTTCTGGTCACCGGCAGCCTGATGTCCTTCCGGCGCCTGCGCCGGCAGGTCTCCTGGGCCTCGGTGATCCTCGCCGCCCTGTTGGTCCTGACGCCCACCCTGCTGATCTATCAGGGGGTGGTGTGGAAGGACGTCCTCTTCGCCAACCTCGCCCTGGCCGGGTTCGCCTGCCTGGCCCAGGCGGCGCGGGCCTGGGACGAACCGCGCCGGCCGTGGTGGGCGCTGGCCGGCGCGCTCCTGGCCTTCGCCGTCGCCGCCCAGGTCCGCCAGAACGGCCTCGTGGCGCCGGTGTTCGGCGCCCTGGCCCTGGCCTGGATCGCCTATGGGCGCGGCTGGCGCTCCAGCCTCGCCTGGGGGCTCGGCGGACTGATCCTGACGCTGCTGGCCTCAAGCCTCATGGGCGTTCTGGCCCAGCCAGCCCAGGCGGGCCCCGACGCCGCCAACGCCCGCGGCTTCCGCATCATCGCCCATTACGACATCATCGGCGCGGTGGCCGCCAAGCCCACCATCCCCCTGGATGAGATTCGCGCCGCCAACCCGGGGGTCGAAACCATCATCCGCCATCGCGCCGTGGCGCTCTATTCGCCCGAGCGAGTCGACTATCTCGGTCAGGATGACCAGATCGGCAATGGGCTCTGGCGGCTCCCCGACGAGGTGGTCTTCAACCAGTGGCTCAGCATCGTCCGTCACCATCCGGACGCCTACCTCAAGCATCGGTGGGGCGTTTTCCGCTGGGTCGCCGCGACGCCGAAGATTGATTCCTGCCTGCCGATCTTCGTTGGCGTCAGCGGCCCGGAAAACCTGACCACCGCCCTGCAGATCGCCCCCATCACCGAGCCGTCGGACCAGGCGCTCTACAATTACGGCAGCTGGTTCCTCGACACGCCGCTGTTCTCACACATCACCTTCGGCCTGATCGCGCTGGTCTGCGCCGGTGTTCTGCTCTGGCGTCGAGAGCCCGCTGACGTGGTGATTGCGGCCATGCTGCTGTCAGCCCTGGCCTTCGCCGGCAGCTTCACCCTCATCTCCATCGCCTGCGATTACAGATATCTCTACTTCGTGGACCTCGCAGCGGCGGCAGGCCTCCTATATCTGGCCCTCGACCCACCCTATGGCCGGTTGCGGCGGCGTTTGCGCTGAGCGACCCAGTCCGGGAGCGCCCCTTGAGAGCCTTCGTCTTCCTCGCCCTGATCTTCACCAGCGCCGCCGTGGCGGCGTGCGATGAGCCGCGCTCGCGCGAGCCGAAGCTCAATCCCAGGCCGGCGGCGCCGGACAGCGCCAGCCTGCCGCCCACAGCCTTCTCGGCCGAGGATGCGGTGGAGCGGCCAGGACCTTTCGCCTGGAGCCCCGAGACCAAGGGCTTCATGTGGAACGGCCAGCCCCTCCGCGCGGCCCGGACCTGGACCTTCGACGGCTCGACGGACGGCTTCGTCATGGGCGGCGGAGAGGTGGAGCCGGCCGAGGACGGCGGCCTGCGGATCGCCGCCCGCATCTTTGATTCGGCGGTCCGCACCCCCAGCGGCCTCGCCCTTCAGGGCGGGCGATACACCCATGTGCTGGTTCGCGCCACGCGGCTGGCCGGCGGGGCGGAGTGGGACGGCGCCCTGCACTACGTGACCGAGGCCCACCCCGAATCGGCCCAGTTCATCGCCAAACCCATCCAGGGGGAGAAGCCCAGGGTCAACGAGACGGTGATCCTGGCCTATGACATGACAAAGCTGCTCGCCGGCGGCGAGGACTGGACCACGTCGGTGATCGATCGCATCCGCATCGACTTCGATGACGCCGCTGGCGGAGAGTTCCTCATCCATCAGGTGGCGATCACCGAGGCGCCGCCGGCGGCGCCGCTCCCCGGGCAAGCGCCGCCATTGCGCCCCAGAACCTGAGGGCCGCCCTCAGCCGAGGGCGGCGGCGAGATGTTCGGCGGCGGCGAGGCCCACGGCCCGGGGGCTGAGCTGCGTGCGGATGCGCCGCCGGGCGCGCTCGGCCCTGGCCCGGGCGGCGCGGGGCTGATCCATGACCTCCTCGATCAGCCGGCTGGCCTGGGCGACGTCGGGCTCGGCCCAGACCTGGCCCTCGCCGTGGAGGTACTGGCCGGCCTTCAGGGGGACCATCTGATGGTCCACCAGCCAGGCGGTGTCGGCGTCCATGAAATCCATATTGCCGGACCAGCCGGTGGCCACCACCGGCGTCCCCAGGGCCATCGCCTCGGCCATGCCGCGCCCGAAACCCTCGGACCTGTGCAGCGAGACGAAGACATCCACGCAGCGGAACAGGTTCTTGACCTCATTGTCCGACAGCTCTCGGCTGATCAGCTGCGCCCGGCCGCCGAGGGTTGTGATCCGCGCCTCCAGGGCCTGGCGCGCCGGGTCATGGGGATCGCCCCCCTTGCACTTGATGACGGCGTGCAGGGGCGCGTCCGGCCGGCGGCTCGCCAGGGCGTCGAACGCGTCCAGCACCGCCATGGGGTTCTTGCGCGCGGCGTAGGAGGAGAAGTCGAAGGCGAACATGACCACGAAGGCATGTTCGGGAATATCGAACCATCGCCGACCCAGAAAGGCCGACAGTCGCATGTCCACCGCCAGGGGCACGCAGGCGACAGGACGGCCGGCGGCCCGGGCCAGGGCGTCCTGCACGAAACGCGAGGGCGCCCAGATTCCATCGAAGGCGGCCAGCTTTTCGGCCCAGACGGCGGGATAGTCCGGCAGTTCCCAGGCCGGAAAGATGATGTTGCGCGCCGAGGAAAACCCGGCCTGATCAATACGCGCCAGCGCCTCGTCCAGCTCGTCGGCGTTGATGCAGAAGAGATTGAGGGCGGATGAAAGGCTGCGGGTGACATCGGCGCCGAAGGCGCGCTCAAGATCCGGGTCACGGCCCCGGTCCAGGCCATAGACGTCGATCAGCCGGGGCTTTAGCCCGACGGCGCGCAGGGCGCGGACGGTGGAGCGCAGGTGCTCGCCCATGCCGATCGGCGCGAACGGATGGCCGACCACCACCAGGTCCTGCGGCAGGGCGTCGGGCCTCATGTCTCAGGGTCCAGCAGGTCGGCCTCGGCGGCGTTCTTCAGGGCCTCCAGCCAGCCGTGGCCAAAGCGGACGTCGGGCTCCAGATGTGCCCCCTCGGCCCACTCGTTCCAGGCGTTGACGAAGACGATCCGCTCCTCGCCGAAATTCTGTCGCCGGGTCTCGGCCATCATGGCCTCGGTCCAGGCCTGGAAGGCGCCGGGGCTGGCATAGTGGAAGACATAGGACTGGTCCTGGCGGCGGGCCGTATTGTCCCAGGATGGCGCTACCCCCCGGAAGCGCCGGGAGGCCGGCGTGGGCGCAGTCATGTAGTGGCGCACGAGCTCCCGATAGTCGCTGACCACGCCCTCATAGGCGCGGTTGTGCAGCGGCCCCGGCGGGCTGATGGGCTGGGCGGCGCCCATGGGCGGGAACTCGATGGCCGCATCAAAGCCGATCTCGGCGGGATCGGGATAGGTTCCGGCCACGTCGAAGGTCTCCACCAGGGCCAGATAGATCTCCCCCAGGCCCAGGGACCGCGCCGTCGCCCGCCAGGTCTCGGCCCAGGCGGCGGGGTCGGGCAGCAGGCTCGGCCGATAGATCACCAGCAGGGGCCGGCCCTCGATGCGGATATAGTTGGCCCGCGCCAGCAGGGGCGCCATGTCGGTGATCAGGGCCGCGGCGTCGGCCGCGTCATAGGTCTGGGCCAGCAGGACGTCCTGCTCCTGGCCATCCCAGGTCCGGGTCCAGTTCTCATTGGCCCAGCAGACGCAGAACGGGAAGTCCGGCGCGTCGGGCGCCGTCAGGTGCTCCAGCGGCGTCTCCAGCACCCGGCGGCCGCCGGAGAACCAGTAGTAGTAGAAGCAGAACCCCCCCAGCCCATAGCGCTCGGCCAGGGCCGCCTGGCGCTTCAGGGCCTCGGGCCGGGCGAGATCATAGAAGCCGAGGTCGGCGGGCAGGTGGGGCTGGTAGTGGCCGCGATAGTTGGGCAGGGCGCGGCTGACATTGGTCCATTCGGTGAAGCCTGCGCCCCACCAGCGGTCGTTCTCGGGGATGGTGTGGAACTGGGGCAGGTGGAAGGCGATGGTCCGTACCCGGTTCAACCGCTCCAGGGTCTCGCTCCAGCGGGCGACGAAGGTCTTCTGGTTGGCGCTGGCCAGCCTGTGCTTGTAGCCCGCGTCGATGGAATTGGCCGTGATGCTGAGGTGGTGGATGATCTCGGCGGCGGGCTCGTAGATGATCTTCAGGCCCCGTTCGCGCAGGCGGAAACAGAGATCGGCGTCCTCGCAATAGGCCGGCGCATAGATGAGGTCGAACCCGCCCAGGGCCGCGAAGTCGACGCGGCGCACGGCCAGGCAGGCGCCAGACGCATAGTCCACCTCGCGCCGCACGTTCCAGCGGGGCAGGTTCGGGTCCTGGAACAGGCCGATCATCTCGCTTGAGCCGTCGAGATTGATCCGCGCCCCGGCCTCCTGCAGGCGTCCGTCCGGGAACAGCATCTTGGGCGCGACGGCGCCGACGGCGGGATCTTCGAGGGCGGCCGCCAGGGGCGCGAGCCAGCCCTTGCGGACCTGAACGTCATTGTTGAGGAAGATCAGAATTTCGCCCCGGGCCTCCGCCGCGGCCCGGTTGCAGGTGCGGATGAAGCCCAGATTCTCGGCGTTGCGGATCACCCGCAGGCCGGCGACCTGCCCCAGCGTCTCGACCCCGGGCTCGGTGGAGGCGTCGTCGATGACCAGGGTCTCGACCTCGTCCAGGCCGCCGGCCTCGCTCAGGGCCTGCAGGCATTCCAGGGTGAAGCGCAGATTGTTGAAGGCCGGGATGATCAGGCTGATCTTCGGTTTCGCCGGAGCGGGCAGGTCTATGCGCCGCGCCGCCTTGGCTAGATCTCCCCGGATCGAAACCATGGCCGGCGGCGTCGGCGTGAAGGCCTCGATCCTCTGGGCCTGGATCTCGCGCCAGCTCTGCGACAGTTCGGCGTAGGCCTGCAGGTCATAGGCGCCCGGATCCTTGCGCCGGCTGGCGGTTCGAAGCTGGTCGAACAGGGCCGAGGCCCCCTGGGCGCCGGTTCCGCCGAGAGGTTCAGGCCGTGCGCCGCCGGTCCGCGCCCAGTGCTCCAGTCCGCTATAGGGCGTGCCGGCCGCTTCGGGATTGGCCAGCAGATAGGCCGCTTCGTCGAAGTCCGGCGCCGGCCACAGGCCCTCGAACGCGCCGCGGGTGAGATAGTCGCTCAAGGGGTCGCCGGCCTCGGGGTCGCGGCCCCCGTCCTGCTGGGCGTAGTAGGCCGAATCGAAGTGGGGGCTCGGGTTGCGATGCTCCCTGGCCCCGAACCGCACGAAATGGGCCAGGGGATTGAAGCCGGGGGGGCGCAGGTCCCGATAGCGTTCGGCGTACCAGGCGCCGTCGAACAGGGGGTGGGGATCACGGCCCTGGTCAGCCCCGCCGGAGACATAGTCCAGCAGGGGCGGCGCGCCTTGGGCGGCCACCTCCGGATAGCGGTCCAGGTACCAGTCGTTGGCGAACAGGGGATGGGGGTCCAGGCCCTGGCGCCAGCCCTCCCGCAGATAGTGGATCAGCGGGTTTTCGCCCGACTGCGCGACGGCCTCGCACTGGCCCACGTAGTGGCGAAGGCTGAACAGGGGGTGCGGATCAAGGCCCAGGCCGGCCCCGGCGAACAGGAAGTGCTGCAGCACGGTGAGGCCGCTGGCCTCCAGGGCGGGCCCGTTGCGCAGGCGGTAGTCGCTCACATTCACCAGGGGATGCGGGTCGCAGGCCGCGGCGTCCCCCAGGACCAGATAGTGGGCCAGCGGCGCCCAGCGGGTGAGGGCGAGGTCCGGCTGGCGCTCAAGATAGGCGGCCTGGTCGAACAAGGCGCGCGGCTGGGCGGACGGATCGGGACCGGCCCGCACATAGCCGATCAGGTTGTCCGCCAGGGCCGGGTCGCGGCCCAGGCCTGCGGTCAGCCCCTGATCCCACACCCCCGACATGCGGATCAGAAGCGCCCGGCCCGGCCACTTTCCCCGGGCGAGCGGCGTCGCCAGGCTTGCGGCCAGGCGCGGCCCCAGGGGCGCCTTGGGCCGACCGGCGGCGATCCGGCGATAGCGGCGCCAGCGCTCGGCGGCGACCGCACTGGCCTGCAGGCGCGCCCGACGGCGGCGCTCCATGAGCTCAGCCGCGGCCTGAATCTGTCGGGGCGGCTCGGAAGGGGGCTTCAAGTCCGACACGGCCGATCAGCGACGTATCCGACGGCTCATCGGTCGAGCGCGTCGGAGAGGATCTCGTCGACCGCCCGTTCGATGGCCTGGAAATCGCTCAGCTGTCGTTCCAAGGCGACGCTGCGGGTCTGTTCGAAGGCGGCGAACTGGCGGGCTTCCAAGGCTTCGACCCGCGCCAGATCCAGGGCGGATGTGACCGGCGAGACGAAGACGCCCATGGTGGCTCTGAGCTCGGTCACCGCTTCGGCCGCCCTGCGCAGCACGTCGGGGTCGCGCTGCTCGTCCCGGGCCGCGGCGGCGAACCAGTCATGGACCTGGGCGGCCAAGGCGCCGACCAGCGGTACGGCGGCCAGGTCCTGGTCCGCCGCATTGTGGCGCAGGTCGCCGGTCAGGAAATCGTCGATGGCCGCGCCGGCGGCGTCGTCGAGACGCGGCAGGGCGGCGCCGTGCGCGGCTTCGACCCGGGCGGCCTGGCCGCGCCAGTCGCTCAATAGTCCTTCATAGGGGACGAAGGCCCGGGGCATGTCGCGGCTATGGGCCTCGGCCGCCAGCATGTAGCTCGTCCACAGCAGCACGGACTTCTCGACGGGGAAGCCGTTGCGCTTGGCCAGGGAGCCGGCCACCTCCAGGGGGTGGCGCACCGGGATCACCGCCCGCATGGGGTAGTTGAGCTCGCTGAGCGCCGTGCGCCAGAGCGGCGCCAGGACGCTGACCCGGGGATCCTTCATCAGCGGATAGGCGGCGCCGGCGAACTCTTCCTCGAACAGGTCGGTGGCCCGGCTGATCCAGCGGCGTTCTTCCCGCGGCGCCACAGGCCGGTAGGGGAAGGCGAACGGGTCGTCCCAGGCGCCGCCGCCCGCCCGCAGGCGCTGATCATTGAAAATGGCGATGCGCCAGGGCTCGAAGTAGCCCCTGGCGTTGTGCTCGTCCCCCGGCATCACGTTTTCCGGCAGGGTGGCGCCGGCCAGGGCCAGAACCTGGGTCAAGGCCGAGGTTCCTGATCGATGCATGCCCAGCACGAGATACGCCGCCCGGTCGGGGGCGGAGGGGGCCTGGCTGCTCTGGCTGTTGGCGTGGGTCACACAAGTTGCTGTATGGCTGTGTGGCCCCGGCTGCAAGGCGCCAACGCCGTGGTTGATCACTACGCCCATCTGTTGCACACAGCCCTCCGGCCTCGGACAGGGAGCCCCGCATGGCCGCCGTGGCCACAGAAGACTTTGCTTTCGCCCTAGTTTGCACAGCGCTCGATCCCGATTTCTATCGAAGCGCCTATCCCGATATCGCCGAGGCGGGGGCCGATCCGTTCGTCCACTACGCCAGGACGGGCTGGCGCGAGGGCCGTGACCCCGCGCCCTGGTTCTCGACGACGGATTATCTGGCGGCCAATCCCGACGTCGTCATGCTCGACGTCAATCCACTGGCCCACTATCTCACGGCCGGCGCCGGCGAGGGCCGCGAGGTGAAGCCCTCCTCGCTGGGCTTCGACGATCTCAATCGCAGGATCGCCGATGGTCCGCGGACCGCCTGGCGCTATGACCCGCCGCCGCCGCCGCGGTTCGTGGCCGCGCCGCCCGTCGCCGTCGGGACTGTCGCCCCCGCGACCGCCGCCTCGCCCGAGCCTGCGCAAACCACCGAGGCGCAGCGAGAGCTGGCCGCGGCCGCCTTCGATGCGCGTTACTATCTGGCCGAAAACCCCGATGTCGCCCGTGAGGGCGGTGACGCCCTGGCCCACTTCCTGGCCACCGGCTGGCGCGAGGGGCGAGATCCCGCCCCCTGGTTCTCCGTCGCCGACTATCAGGAGCTCAATCCCGATGTCGCGGCCTCGGGCATGAACCCCTTTGTCCACTATCTTCAGGCCGGGCGGGCCGAGGGCCGGCTGGCGCGGCTGGATCTCGGTTTTCGCCACAAGATCATCGCGGGCCTGCAGCCCCTCCAGGCGCGGCTCGAGGCCGTCGCCGCCCATGACCGCCCCGTCGCGGCGGGCGAAGCAGAGACGCTTTCGCAGGCCTTCGCCCTGTCCCGTTCAGGCTGGGCCGATCTGCATGTCACCGTCAGTCACGACGACTATTCGATCAATCTCGGCGGCGTGCAGCTGTGCATCCAGCGAGAGGCCGCGGCGGCGGCGGCGACCGGTCGCGACCACCTCCATCTCTATCCGATCAATTCTCGGCCCATGCTGCGCGCCGCCGGCGACGATGCGCCGGTCGGCGTCCTGTGGAACGGCGCGCCGGTCGGCGCCTTCGCCATCGGGCCCCTTGTCCAGGCGCTCAAGGCGCAGCTGGAGGGGGTCGAGCCTGGGCGGCGCAGCCTGGCCATCCATAGCCTGCTCGGCCACCGGGTCGATGACGTCCTCGCGGTCGCCGGGGCGATGGCGCTGACGGCGGGCTGGTTCTGGGTGCACGACTTCGCCAGCGCCTGCGTGAGCTACCACCTCCTGCGAAACGATGTTTCAGACTGCGGGGCTCCGCCGCCGGGCAGCGCAGCCTGCGGCGTCTGCCTCTATGGGGAGGCCCGGGCCTTCCACATGGATGAGCATGGCCGCCTGTTCGCCGCGCTGGATCTCTCGGTGGCGGCGCCCAGCCAGACGGCCCTGGACACCTGGCGTCGCGGGACAGGCCTTGCGCCAGGTCGGGCCGTGGTCGCGCCGCTCGCCCAGCTGAGCCCGCGGCCGGCGGAGCCAGGGGGCCGATCGCGCGCGCGCCAGCCCTTTCGGCTGGCCTTTCCGGGGCTGCCCAGCACGCTCAAGGGCTGGCCGGTCTTCCGCGAACTCGTCCTCAGGTTCGCCGAGGATCCCCGCTACGAGTTTCTCCATCTGGCCCGGGACGCCAGCGGGGGCCTTCCCTTGAGCTTCCATTCCGTGACCGTGAGCGAGGCTCAGCCCAAGGCGATGCAGGCGGCGCTGGAGTCGCTGGGGGTCGATGCGGTGATGATCTGGTCCCTGTGCCGGGAAACCTTCTCCTTCACCACCCACGAGGCCGCCGCCGCCGGCGCGGCGATCCTCACCGGACCTGACAGCGGCAATGTGGCGGCCTTCGTCGAGGCGTCGGGGCAGGGGCGCGTCCTCGAAGACGAGGCGGCCTTGTTTGAGATGTTCGAAACCGGCGCCGTGCTCGACCTCCGCCGGTCTGCGCGCCGGCCCGTGCTTTGCGATCTCAGCTACAGCCGCCTGACCATCGACCTTCTGGACGGGGAGGCGGGTCAATGAAGGTGCTCTGCTATTCCAGCTTCACCTTCTCGTACCTGAACCGGGCGCGGGTGCTGTTTTCCACTCTCCGGCGGTTTCACCCCGACTGGGAGCTGGTGGCGCTGATCACCGACGAGCCGCCGCCAGGTTTCGACTTCGACCCGGCCAATGAGCCTTTCGACCGGGTCGTCTGGGCGCAGGACCTGGGGATCGGGGGCTTCCGCAGCTGGCTGTTCCGCCATGACGTGGTCGAGGTCTGCACGGCGGTGAAGGGACCCTTCATCCACCAGGCCTGCAGCCAGGCCGACATCGCCATCTATCTGGACCCGGACACCGCGCTCCTGGCGCCGCTCGATCCGCTGATCGCCTGGCTGCAGACTGATGAGATCCTGCTGACGCCCCACCTTATCGATCCGAACACCGAGCGCACGGCGATCCTCGACAACGACCTGTCGGCCTCGCGCACGGGGATCTTCAATCTCGGCTTCGTGGCCATCCGCACCACAGGCGAGGGCGCGCGCTTCGCCAGGTGGTGGAATGATCGCCTGCTTGAGTATTGCTATGACGACATGCCCCGCGGCCTGTTCGTCGATCAGCGGTGGTGCGACCACGTGCCGGCCCTGTTCGACAAGGTGAAGGTGGTCCGCGACCCAGGCTACAATGTCGCCAGCTGGAACCTCTCCCAGCGCAGGGTCGCCATCGGCAAGGACGGGGCGATCACCGTGAACGGCGCGCCTCTGCGCTTCTGGCACTTCACCAAGCTGGGGCCCACAGGCGACCTGATGACCAAGAAGTACGCCGGCGACAACTTCGAGGTCTATGAGATCTGGAACTGGTACAAGCGTCAGGTGGCGGCGGCGACCGATCCCGCCATACCGGCCCGCTACTGGGCCTATGAGGCCTATTCGGACGGGACGCCGATCGACAAGAGCCACCGGGTGCTCTGGCGGGAGAGCCCGGACCTGCAAGCCGCGTTCGAAGATCCGTTCGCAGCCGGACCAGGATCCTACCTGGCCTGGCTGATCGCCGAAGGTCGCGCCCGGGGGAGCGCCGCATGACCCAGTCCGCACCTGGCCCCGCCGCGTCGGTCGCCGAACCTGTGGCGCAGGACGGCGTCCATCCCCTGGTCGCCAAGGCTCGGCAGGTCGTCGAGCGGCAGGGCCGCCTGACGGATGAGCTGCGCCGGACTGAAGATGAGCTGCGCCGGACCGAAGATGACCTGCGCCGGAGCGGCGACGACCTGCACCGGGCCGAGGTCGATCTGGCCCTGACTCGCTCACGCCTGACCCTGGCCCTTGATCACGCCTTGGGCGGCAGAGCCAGGGCTGAGGCGGGCCGGCGCGAGGCCTTGATCGCCGCCCATCGCCGGGCCGCCGTCCGGCGGCCGCGACGCCACAACCGGATTTCAAGGCGGATCGACAGCCTTCTGCTGCGGCTGGGCGCGCCCGGCCGCGCGGCGATGATCGCGCGATCTGGCCTTTGGGGCGATCCTGTCGGGGGGCTGAGAGGGCGACTGGCGCGTTTCCGGGCCATGGCGGCCTATGCGGCGCAAGGCGCGCAGCCGGGCCTGCGGCCGCCGGGAATCTTCGATCACGACGCCTATCTGGCGCGCTATCCCGACGTCGCCGCGGGCGGCGCTTCGCCCCTCGCCCACTATCTGGCGAGCGGCGGCCAGGAAGGCCGCACCCCCCACGTCCTGTTCGATGTGGACTTCTATCTGGCCCGGCACGGGGCGGCGGTGGCGGCCATGGGCCTTTCGCCTCTGGAGCACTATGTGCGGATTGGCGCCGCCGAGGGATTTGATCCCCACCCGCTGTTCTGTGGCGACTGGTACGTTTCTCGACGCCCTGATCTCGCCGCCTCCGGGGTCAATCCCCTGGCCCACTATCTGAGCCACGGTTGGCGGGAGGGCCTGAACCCCCACCCGCTGTTCGACACCGACTTCTATCTGGCGCAGGTGGGACGGGCAGGTCGCGGGCAGCCGGCCCTGCTGCACTATCTGACCCAGGGTTGGCGGGAGGGGCGCAGGCCCCACCCCCTGTTTGATCCGGCCTGGTACCTGGACCGATATCCAGATGTCGCGAGCGCCGGCGCTGAGCCCCTGGGGCACTTCGTCGCCGCCGGCGGGTTCGAGCTTCGCGACCCCAGCGGATGGTTCTCGTCGTCCCAATATGCCTCGGCCAAGCCCGGCGGCCTGCCGCCGGAGGTCAATCCGCTGATCGACTATCTGGCCGGCGGCGCCTGGGGCCTGGGCGCTGTGAATTCGGGCTTTGCGCCAGCCGCCTATCTGGCGGCGCGGCCTGAGCTGGCCGAGAGCGGCATGACGCCCCTGGAGCACTGGGCCCGCAGCGCCCTGGGGCGATAGGCGCCGGCGTCAGGCGCCCAGCGCCGCCAGGTCTCGGCGGATGTCTTCGTAATAGGCCGGCGCATAGTGGAACGGGCTCAACCCCCAGCGGTGACCCAGATCGGCCAGCCGGTTCTGCGGGGCGGCGGCGATGATCCGCGCCTGGGGCACGGCGGCCATGAAGGCCTGCTCGTAACGGGCCAGAAGCTGATTATGGGCCGTCAGGCTCGTCGGCCGCCCTGCCCAGATGTGCGGCTCGCCCTGCAGAGCCATTTCGGCGCCGTCCAGGTCTCGCTGGCGGTCGGCCCATCGGGCGGAGTGCAGGATGATCTGGGCCTCGCTCAGGGCGCTGGCCTTCAGCAACAGCGCCACCTGATCCAGCGCATGGCGCCAAAGGCGATCGCAGGCGTTTGAAAGACGCGGGATCTGGCGGCGTCCGGCGAAGACCGGCGCCTCAAGCCAGCCGCCGCTCTCCAGTTCCCAGCTGTGGGTGATGATCTCCCCGCCCGGCAGGGCGAGCAGGTCGAACCGCTCGTCAATGAAATCGAAGATCAGGTGGGTCGGCCGGTGCGCGATGACCTTGGCCAACCCGCTCTTCGCCAGATCGGTCTCGACCGCCATCCGCTGGTAACGGGTATGGCCTTCCCCTCTGACCTCATAGCCGATCACCGGGGCGGACACGAGGCTCGGCAGGCTGGTGCGCGAGACATAGAGGAGGTCCGCCGGCGCCTGATCGCGCAGCGGCCAGAGGTCGCGGGTGATGCAACTGCCGATGACGGCTATTCTCGCCATGGGTCGTCTTTCCTGAAAGCCTTGACTGCGCCATAGCATGTTCGCCCGATAAGGGGGCCGCCATTGACTTGACCAGCGCCGGTCGTCATGTGTCGCGCCCTCAAGCGCTCCGATGTTGGGGGCTTTGAGGCTCCGACGGACGCTCGCACGTATGAAGATACTCAACCCGTTTGCGTCGCTGCCCGACAATGTGCTGACGGGCGCGCTGAAGGAGGGCTCTCGGCCGCTGGCCTTCGCCGCGGGCTTCAGCCTGATCAGCAACCTGCTCTACCTGGCCCTGCCCCTCTACACGTTCCAGATCTACGGGCGGGTGCTGTCCAGCCACAGCGTCTCGACGTTGATCGTGCTGACCGTGGGCACGCTGCTGGTGTTCGTGATCTCCGGCGTCATCGACGAATTGCGGACCCGCGTGCTGATCAACTACGGGATCATGCTGGATCAGCGGGTCTCCAGCCACGTCTTCGCCGCCCTGTTCGAAGCCGAGACCAAGGGGCAGGGCCAGACCCGGTCCCAGGCCCTGCGCGACCTCGACGCCTTCCGCCAGATCCTGACCGGTTCGGTCTTCTCGGCCATTTTCGACCTGCCCTGGATGCCGCTCTTTATCGGCATCCTGTTCGTCATCGACCCCCTGGTGGGGGCGATCACGCTGGCGGGCGCCGCGACCCTGTTCGGCCTGGCCATGCTGCAGGACCGCCTGTCGCGCCCACCGCTGCAGGAGGCCAATGAGGCGAGCCTCAGGGCCTACGCCTTCACCGAGGCGGGCCTGCGCAACGGCGAGGTGGTGCGCGCCATGGGCATGCTGGGGGCGCTCGGCGCCCGCTGGTCGGCCTTCCGCGGCCGGGCCATCGAGCGGGGCGCCTGGGCTTCGCAGCGTTCCAGCGTGGTGGGCAACACCACCAAGTTCACCCGCATGCTGATCCAGGTCCTGGTGATCGGGGTAGGGGCCTATCTGGTCGTCGTGGGCGCCATCCCGCCGGCCATGCTGTTCGCCAACATGATCCTGGCGAGCCGCGCCCTACAGCCGATCGAGAAGGTGGTCGGCGCCTGGGACGGCATCGTCAATGGCGGCCGGGCCTATGACCGGCTGAACATCCTCTTGAACAACTACAAGCCGACGACGCCGGCCACCTCCCTGCCGCGGCCGCTGGGTCAGCTGAGCATCGAGGCCGTGAACTTCGCGCCGCAGGGCGCCGAGCGCTACGTGCTCCAGGGGCTGAACTTCAAGATCGAACCCGGCGAGATGCTGGGGATCATCGGCCCGTCGGGGGCCGGCAAGTCCACCCTGGCCCGGCTGATCGTCGGCGTCTGGCGGCCGGTGAACGGCCATGTGCGCCTGGACGGGGCCGACGTCTTCGCCTGGAACCGGACCGAATTCGGCCTTCATGTGGGCTACCTGCCGCAGGACACCGAGCTGTTCGCCGGCACCCTGCGCGACAACATCGCCCGCTTCCGCGCCGACGTGACCGACCAGGCGGTGGTCGAGGCCGCCACCCAGGCCAATGTGCACGATATGATCCTGCGGCTGCCCAAGGGCTATGAGACCGAGCTGACCGACGGCGGCTACATCCTCTCGGCCGGCCAGCGGCAGAGGGTGGGCCTGGCCCGCGCCCTGCTGGGCGATCCGCGCCTGCTGGTGCTGGACGAGCCCAACGCCAGCCTGGACGCCGAGGGCGAAAACGCCCTGATGCAGGCCATCGACGCCCAGCGGGCCAAGGGCACGACGGTGGTGGTGGTGTCGCACAAGCCGAGCATCCTGCGCTCGGCCGACAAGATGCTGGTCCTGCGCGAGGGCCGCATGGAGCTGTTCGGCCCGCGGGAGGCCGTCATGGCGCGGGTCACCCAGCCGACCGCCGTTCGTCCCGTCGAGGCCAGCCAATGAAGTTCGACCTCGGTCCGCTCAAGCCGGTGCTCGGCCCGGTCCGCCCCCTCGACACCCGGTTCGACGTGGGGCAGCCCGAGCCGAACCGCGACCTGGAGAAGCGCCTCTGGCGCCCGGTCCTGATCGGCTGCGTGGTCGTGGGCGTCTTCGTCTTCGGCATGCTCATCTGGGCGGGCTTCACCCAGATCAGCGCCGCCGTGGTGGCCCCGGCCGAGGTTCGGGTGGAGTCCAGCCGCAAGACCCTGCGCCATCGCGAGGGGGGCGTGGTCTCCGAGATCCTGGTGCGGGAGGGCGAGCGGGTGCGCGCCAACCAGCCCCTGATCCGCTTCGACGCCGTCCAGTCGGAAGCCTCTGTCGACGTGCTGCAGAACCAGTACGACGCCGTCCTGGCCCAGAGCGCGCGCTTCAGCGCCGAATCGGCCGGGCGTCAGACCCTCGACCTCCCGCAAGAGCTGACCGGCCGCATGAGCGACCCGCGGGTCGCCGGCCTGATCCGCGACCAGCAGCTTTTGTTCAACACCCGCCTGCAGTTCTTCATCAGCCAGCAGGGCGTGCTGGAGCAGCGGATCGATCAGCTGGCGACCCAGATGGTCGGCGTCCAGGCCCAGCTCGACTCCGTCGACGAACAGATCGGCTTCACCCGAGAGGAGCTGGCCGGCTACCAGACCCTTTACGAAAAGGGCTACGCCCCCAAGACCCTGATCCTGCGCTATGAGCGCAGCCTGGCCGAGCTCGGCGGACGCCGTGGCGCGCTCACCTCCGAGCTTAATCGCCTGCGCCAGGCGCAAGGGGAGGCGCGGCTCCAGCTCACCACCCTGCGCAACCAGCGCATCAGCGAAGCCGCCGAAGGCCTGCGCCAGATGCAGAGCCAGCTCTCCGACGTCGGCCCCCGCCTGACCGCCGCCCGCCAGATCCTGGACCGCACCACGGTGCGCTCGCCGGTGGACGGCTATGTGCTGAACCTCACCCAGTTCACCGTCGGCGGCGTGGTCAGCCCGGGTGAGCTGCTGATGGATATCGTGCCCGCCGACGCGCCGCTGATCGTCCATGCCCGCGTCCAGCCCACGGATGTCGACAGCGTCACGGTCGGCCAGGAGGCCCGGGTGGAGATTTCAGCCTTCGCCTCGCGCAAGATTCCGCCGATGGACGCCACGGTCACCAGCCTGTCGGCCGACCGCCTGGTGGATCAGCAGACCGGCGTCGCCTATTTCCTGGCCGAGCTGCGCATCGATCCCGCCGCCCTGGCCAAGTTGCCGCGCAATGTGGAGCTGGCGCCGGGCATGCCGGCCCAGGCGATGATCGTCACCGGACGGCGTTCGATCCTGTCCTATATTCTCGATCCGCTGACCGAGACCTTCGACAGCGCCCTGCGGGAAGAGTAGAACAAGTCCCGCCTGAGTCTCGGCGGGCAGGTCACACCTGTACGCGACCCGCACCCGACAAGGCTTTTTGATATTGCGTATCGCCGAAGCATCCGATACCCATTCCTCGGGCTCGTTTTAACCTTCGCCACGTCCATGTGAAATGGCGCGGGGAGGGACCGCCAGGACCGCTCCATCCCGCGGGATGGTGGCCAGGCGTTCTGGGGTCCACGTGACACTGACTGGAGAGAAGCATGGCTAACTACATTTTCGAGACGATCACGGACGCGCAGGCCCTGGCCTACACGACCGCGGCCGACGAACTCGCCTTCGCCGCTGGCACTAACGCCAACGCGATCACCGTCCTGTTCATCCCCGCTGCGGGCGCCGATCCGGCGCGCGTCAGCATCACCGCCAATGGCGTGACCAAGGTCTTCGGCACCGGCATCTACGGCGAAGTCGTCGGCATGAGCAACGGCGGCCGACTCTACGTCGGCACCGGCGGCGCCGATGGTTCGGGCGCGGCTCCGATCCTCGGCAGCAACGGTTCTGCTGCTGATGGTCTTTACGGCAACGACGGTGGCGACACCATTGATGGCGGCATTGATACCGCCGGTGCGGCGACCTCTGGCGTGAACTTCATCCAGGGCAACGCTGGGAACGACTCGCTTGCCGGCGGCTCGGCCGCGGACGTTATCTACGGCGGTCAAGGCAACGACGAAATCGCCGGTGGCGGTGGCAGCAACTGGGTTCAGGGCAACCTGGGCAACGACACCATCACGGGCGCCGGTACGGCCAGCCAGTCGGAAACCCTGCTCGGTGGTCAAGGTGACGACCAAATCACCGGCGGCGCTGGCAACGACTTCCTCAACGGCAATGTTGGTGTTGACCAACTGACCGGCGGTGACGGCGCCGACACCCTCATGGGTGAAGCTGGCAATGACACCGCCAACGGCGGCAACGGCAATGACAGCATTGATGGTGGCGAAGGCGACGACGCTGGCAACGGTCTGCTCGGCGGCGCCGGCAATGACACCATCTGGGGTGGCCTCGGTAACGACATTCTCGGCGGCGACGGCGATAACGACTCGTTGCAGGGCAATGCCGGCACCGACACCATCACCGGGGGCGGCGGCAATGACAGCCTCTATGGCGGTCAGGACAACGACCAAATCGCCGGTACGTCTGGCAACAACTGGGCGAACGGCAATCTCGGCAATGACCTGATGACGTCCGGCACCGGGAACGACACCTTCCTCGGCGGTCAAGGCGATGACACCCTCACTGCAGCCGTCAACAACGGGAATAACTTCCTGAACGGCAACCTCGGCAGCGATCAGATCACTGGCGGCACGGGCACCGATTCCCTCTACGGTGAAGATGGTAACGACATCCTCAACGGCGGCGATGGCGCTGACGTGATCGACGGCGGCGCTGGCAATGACGTGCTGGAAGCCGGTGTGGGCAACGACACGCTCATCGGCGGTGAAGGTAACGACGACCTGAACGCGGTCGGCGGCGGGAACAACCGTTTCGACGGCGGCGCTGGCAACGACGATCTGGCGGGTGATGCCGGCAACGAAACCCTGCTGGGTGGCGACGGCAACGACGTCATCACGACGGGCGCCGGCACCAACCAAGCCTTCGGTGACGCTGGCAACGACAGCATCACCGGCGGCGCCGACGCCGACGCCCTCCTGGGCGGCGCTGGCAACGACACCATCAACGGCGCGGCTGGCACCGACACCATCACCGGCGGCGCTGGCGTCGACTCCATGACCGGCGGCGCTGATGGCGACCGCTTCGTGTTCGCGGCGGGCGACACTTCGTCCACCACGGGCTCGATCGACCGCATCAATGACTTCGTGACCACGGTCGATAAGATCAGCTTCGGCGTGACGGGGTCCACGACCAACTACACCGAAGTTGGCGATGCGACCTTCACCTACGCTCAGGCGCTCGAAGTCGCGACCACGCTGATCACCAGCGGCCAGCGGGACATCGTTGCGGTCCAGGTTGGCGCCACGGACGTGTACGTGTTCGCCGACATCGGCAGCACCAACACGGTCAATGGCACGGTGCAACTGGCTGGTGTTAACCTCGGCGGCGTCGTCCTGGGCGACTTTGCCGCCTAAGGCTAGACTACACTGAAACACGACTTTGGGGCCGCCCTTCGGGGCGGCCCCTTCTTGTTGTTCTCTCCCGACCTCCCGGATTTGCGGCCTCGCCGAAGTTCCTCAAGCATGACCTTGCGCGTTTGACGCAACCGGCTAAGCCATTGTTCCATGAGCAATGCCGCCATCTACCTCCACCCTGACGGCTATCGGACCGACCGCGCCCAACTCATGGGACGACATTCCGCCGGCGAGAGTTTCCTCCGGGGTTTTCTCCGCCACGCGGAGGTGGACCGCTTCCACTTCTGGAAGGGCGGGGCGTTTGGACAAGACGTCTACGACGCCGCAATCAACGCGGCTGGCCCTCTCCGACATGAGGGGCGCTGGATCGCGCAGCGCAATCGCCAGCGGCTTTCCGACCCCGGCTGCGTCTTCATTCCCAGTCCCACCATCGGCCAGGAATCCTGGTGGCGCCGCCGTTATGGCCCGGCGCACTACAGTCTCTGCGGCCTGACCCACACCACCGCCACCCACCGGGCGATCGCCGCCCTGGAGGAGCTGCTGACCTGTCCCACGGAAAGTTGGGATGGCCTGATCTGCACCTCAGCGGCGGTCCGCGCCAGTGTGGAGGCCCAGTTGGCGCTGATCGCCGATGACCTGCGTGGACGCCTGGGCGCCACCCGCCTGCCGCGGCCCCAACTCGCCACCATTCCCCTGGGCGTCAACGCGGCCGACTTCGCCTTCGACGCCGCCGCCCGCAAGGCGTGGCGCGAGCGTCTCGACATCCCCGCCGACGCCGTGGTGGCCCTCTATGTCGGGCGGCTGAGCGCTCGAACCAAGATGAATCCCGCCCTGATGGCCATGGCCCTGGAGCGGGCGGCCCAGCAAACGGGCAAGACAGTCTACTGGATCGTCTCCGGTTGGGCCGGATCGCCGCAGGACTGGGACACCTATCACGCCGCCACGCAGGCCTTCTGCCCCAGCATCATCTACCGGCCGGTGGATGGCCGTGATGCGGGCACGCGATTCTCCATCTGGTCGGCGGCCGACCTGTTCGTCTCCTTCTCCGACAACATCCAGGAGACCTTCGGCCTCACCCCGGCCGAGGCCATGGCCGCGGGCCTGCCCTGTGTGGTCACAGACTGGGACGGCTATCGGGACACCGTCCGCCACGGGGTCGATGGCTTTCGCATTCCCACCTACGCCCCGCGCCCCGGCCTGGGCGAGGACCTGGCCTTCAACCACGACAATGGCTGGGTGAGCTACGACAACTATGTGGGCGCTGCGGCCCAGATGGCGGCCATGGATGTCCCGGCCGCAACCCGGGCCCTGGTCGCCCTGATCGACAATCCGGACCTGCGTGGCCGGATGGGCGCAGCCGGTCGTCAGCGCATCGCCGAGGAGCTGGACTGGCGCCACGTCATTCCGCGCTATCAGGCCTTTTGGGGCGAACTGGCCGAGCGCCGCGCCGCGGCCAGCCCCGAGCCCCCGGATCTCGCCCGGCGACGGGTCAATCCCAGGCGCACCGACCCGTTCACCCTGTTCGCCACCTACCCGACCCGAGCCCTGAGGGCTGACGACCGCCTCAGCCCTGGGGCCGTATCCGACTGGCCGGCGGCGCAGGAAATCCTGTCGCGGAACCTTGCGGCCGTCGCCTCCTGGGTCGTGGCCACCGAAGAGGAGTGTGAGGCCGCCTTCGCCCTGGCCAGCGCGCCGCAAGGCGTGCTTGTCGCCGACATCCTGGCGGCGACCCCGCTCCCCCGGCGGCCCTATGTGGAGCGCTCGCTGCTCTGGTTGATGAAGTTTGATGTTCTCAGGCTGGCTGAGCCCGTTGCGCTGTCGCCCCTGGAGGGCGACGCGACTGACGACAGCGGCGCGCCGAACGCCCCGCCCTGATACGCACAGTCCAGAGTGATAAGGTTTAAGGCGTCAGCAGGCGGGCAAGAGGCCGGGCCATAACTGGCATGGACGCTATGGCCCGGCCGATGCGACACAGCCCTGGAGAGCAAGGCTGACATCAAACTGTAGCTTAGTCCGCCGCACTGCGAAAGAGAATCTGTCGCCCCGGCGACAGGTTTAGCCAAAATATGAGCCGAGCCTCGGTCGAGTCAGAGGTCGGTCTCGAAGCGCTGCTCCAGGACCCGCTTCCCGCTCCGCTCCACCCAGTACTCTGCGCCGTAGCGTCCGGCCGCCCAGCCCTCGGGCGGCGTCCGACGGCCGGCATAGAGCATGTACTGGGCCTTCGGCGCGTCCAGCGGATCGATGGTGGTCTCCGCCAGGGTCTCCCCATCAGGTCCGGTGACCTTCAGGTGCTGGACATCGCCGGCCTCCAGCCCGATGGCGCGCACATAGGCCACCAGCGCCGGGGCGTGGGCGCTGGCGGGGGGAAGTATGGCGTCCTCGATGGACTCCATCGAAACCGCCCCGGACGAGAAGCCGGTGTTGAGCACGGCGCCAGCCTTGTAGGCCATGGCCTCGGCGACCTCTGGGGCCCACAGCGCCCCCTCAGCCTCGCAGGCCTCCCCGCCCGCCGGCGCGAAGGGGTCGACCACCTGGCCGTCCTTGCGGAGGGTGAAGTGAAGGTGGGGATACTCCGTCTGACCCGACAGGCCGATGCGGGCGATGGGCTGGCCGGCCCGGATCTCAGCATTCTGCGCCACCATCAGGCTGCCCTGGGCCAGGTGGCAGTACTGGCTCTCCCAGCCGTCGCCATGGTCGATGACGACGCCGTTGCCGCATTCCATGCCCTCCACGGCCGAGACGCCGGTCGTCCGCACCGAGACATCCGCCACGCCGTCCCGCAGGCGCGCCACCCGCCCCGGGGCCGCCGCCAGGACGGCGACGCCGGCCCGCTGTGCGGCCAGGTCGGGCACGCGGATATCAACGCCGTTGTGGTTCTGATAGGTCCGGGTCGCGCAGCTATAGTCCCTGACCCCGGGGCCGGGATCGCGGTCCACATAGTTTTGGATTTCGCAGGTCTCGCCGAGCACGCAATCTACGGGCAGGACCAACTCGGGGCCATACGCATCAGCTGGACGTGGACTCTCAGGCGGCACCTCACTGCAGCTCATGACTCCGAGCGCAGCAACAACGACTGAACAATTTTTAAGAAGGTGATAAACGCGCATTTGATTTTTTTGCCGTAGAGCTTCGGCAGAAGTGTGGCGGCCCGCCGCTCGCCAGGCTTCTAGCCGGGCTACTCATCTGATCGCTTCACGACGCACCTCAGTCAATAGGCCGGCTGGAAATGGGTCGAAGGCGAACTAGGCGGGGCGTCTTGGGCGCCGCGCAGATTACTCAAGACGCGGGATCATTATGAACTATCCTGCATGGAATGACGTGGGCCGACATGCGTGATGGATTTTACTGGATTAGACATATTGATCATTCTGAATGGGTGGTCGCGGAGGTTCGTAGCCGAATCATACATAGTTCGTATTCTTCGACCGACCTAAACGACTATGAAATAGGATCTGAGGTCGAGTACCCCATACGAGGGCTTGAGTATACCAAGTGGTATCACGCAGCGACTAAGTACGGCCGGTGTACGTTCTTGGCTAGGCCCGAACTTCGAAGTTCTGGCAGGCGAAAGATCGTATTTATCCACGGTCTTGGAAGGCGGGTGCGAGATTACACTCGGGCCTTCAGCATAGCTGAGCGATACGGGGACGTCGTCCTGATGTGCCTACCCGGGTTTGCGCCCGGAGAAATGATTGCCGATCCCACGGTTCAGAATATCGCCTCAATGTTTCTGGAGGCCTTGGATATGATCGGCGGGCTGACGAATGCGATCGTCGTCGGCGAGTCGTTAGGCGGTTTAATCGCCATGAGGATGTCCAGCCACGTCAGCGCGTCCATAGTGATAGATCCGCCGCTGTCCATGAACGACCAATGGCCAGTGAGGGAAATGGAGTGGAAGCACGGTGTCGGCGGAGACATGTTCCCGTCTCCATTGTTTGAATTATGCATGGGGCGAGACGATGACAGATCGCCGATATCATACGTGGATCTGATTTATCGGTGCAGCGATAACACGTGTTTCATCTGTGGGAGTGTCCCGTTGATGCCTCCGCGGCCCCTCATGGACGCGCCATCCCTCGTGAAGCCAGAGGAACTTGAGATCATTCGTTCGCGAGGTCTTCGACTTGAGATCGTCGAAGGCGGCCATGACCTCTTCCTTAAGGCCGCTGAAGCCGTAGACCGCATTATCGTGAGAGAAATACGGGCGGCGCCTCATTCGGGGGCGTAGGAAATTCCGGTCAACGCCTTCAGGCGCGCCATGTCGGCGGCGTAGAGGCGGCGCAGCAGCGCCTCGTCCGCCGGCGTTAGGGGTGAGGGATAGGCGATGTCCTGACCCACATGCACCCGCCGCGCTTGCACCGGCGGCGGGGCGTCCACCCCCAAAAAGGCGCTGACCCTTTCCAGCACCGGCCCGGGCGTCGCCTCCAGGTCCTCGGCCCGCAGCAGCAAGAGCTGGTCGGCGGGAAACAGGTTCAGCAGGTGTTCGATCTGCTCCCCATAGAAGCCGCGCTCCACATAGCTGAACTCCCGGTGAAAGCCCCAGGGCTCGGCCTCGAAGAGGCGCTGGCGCCCCTGGCGGATGCACCAGGCGAAGGGGTTGGTCTCCGCCCCGCGTGCGAACTCCATCTTCCAGTGGGAAAAGGCCCGAGCTACGGGATCGCGCAGCAGCACGATCAGCCGGATGGCCGGATTATAGGCCGCGATCCGTTCGATGCTGTTTTTCCAATAGAGATAGATCGGCGTGGCCTCGCCCCAGCGCCGGCTGCGGTCGGCTAGACCGAATCGGGCGTGATAGGCGCCGTAGTCCGGAGCCGCCCAGTCGCGGGTCTCGTCGTCGAAGAAGTGGACCTCCTTCACGTCGGACAGGCCGATTTGCGGATGCTCGCCCAGATAGTCGAACAGGGCCGTCGTGCCGGCCTTCTGGGCGCCGGCGATGATGAAATCGACCTTCGGCTCCAAACCCTGCTCCTGTGATCTGTCCGGGTCTCATGCCCCCGACGCGGGATACGGCTTCATCGGGCCGCCGACACGCGATATGGAGGAGGCCACAAGGGCGGGTCACCTTAAGCGCGATCCGCCCCAAACGGCATACAAGGTCGGGGTCTTGATCACCATCATCGACGAAGAGCGCGGCGAAGTCGTCGTCCGCGACGGCGACAACGAAACGCGCCACAGCCTCTCCACCGCCGAAGGCTTCGCCGCGGCGTCCAAGGCCTGGGTCCGGGCGACCTGGGACTCCAAATACGTCTATTCCTTCGCCTGGATGGGCCGGCCGATCATTCAGCTGCCGGAGGACATGGTCCGCCTGCAGGAAGTGATCTGGGACCTGAAGCCCGACGTGCTGGTGGAAACCGGCGTGGCCCATGGCGGCTCTCTGGTCTTCTACGCCTCCCTGTTCGAAGCGATGAACAAGGGCCGGGTGATCGGCGTCGACATCGAGATCCGGCCGCACAACCGCACGGCCATCGAGGCCCACCCGATGAAGAAGCGGATCGAGCTGATCGAAGGCTCGTCCACGGCGCCTGAGGTGGTCGAACAGGTGAAGGCGCAGATCAAGCCGGGCGAGACCGTGCTGGTGGTGCTCGACTCCAACCACACCAAGGGCCATGTGCTCGACGAACTGCGCGCCTATGCCGACATGGTGCCGGTGGGCTCCTATATCGTCGCCACCGACGGCATCATGGAGCAGGTGGCGGGCGGCCCCCGCACGGCCGAGGACTGGACCTGGAACAATCCCCGCCAGGCGGTGCACGATTTCGTGGCCGAGGATAAGCGCTTCATCATCGAAGAGCCGACCTTCCCCTTCAATGAAGGCGTGGTAAATTCGCGGGTCACCTACTGGCCCGACGCCTTCGTCAAGCGGATCGCCTGAGCGCCGGGGCGGGGGGAACAGCAGCGATGAAAGTCGTCATCCTGGCCGGCGGCCTGGGCACCCGGATTTCCGAGGAAAGCCACCTGCGGCCCAAGCCGATGATCGAGGTCGGCGGCCGGCCGATCCTCTGGCACATCATGAAGATGTTCTCGCACCATGGCTTCAACGAGTTCATCGTGTGCCTGGGCTATAAGGGCTATGTGGTGAAGGAATATTTCGCCAACTACGTCCTGCACAACGCCGACTTCACGGTCGACCTTGCCAACCGGGCCATCGACTACCACGCCACCAAGCATGAGCCGTGGAAGGTGACCCTGGTGGACACCGGCGCCGACACCATGACGGGCGGTCGGCTGAAGCGGGTTCGGGAATTCCTCGACCCCGGCCAGCCCTTCTTCTTCACCTATGGGGATGGGGTGGCCGATGTGGACCTCACGGCCCTGGCCAGGTTCCACGCCGACCACGGCAAGTCCGCGACGGTGACCGCCGTGGCGCCGCCCGGCCGCTATGGCGCCCTGGAGATGACCGGCGACCGGGTGGACCGCTTTGTCGAAAAGCCGCCGGGCGACAACGGCCTGATCAATGGCGGCTTCTTCGTCCTCGACCCCTCGGTGATCGACCGCGTCGAGAATGACGCCACCGTCTGGGAGCTCGGCCCCCTGGAGGGCCTGGCCGCCGACGGCGAGCTGATCGCCTATCGCCATGACGGCTTCTGGGCGGCCATGGACACCCTGCGCGACAAGAACCAGCTGGAAAGCCTGTGGGCGTCCGGCCAGGCGCCCTGGCGCAGGTGGGCATGAGCCGGCCTGACCCGGACTTCTGGGCCGGCCAGCGCGTCCTGCTGACCGGTCACACCGGCTTCAAGGGCGCCTGGACGGGCCTGTGGCTGGCCCGCATGGGCGCCAGAGTCACGGGCTTGGCGCTGGCCCCGGACCAGACCCCGGCCCTGGCCGACCTGGCCGGCTACGACCACCTGGCCGCCTCGCATCTGGTGGATCTGCGCGACCGCCGCGCCGTGCTGGACGTGGTCGGCGGCCAGCCCTTCGACCTGGTGCTGCACATGGCCGCCCAGCCCATCGTGCGCGCCGCCATCGAGGATCCGGTCGGCGCCTTTTCCACCAACATCATGGGCACGGCCCATCTGCTGGAATCCCTGCGGGACGAGGACGCCCTGCGCGCCGTTCTGGTGATCACCTCGGACAAGGTCTACGCCAATAACGATGGCGGCCGCGCCTTCCAGGAGGGCGACGCCCTGGGCGGCAAGGATCCCTATTCGGCGTCGAAGGCCTGCGCCGAGATCGTCACCTCCAGCTTCGCCCGCTCGTTTTTCGACAAGGCCGGCGTGCCGGTGGCCACCGCCCGCGGCGGCAATGTGATCGGCGGCGGGGACTTTTCCCGCGACCGCCTAGTGGCCGACATCGTCCGCGCCGCCCGGGCCGGCGAAACCACGGTCCTGCGCCACCCGGAGGCCACGCGGCCCTGGCAGCATGTGCTCGACTGTGTGGCCGGCTATCTGGTCTTCGCCCAGGCCCTGGTCCAGAAGCCGGACACCCCGCGGGCCCTGAACTTCGGCCCCCGCCCCGGCGCGGCCGAAATCACCGTCGGCGAGTTGGCCACCCAGGCCATCGCCGCCCTGGACGCCCAGCCCTGGCGCCATGAGCCTGACCCGGCCTCCATCGAGGCCAAGAGCCTCGCCGTCGACGCCAGCCTCGCCCGCCGGACCCTCGACTTCGAGAGCCGGCTCGATGGCCCTGCGGCCGTGGCCTGGACCATGGACTGGTATCGCCGGCAAGGGCTGGGCGAGGCCGCCCGCGACCTCTGCCTGGCGCAGATCGAGACCTACGAAAGCCTATGATGACGACGCCCGTCTGCCGTTTCTGCCGCACCCCGCTCACCCACACCCTGGTGGATCTGGGCCGCCAGCCCCTGGCCAACAGCAATCTGACCGCCGAGCAGCTGGCGGCCGGCGAGGAGAAGACCTACCCCCTGCATGCCCGGGTCTGCGCCGAGTGTTTCCTGGTGCAGGTGGACGATCCGGTCGCCGCCGACGAGATCTTCGATTCCGGCTACGCCTATTTCTCCTCCTACTCGGCCAGCTGGGTGGAACATGCCCGCCGCTACGCCCAGGCGATGATCGCGCGGTTTGGCCTGGGGGCGGACTCCCTGGTGGTCGAGATCGCCTCCAATGACGGCTACCTGCTGCAGCACTTCAAGGCCGCCGGCGTGCCGGTGCTGGGGATCGAGCCCACGGCCAACACCGCCCAGGCGGCCATCGACAAGGGCGTGCCCACCGAGGTGATGTTCTTCCACGGGGAGACCGGCAAGGCCCTGGCGGCGCGGGGGATCAAGGCCGACCTGATGGCGGCCAACAATGTGCTGGCCCATGTGCCTGACATCGGCGGCTTCGTGGCCGGCTTCCGCGAGGTGCTGAAGCCGGAAGGCGTGCTGACCTTCGAGTTCCCCCACTTCCTGAACATGCTGGAGATGGTGCAGTTCGACACCATCTATCACGAGCACTTCTCCTATCTGTCCCTGCTGGCGGTGGCCCAGGTGCTGCGGGCCAACGGTCTGCGGGCCTTCGATGTCGAGCTTCTGCCCACCCATGGCGGGTCGCTCCGGCTGTTCTGCGCCCATGAGGCCTCGAGCCATCCGGAGACCGAGGCGCTCAAGACCCTGCGCGCCCGCGAGGCCGCGGCTGGTCTTCACAAGCTTGAGACCTATGAGGGCTATGCGGCCCGGGTCGATGAGGTGCGCGACAGCTTCCTGGCCTTCCTTCGCCAGGCCAAGGCCGACGGCAAGACGGTCGCGGCCTATGGGGCGGCGGCCAAGGGCAACACCTTCCTCAACTATGCCGGGGTGGGGGCCGACGACCTTGTCTGCGCCTTCGACGCCAATCCGCACAAGCAGGGCCGCTTCCTGCCCGGCAGCCACGCGCCGATCTATGGCCCCGACAAGGTGGCCGAGGTGAAGCCCGACTATCTGCTGATCCTGCCCTGGAACCTGAAGGACGAGATCATGGGCCAGCTGGCCTATATCCGCGACTGGGGCGGCCGCTTCGTCATCGCCTCGCCGACGACCAGGATTCTCGACTGATGCGGTTTTCGCCCACGGAGATCGCGGGCGTGGTGGTGGTCGATCCCGACCCCGCGATCGACGACCGCGGCGCCTTCGCCCGGCTGCACTGTCCGGCGGAGTTTGCCCAGGGCGGCATAGACTTCGCCCCGGCCCAGACCAGCCTGTCGCGGAACACCGCCGCCTTCACCCTGCGGGGCATGCACTATCAGCCGGCCCCCCACGGGGAGACCAAGCTGGTGCGGGTCGTCCGGGGGCGGATCTTCGACGTCGCTCTGGACCTGCGTCCGGGCAGCGCCACCCTCGGCCGCTGGACCGGGGTCGAGCTGGACGCCGAGCGGGGCCGCGCCCTGTTCATTCCCGAAGGCGTCGCCCATGGCTTCCTGACCCTCGAGCCCGACACCGACGTGCTCTACCAGATTGCGCCCATGTTCGAGCCCGGCCACGGGGCCGGCGTGCGCTGGAACGATCCGGCCTTCGCCATCGCCTGGCCGGCCCCGCCGCAGGTGATCTCCGAGCGGGACGCCGGCTACCCCGATTTCGGTCCCGAGGCCGGGCCAGGAGGCCGCTGATGCTCAAGATCGATCCCACCGCCGTCATTTCGCCCCTGGCCGATATCGAGCGTTCGGTGCGCGGCACCCTGATCGAGATCGGGCCGGGCGTGCTGATCGACTCCTTCGTCAAGATCAAGGCCGCCGGCGGCTCCGGCGAGGTGGTCATCGGCGCGGACTCCGCGGTCAATTCCGGCACGGTGATCTATACCGGCAACGGGGTGCGCATCGGCGAGGGTGTCCTGATCGCCGCCAACTGCACGCTGGCGCCGACCAATCACGAGATCGCCGACCGCCATGCGCGCATCCGCGATCAGGGCTTCATGGCGAGCCGGGGCGGCATCGTGATCGAGGACGATGTCTGGCTGGGCGCCGGCGTCGTGGTCCTGGACGGCGCCGTGATCGGCCAGGGCTGCGTGGTGGCCGCCGGCGCCGTCGTGCGCGGCAGGCTCGAGCCCTACGGAATCTATGCCGGCGCGCCCGTGCGCCGCATCGGCGAGCGCGGCAAGGGGTGAGCGGCTTCACCATCATCGGCGCCGGCGGCTTCATCGGCGGACGGCTGGCCCAGGCTCTGCGCGCCCGCGGCGAGGCGGTCTATGCGCCGGCCCGCGGCGAGAGCGATCTGTTCGAGCGCGATCTGGGCCAGGTCTTCTATTGCGCCGGCCTGACCGGGGACTTTGCTGTCCGGCCCTTCGATACGGTGGAGGCCCACGTCACCCTGCTGGCCCAGGTGCTGGCCAAGGCCCGCTTCCAGCGGCTGATCTATCTGTCCTCCACAAGGCTCTATGACAGCCTGGGCGCGGCCGGCGGCGACGAGACCGACATCCTGGCCTTCGATCCGGCCGCCCCGCGCAATGTCTATGATCTCTCCAAGGCTCTGGGCGAAAACCTGACCCTGGCCCGGTCAGATGGCCGCGGCGCCGTGGCCCGCCTTTCCAACGTCTTTGACCTCGCCGAGGGCGCCAGCGGCTTTCTGCCCGAACTGCTGCAGGCGGCGCGCCGCAGCCGCGTGCTCAGCCGGGACTCCGTCCCTGGCGCGGTGCGCGACTACATCCATGCCGACGACGTGGTCGCAGGCCTGCTGGCCATGGCCGATCAGCAGGCCCAGGGCGTGGTCAATGTGGCCCGTGGCGAGAACGTCTCCAACGCCGACCTCGCCCGGGTCTTCGCCGAGGCCGGCTGGACCCTGAACCTGGCGGCCGACCGGCCCATGCCGCCGGCGCCGGTCTGCGCCACCGAGCGGCTGCGCGCCCTGGGCGTCACGCCCAGCGACGCCCGGATTCTGCTGCGTGACGCCCTTTCGGCGCCCGGCTTCTTCCAGGGTTAGGCGACTTCCTTGGCCGGGACCTTGGCCTGCTGGCTGCGGGTCACGGCGGCGTCGATCATCCGATAGAAGTCCTGGGCGAAGGTCTTGGTCTGGCCCAGGCGGCTGGCCTTGAGGGTCGATCTCAGGTTCTGCCGCAGGTCCGTCAGCCGCTTCACGTCCCCGGCCAGCTTCACCGCCGTCTGCAGATAGGTGTCGAGGTCGCCCGCACAGAGATCGGCCAGGCCGGCATTGCCCAGGATGGACAGGCTCAGCCGTTCAAACAGGCCAGGCCCCACCAGGGTCACCACGGGCACCCCCATCCAGAGCGACTCGCAGGTCGTGGTGCCGCCGGTCTGGGGGAAGGTGTCCAGGCTGATGTCCATCTGGTTATAGAAGGGCATGTGCGCGCCGCGCACCGCCTCGAAGCGCAGCCGGTCCCGGCTCACGCCCTCGGCCTCGAAGATGGCGCTGATATTGTCGCGGAAGGCCGAGGTGCCCCCCTCGGGCCGCACGAACAGGAAGCGGGAATGGGGGACCGCGGCGGTCACCTTGGCCCATTCGGCCACCATGGCGCGGCTGTACTTGTAGGGGTTGTTGGCTGTTCCGAAGGTGACATAGCCATTGGCCACCACCGGCGGCTCGGCCGCCATGGGCCGCTCCGGAAAGGCCAACTCGCCCATGGCGATCCAGCTTGAGGGCATCAGCAGCGGCTGCTCGATCAGCAAGTCCGGCCGCGGCGGCGCGAGATAGGGGTCGACGATCAGATAGTCGATGGTGCTCAGGCCCGAGGAATGCGGATAGCCGAGCCAGCTGGCCTGCAGGGGCGCCGGCTTCCAGGCCATCACATTGAGCTTGTTCATATGCGTCGAACCGCCCAGTTCGATCAGCATGTCCAGTTGGTCGTCGCAGATCATCTGCGCGGCGTCGAAGTCGCTGATTTCCTGCTTCCAACGGAAGACGTCCACCAGACTGGTGATCCGCTTCTGCAGGTTGTCTTCCTCGCCCTGATAGTAGGAGTAGCAATAGACTTCGAAGCGGTCGCGCGGGATGTTCTGGAACAGGGGCAGGCAAAAATAGGCCACCGGATGCATCCGCAGGTCCGAAGACATGATCCCGATTCGGATCTTGCCATTGTCTGGCCGCGGTTCCTTGGGGCGCCGCAGGGGATGGCGCTTCACGCGCTCCTGGACGAAATCGCCCCAGACCCGATGCTGATGGATCAGCTCGTCGCGGTCTTCCGGAGTCTTGACGCGGGACAGCTGGCTGAGCAGGGCGGTGTGGCGGCCCTGCTCGGCCCACATGCGACCTGTCGCTTTGAAATCGCAGACCTCTTCCAGCCCCTGAAAGTCAGCCACCCGGGAGAGGACCTCGGAGGCCACCTTCAGCTGGGCTGCGCTCGTCAGGGCGCCTTGCGCGCGGGCGGCCTTCAACTCGGCGTAGGCGTCATCCAGATGGGCGGCCTCATCGCCGTGCCGGGACCTGGCCAGACTTTCCACCAGGGCCATTCGGTACTCGAGCTCGTCGGGCTTCAGCTCCACCGCCCGGCGCAGATGAATATTGGCCCGCGGCCGGTCGAAGTCGCTGATCACGCCGCCCAGCTGATAATGCGCCCACGCTTCGTCCGGATAGGCCTCCAGGACCTCCTTGAGATAGGCCTCGGCCTGGCGGAGCCTGTGGGCGCGGCGTATGGCCACCGCTTTGGCCTCCATCAGCCGGGGGCTGGACGTGATCTTCACGCCTTCGTCCAGAATGGCGAGCGCAGCGTCGGCGTCCTGAGCTTCCCCCACCACGGCCGAAAGGTCCAACCAGGCGTCGATGAGATCGGGCTTCAGCCGCGTGGCCAGGCGAAAGCGCATTTCGGCCTTGTCCAAGGCCTCCGAGCGCCACAGGCCGCGGCCCAGGGCGCGCTGCAGTTCGGCGTTGGTCGGCGCATTGCGAACCAGCCGGCTGAAGATTGCGACGGCGCCTGGCCCGTCCTTCAAGTCGTTGAGGACGTTGCCCTTGTTGTGCAGCAGCCCCTCGTGCTTGGGCTGGATCTTCAGGCCGGCGTTGAGGGCTTCCAGCGCCTGTTCAGGTTCGCCCATCCGCCGCAGGCAGACACCCAGGGTGTTCCAAAGATCGGCGTTCCGGGGATGCGCCTCCAGGCCCGCCCGGCACCAGCGGACGGCTCTTTCAAACATGCCCTTGCGATAAAGCAGGCTGGCGAAGTTCAGATAGAGCCGCAAAGCCGAGCGTGGCTCGTCTTCCAGGAAGGCCTCGGTCAGGGCGATGCCCTCTTCGAGACGGCCAGCCTTAAAGGCGGCGTCGGCTTCGGCGATCCGATCGGTCATGATCTGGTCCTGGGAAAACGGCGTCCAGCGCCCACGCCCGGGGGCGCGGGAGTCGCCGCAATCCTAGTGACCCGCCGTGCCGGCGCCAACCGCTTCGCCCACGGCCTTGCGCCGGGCCACATGGTCGGGCCGCGAGAAGCGCCACTTCAGGGCCAGGATGAGCGCCGACAGGATCAGGCAGACCGAATTGGTCAGCATGACCGGCAGGCTGCCGATCATCACCCCATAGGTCACCCACAGACCAAAGCCGGTGACCGTCACCACGTACATGCGCAGCGAAATCGACCGGGCGTCCTGCTCCCGCCAGGTCTTGATGAGCTGCGGGGTGAAGCTCACCATCGAACACAGGCCGGCGCAGAAGCCGATCACCTCGGGCAGGAAGCTCGGGGTCATGATCGTCTAAGCCGTCTTTTCGAGCCGTGGCACGCCCCAGCGGGCGGCGTAGCTGTCGGAGAGGGTAAGGCCCGGCGGCGGGGGCGCGTCGGCGCAGCCGCGCTCCAGGCATGCGACGAGGTAGGTCAGGGCGCGACGGACGGCGCGGTCCGTATAGGGCTTTCCGATCACGCCGCAGGCGCCGGCCAGATCCTCCGGCAGCCGCTTCACATTGGCGGTCATGAACAGCACCATCGCCCCGTGATGGCCGGCGATCTCCCGCGCCGCATCGACGCCGGTGGGGCCGTCGGCCAGATGAACATCCACCAGGGCGATGTCCGGCTTCAGCCTGGCCGCCATCTGCACCGCCACGGCGGAATCGAGCGCATGCCCGACCTCGACGCAACCGGCCTCCTCCACAAGGAAGCCGAGTTCGACGGCCAGCAGGGCCTCATCCTCGACGATCAGCACAGACAGGGGATTGGACATGGAGACCTAGGCGTTCACGGGCAATTCGAGAATGGCGCGCACGCCGGGGTTCGTGGCTTCAAAACGCAGCTCGGCGCGCAGTTGTTGCGCCAGCAGCCCCACAATCGTCAGGCCAAATCCGGGCGCGAACCGTCCGGAGGCGGGAAGGCCCGGACCATCGTCACAGATTTCGATCACATAATGGCCGTTCTGGCGCTGGACCCGTACACCCAGCTTGCCGGCGCGGCCGTCGGCCAGGCCGTGGGCTAAGGCGTTGTCCAGCAGCTCATTGACCGCCAGGGCCAGGGGCGCGGCCTGGGCGGCGGCGATCTCGATGCTTTGAAGATCGAGATCGACCTCAACCTCGTCCCGGCTCAATGAGACGTCGCCCACCAGGTCGCGAACGAAGGCGGCCACATCGAACCGCTCCAGGTCGCGGCTCTGGAACAGGCGCCGATGCACCGTGGCGATGGCGCTGACTCGCGACAGCATGGATTGAAGCGCGAGCCGCGTCCGCAGGTCTTCGGTCCGCCGCGTCTGCAGGACCAGCAGGGAGCTGATGAGCTGAAGGTTGTTCTTGACCCGGTGATCGACCTCGTGGAGCAGGGCGGTGCGCTCGGCCACCGCCTGCTCGGCGGCGCGGGCCTGCTCGGTGGCGACCGAAGCCAGGCCCTCCCGATCCTGAGCGAGCCTGTTCTCGGCGTTCTTCCGGGCGGTGACATCGACCTGTGAGCCGATGAAATAGACCAGCAGGCCCTCGGCGTTGTGCACCGGACTGATCTGCAGGGCGTTCCAGAACGGCTTGCCGTCCTTGCTGTAGTTCAGGATGTCCACATTGACCGGCGCGCCTTCGGCGACAGCCTGGGCCAGCGCGCGCGCCGCGTCCGGATCGGTGTCCGGGCCTTGGAGGAAACGGCAGTTGCGCCCCAGAATCTCGTCGCGGGGATAGCCGCTGAGGGCGAGGAAGGCGTCGTTGGCGAAGACAATGGGCATGTCCGGCGCCTGGGCGTCGGCGATGATCATCGACATGCGGGTGGCATGGACAGCGGCGGCGAACGGATCGTCGATGCCGGCCCGCGGGGTCAACAGGCTATCGGCCCGAAAGGTGTCCCTTCGCTCGCTCATGATCTTTGCACTCGCCGTCCCCCAGAGCCAGACAAACGCCGGCTGACCAGGGCAGTTCCAGGGGCTCAGCCCAGGTCAGGCGCCTGTGGGTCGCGAATTCTTTCCATTGTCACGGCGATGACACAGCTATGCGGCTTGGTGGATGATCCGGCGAACGGAGATTCGGTCTTGTCCCTGCTGCCGCAACCCTTGCCCCTCGGACCTCGCCGCGGGTTCGCCGCCGGTCCCGCCCTCGTCACGGGCGCGGCGGGCCTGCTGGCCCTGGCCGGTCTGGTCGCCGTGGGCGGCGCCGATCCCCTGGCGGCGACCATCCTGGCCCTGCCCGTGGCCGGCGTCGCGGCCCTCCAGGCCTTCCGCGCCCGGGGCGAGGCCGCGCGGCTCAAGGCTGAGGTGGCCGAGACCCACGCCGAGGTCGCCGCGGGCCAGCTGTCTCTGCCCTACACCGCGGTGCTGAACGCCTTGCCCGATCCCGTCATGGTGATCTCGGCCCACGAGCCCGACGACCTGACGGGGCGCCGCTTCGTCATGGTCAATCTGGCGGGCCGGGAGGTGCTGAAGATCCAGCGGGAGGCGGGCCTCCTGGTCACCGCGATCCGTGATCCCGACGTCCTGGAGGCCGTGGATGAGGCCCTGTTCGGGGGCCTTGAAGGCGAAGCCCTCTATGAGCCGGGCGGTTCTCAGGAGCGGATCTTCAGGGTCTATGCGCGACCGCTGGGCCTGGGGGCGGATGGGGGCCGGCTGGCGCTGCTGGTGCTGCATGATGAAACCGACATCCGCCGGGTCGAGCGGATGCGGGCCGACTTCCTGGCCAACGCCAGCCACGAACTGCGCACGCCGCTCGCCTCGCTGTCGGGCTTCATCGAAACCCTGCGGGGACACGCCCGGGCCGACGAGGGCGCCCGCGAGAAGTTCCTCGGCATCATGCATGTCCAGGCCGAGCGCATGTCCCGGCTGATCGACGACCTGATGTCGCTCAGCCGCATCGAGCTCAACGAGCATGTGCCGCCCAATGAGGATGTGGACCTGGTCGCCGCCGTCATGGACGTGGTCGACGCCATCACCCCCCTGGCCCGGGAAAAGGGCGTCAGCCTGGAGGTCAACCTGCCGCCCCGGGGCAGCGTGACGGCGGTGGGGGACCGGGATCAGGTGGTGCAGGTGGCCCAGAACCTGGTGGACAATGCGCTGAAATACTCGCCCGCCGGCGGCGTCGTCCGGGTGTCCCTGGAGGACGGCCTGGGGATCGAGGCGGCCATGGCCCCACGCATGGACCAGGCCGCCCGGCTGTCGCTGCTGACCCCCGATCATGGTCCGGACCGCTTCGCCGCCCTCTCGGTCACGGACTCCGGCCCCGGCATGGCCCGGGAGCATCTGCCGCGGCTCACCGAACGCTTCTACCGGGTGGAGGGCCAGAAGAGCGGCGAGAAGTCCGGCACGGGCCTGGGCCTGGCCATCGTCAAGCACATCATGAACCGTCACCGGGGCGGGCTCATGGTCGAAAGCGCGCTGGGCCGCGGGGCGATTTTCACCGCCTATTTCCCCCGGGCCGAGCTGGCGCGCCGCCGCCGGGAGCCCGCGAACACCGACAAGTCCGACGATGTCGCAAAAGTGTCATGAAACTGTCGCGTTCGATCAGCAATCCGCAGGCAGGTTCCGCGCCGCGCATCAGGGGGCGGCTCATGGTCGAGGTTCCCCTTTTCCCGCGCGATCCGAGCCATAAGTCGAAGGCCTGAATGCTCATCTGGATCGCCCTGATCGGGCTCGTCCTGTTCTCCCTCGCGGCCTATTCGGCCGGACGCCGCAAGGTGTTGCGCGCCGCTGGCGGCAGGACCCGCGCGCTTCATTCCCTGCCGGGCTACTACGGCGCCTATGTCGCCCTCTGGGCGGCGGCGCCGGCGGCCATCCTGCTGGTCCTGGTGAGCATGCTGGGCGGCCAGATCGAGGAAGCGGCCCTGCGCGCCGACCCGCCGGCTGCGATCGCGCAACTGCCCGACAGCACCCAGGACGTCTTCTATAATGACGTGGTCGCCACGGTGGCGGGCGGCCAGGTCAGCCAGACCGAATATGACGGCGCCCTCGGCGAGGCCTTCGGGGCCAAGCTGATCGAGGCCGGCGACATCCATCGCAACCTTGTGGCGGCGACCCTGGCGGCGGCCCTGGCCCTGGCCCTGGCCGGCGCCGCCTTCGCCTGGCCCAAGGTCAGCGCCAGCTTTGCGGCCCGTCCGCAGGTGGAGCGCTGGATCGCCGCGCTGTTCCTGATCTGCTCCATCGTCGCCGTGCTGACCACCGTGGGCATCGTGGCCTCCCTGGTCTGGGAATCCTGGCGGTTCTTCCAGGCCGTGCCGATCTTCGAATTCCTCTTCGGCCTGACCTGGGACCCGCAGATCGCCATCCGCGCCGACCAGGTGGCCTCGTCGGGCGCCTTCGGCGCCGTGCCCCTGTTCATGGGCACCTTCCTGATCATGATGATCGCCATGACGGTGGCCGCGCCCGTGGGCCTGTTCGCCGCCATCTATCTGTCGGAATATGCCGGACGCACGACGCGGGCGGTGGTCAAGCCGCTGCTGGAGGTGCTCGCCGGCATTCCCACCGTGGTCTACGGCTTCTTCGCGGCCCTGACGGTGGGTCCGCTGTTCCGCGGCTTCTTCAACGGGCTCGGCGCGCAGCTCCTGGGCGGTCCCCTCGATGGGGTCGGCCTCTACCTGATGCAGGTGCAGAACCAGATGGCCCTGGTGGCCGGGGCGGTCATGGGCATCATGCTGATCCCCTTCGTCTCCTCCCTGTCGGACGACATCATCAACGCCGTGCCCCAGTCCCTGCGGGACGGCT
>Ga0208179_1000222_pt1 | contig 42302 bp, 40 predicted proteins | sample Malvired_Geostar_FD_184238 | JGI IMG/M metagenome (GOLD analysis project Ga0208179, IMG submission 184238) | Marine viral communities from the Global Malaspina Expedition - Malaspina viral metaG DeepMed_Geostar (SPAdes) (version 2) | ecosystem: Environmental > Aquatic > Marine > Oceanic | place... | reverse complement strand
CCGACACCAACGAGACCGACGACCTAGTCTGGAAGGTCGAGCCGGAGCTGAACATCGCGTCTGATTGGTCGCGGCATTCGCTCAGCGCCTATGCGCGCGCCTCGATCCTCCGCTACCAGGACTTCGATACGGAAAACACCGAGGACTATACCCTCGGGGCGAACGCCCAGATCGACATGCTCCGCAACAGCTTCATCCGGCTGGGCGCAGACTGGGCTGAACTCACCGAACCCCGGACGTCGCCCAATGCGGTCACCGGCGCCGTGGAGCCCACCCGCTACGAAACCGCCGGCGCCCGCGCGTCCGTAAGCCATGAATTGAACCGCCTGCGGCTCTCGGCCGGCTATGACTTCAAGAGCTTCGACTACGAGGATGGCCGCGACTCCGTCGGCGGCGTCATCCCGCAGGACTATCGCGACCGGGATGTCCACACCCTCACGGCCCGCGCCGACTATGCGGTGAGCCCGGCGACGGCGCTCTTCCTGGAAGTCAGCCGCAATGAACGTGACTACAGCCTGACCCGTCCGGCGGTCACCCTCGTGCGGGACTCCGACGGCGTGCAGGCCCTGGTCGGCGCCAACTTCGAACTGGGCGCCATGGCCCGCGGTGAAGTCGGCGTAGGTTACTTCGAGCAGCAGTACGACGACCCCACCCTGAACGACATCGACGGCTTCGGCGCCCGGGCCCAGGTGGAATGGTTCCCCACCCAGCTGACGACGGTCACCTTCACCGGCTCGCGCACCATCGAGGAAAGCGCCTCGCCCGGCTCGGCCGGCTACGTCTCGGCGAACGCGGCGGTTCGGGTGGATCACGAACTGCTCCGCAATATCCTGCTGACCGGCCAGGCCGCGGTGGGCAATGATGACTATGAAGGAATCACCCGCGAGGATGATCGCTTCAACGCCAGCGTCGGCGCCACCTACCTCCTCAATCGCTATGCCGGCGTGACCCTGGCCTACAGCCATATGACCATGGATTCCTCCGGAGTTGGCGGGCAGGACTTCAAGGTCAACAAGCTCGGCGCCACCCTCGCCCTGCAGTTCTGACTAGCGGCGGCCGGGGTGTAAGCCCGGCCGCCCAATTCCTCCCGGCGTTGATCGGCCTTAACGTGGCCCTGGCCTTGCACGCCCCGCCACCATAAAGCCAGTTTCGGGACATCGAGTTCGATGAACGCATTTTCTCAGTCTTCCGTTGATCCGGGCTTCGAGGAGGCTGGCGGCCCCGGGGGGCCTCGGCGCCAAGGCGGCGGACTGGCCGATCAGTTCGATCTGCGTCGTCTGGCGAACATGTTCCGCCGCCGCAGCCGACTTTTCGCGGCCATCGCCGCTGTGATCTTCGTCGCCGTGGTGCTGGTCACCATGACCGCGACGCCGATGTACACGGCGACCGCCAATGTGATGCTCGACACCCGTCAGGAGCAGGTGGTCAATGTCGAGGCGGTGCTTTCCGGTTTGCCGGCCGACTCCAGCGTGGTGGACACCGAGGTGGAGATTCTCCGCTCCCGGCGTCTGGCCGAGCGGGTCGTCAACGCCCTGCAACTGGACAAGGACCCCGAGTTCAATCCGGCGTTGCGCTCGCAAGGCCTCGTTGCGTCGGCCAAGGGTGCGGTGAGAGGCGCCCTGTCGGTAATGCGGCCCAAGGAAGTCACCGATCAGGCCATCGCCGAACAAAAGGCGCAGGAGCGCATCGTCGACAATGTCCTGAGCCATCTGAGCGTGCGTCGCTCTGGGCTAACCTATGTGATCAACGTCTCCTATGAATCGGAAAACCCGAGCAAGGCGGCGACCATCGCCAACAAGTTCGCCGAGCTCTACCTTCTGGAACAGCTCGAGGCGAAATTCGACGCGACGCAGCAGGCGACCAATTGGCTGAACTCCCGTCTCGAAGGTCTTCGCGAACAGGTGCTGACGGCCGAGGCGGCCGTCCAGCAGTACAAGATCGCCAACAATCTGCTGAGCGCCGCCGGCACCAACCTGACGGAAACCGAGATTTCCAATTACAATCAAAGTCTTGCCGAGGCTCGCGCGCAGGTGGCTGAAGACGAGGCGCGGCTTTCCACGGCCCGCAGCCAGCTGGCCCGGGGCTCCACCGGTGACGACCTGGGCGAAGCCCTGAGTTCGCCGGTCATCCAGCAACTGCGCCAGCAGCGCGCCACGGTGAGCTCGCGAGTCGCCGACCTGCAGGGCCGCTATGGCGACCGGCACCCCGAAATGCTGACGGCCAACCGCCAGCTTTCGGACATCGACTCTCAAATCCAAGCGGAGATCCAGCGGATCATTTCTAACCTGGAGGCCAAGGTCCAGGTGTCGCGCCAACGCGCCGGGGCGATCGGCGGCAGCCTTTCGAGCGCCCGCGGCACCCTGGCCGGCAACAACCAGGCCCTGGTGCGGCTCAACGAACTCGAGCGGACCGCCGAAGCTTCGCGGACCCTCTACGAGAGCTATCTGAACCGCTACAAGGAGACGAGTTCGCAGCAGGGCATCGAGCAGTCGGACGCCCGGGTGGTCTCCCAGGCGACGATTCCCACCGGCCAAAGCTCACCGAAGGTCCCGCTCAATCTGGCGCTTGGCCTGGTGCTGGCCCTGGGTTGCGGTGTGGCAGGCGTGGTGTTGGCCGAAATGCTCGACGCCGGGTTGGCGACGGCCGAGGACGTCGAACAGCGCCTGGACGTCTCGTATCTGGGCGCCATTCCACTGCTCGCCTCCGTCGCCGAGGGCCGCACGTCGGCGCCCATCGACTATGTGATCGAAAAGCCGCTGTCGAGCTTCGCCGAGGCGTTCCGGAACCTCCGCGCCTCGGTGATGTATTCCCGGCTGGGCGAAACCGTAAAGGTCGTTGCGATCACCTCAGCGCTCCCGGGCGAGGGCAAGACCACCACCTCGGTCTGCCTGGCGCGCTCCGCGGCGCAACAGGGCCATAGCGTGATCCTGATCGACTGCGACCTCCGGCGTCGCTCGGTGAACCGGATGTTCGGCGAGGAGCCCCAGCGCGGCCTGATCGAGGTTCTGGCCGGGGAGGCCACGCTTGATGAGGTCATGACGATCGACAGCGTCACGGGCGTCCGTCTGTTGCCGCTGGCCAAGTCCAGCCTGACGCCGAAGGACGTGTTCGGTTCGGCGGCCATGGATCGCCTGCTCGACCAGCTGCGCGCCTCCTACGACCTGATCATCCTGGATACGGCCCCGGTTCTGCCTGTGGCCGATACCCGGGTTCTGGCCCCCAAGGCTGACGCCGTCGTCTTCCTCGCCCGGTGGCGCAAGACGCCACAACACGCCATCGAGGCCGCCTTCCGCCTGTTGTCGGGAACCGGCGCGCATCTGGCCGGAGTGGCCCTGACCCAGGTCGACATGAAGCAGCAGTCGAAGTACGGCTATGGCGATCCCGGCTACTACTACGCCGAATACAAGAAGTACTATGTGAGCTAGGGAGCTGGGGCCCCTCGGGGTGCTAGCCCAGGGCTCTCAGGCTAAGCTGGAATAGCAAAGCCGCCGCGATCCAGAAGGATCCGCAGGTCAAAGCCACGAAGGCGACGGTCTTCCGCGCCGACCATCGGGTCGGCGCGGGGGGCGACAAGAACTCACGCAGCTGGTCTTGAAGCCGCCTGGCTGGGCTTTCGCCCCCCAGATCTTCGGCTGAGGCTAGTCTCGCGGACCGGGGCGCAGGCTCCGGCGAAGAGATGAAAGGTGTAGCGTCCGCTTCTGCGGCCTTAGGCTTAGGTTTGGCGCCCACGTCGAGATCCTCCGGATGACCGGATCCTTGTACCAAGGGGCGCCTAACAAACTGTCTCCATCCAAGCCTTACGCCTGCTCTTGGAGCGAAGTCCGCTACGCGCCTCATCTGTATTAATTGAGTCTTACGAACGTTGCGATGACGACAGCAGGATCGCCCTATGATTGCGGGGCGAATTTCATCAAGGGGGTGGGATGCAAAAGGTTCTGGTCACCGGCGGCGCGGGCTATGTCGGCGCCCACACCTGCCTTCGGCTGTCCGAGGCGGGCTTCCTGCCGGTCGTCTATGACAACCTGAGCAACGGCCATGCCGAGTTCGCCCAGTGGGGGCCCCTGGAGGTCGGCAACATCGGCGACGCCGCAAGGCTGGACGCCGTCTTCGCCGCCCACAGCCCCGTCGCGGTCCTCCACTTCGCCGCCCTGATCGAGGTGGGCGAATCCGTGCGGCATCCAGACCGGTTCTACGACAACAATGTCGCCGGCGCCCTTTGCCTCATCAACGCCGCCCGCCGGGCCGGCGTTGAGGCCATGGTCTTCTCCTCCACCTGCGCCACCTATGGCGAGCCCCAGCAGATGCCGATGGACGAGACCCATCCGCAGGCGCCCCTCAATCCCTATGGGCGCACCAAGCTGATGGTCGAGCAGATGCTGCGGGACTTCGACCGGTATTCGGGGTTCCGCTCCGTGGCCCTGCGCTATTTCAACGCCGCGGGCGCGGATTTTGACGGCCGGATCGGCGAGTGGCACAGCCCGGAGACCCACGCCATTCCCCTGGCCATCGCCGCGGCCCAGGGCTCCAACGCCGGTTTCAAGGTCATGGGCCGGGACTACCCGACCCGCGACGGCACCGCCGTGCGCGACTACATCCACGTCCTTGACCTGGCCGAGGCCCATGTCCTTGCGCTGAAGCACCTGCTGGCGGGCGGGGCCACTGAGGTCTTCAACCTCGGCACCGGCACGGGATCGACCGTGCAGGAGGTGGTGGACGCCGTGGCCCGGGTCTCAGGCCGCCCCTTCGAGGTGGCCGACGCCCCAAGACGGGAAGGCGACGCGCCCGCCCTGGTGGCCGACAATCGCAAGGCTCGCGAAATCCTCGGTTGGGAGCCCCGGTTCGGCCTTCCGGAAATCCTTGAAAGCGCTTGGAAATGGCACACCGAAGGCCTTCCGGCCCTCCAGCGGGCCCAGACATGACAGTTCTTGCCGCAGTGCACACTTTGGGCGCCTTAACAGGTGGCGCCCAGCGACAACACCATCCATAAGACGGCTCAACCCTGCGACGAAATGACTAGATCGGCATAGGGTCAGAGGGTAAAGACTGCGACAACCGTAAGGGGCTGCAGCGTGTATTTTTCTGACACGAAGAACATCACCCTCCAGGCTACGGGCCCGACCGGCCTGCAAGGGGGCGCGTTGTACTCAGATCCCGCTGTAAAGGGCGGCCATAAGCTCAGCCTCGATATGTGTCGATTTCTTGACGTCATCATCGCACTGGCTGTGCTTCTTTTCATCGCCCCGCTGATGCTGGTGGTCGCCGGCCTCATCAAGCTGCAGGATGGCGGGCCGGCGTTGTTCCGCCAATCCCGCGTTGGCCAGGGGGGCGAGGCGTTCTACTGCCTAAAGTTCCGCACCATGGTCACCGACGCTGAAGTCCGGCTCAACGCCCTGCTGGCGCGTGATCCTGAGGCCCGCCGCGAATGGGAGCTCGATCACAAGCTGCGGAAGGATCCTCGGATTACAGCCCTGGGCGCCTTCCTGCGTAAGTCGAGCCTGGATGAGCTGCCGCAACTGTTCAACGTCCTGAAGGGCGAGATGAGCCTGGTGGGACCGCGGCCTATCGTGACGGCGGAAATCCCACGTTATGGCCGTTGGTTCGCCTACTATTGCGCGGTTCGGCCCGGCGTTACGGGCCTCTGGCAGGTGAATGGCCGCAATGATGTCTCCTATCGTCGCCGCATCGCCCTAGACGTGCTCTATGCGCGCACGGTCGGCGTCCGGCGCTATGTGCAGATCATGGCGGCCACCGTGCCGGCCGTACTCCTGCGCAGCGGCTCCTATTGAGCGACACGCGTTTTCTATTGTCTTCCGCGCGCCATGCCTGCGGTCAGTAAAAGTAAAATTCCGGGGCGGGGGCCTGGTGCGATATGTCTCAAGCATTCGATCTCGGCGATGACGCCCGGCTTGCGTCCGATCTTGCCCGACAGGCCGGGGTTCTGCTCCTCAAGGCACGCGAGCTGACCAGCATCACCGGCAAGCCCCTCGGCGCCCTGGGCGACGCGGTCGGCCAGCAGTTTCTCAGCCACTCATTGCAGAGCCTTCGCCCGCACGACGCTGTCCTGTCCGAGGAGGCCGCCGACGACTTCGCCCGCCTTGAGCGCTCGCGAGTCTGGATCATCGATCCCCTCGACGGCACCCGGGAATATTCCGAGGGCCGGGACGACTGGGCCATCCATGTGGCCCTCTGCGTCGATGGCGAGCCCGTGGTGGGCGCCGTCGCCCTCCCCGCCCTTGATCTGGTGCTCGACACCGGCTCACCGCCTCAAATGCCCGACGCCCCAGGCGGCCTGAAGATCCTCGTCAGCCGGTCGCGCCCGCCTGACGTCGCCAGCCGTGCGGCTGAACTCCTGGGCGGTGAGCTGGTCGGCATGGGCTCGGCCGGGGCCAAGACCATGGCCCTCGTCCGCGGCGAGGCCCACGCCTATGTCCATGCCGGCGGCCAGTACGAATGGGACTCCGCCGCCCCGGTCGCCGTGGCGCTCGCCGCCGGCTTCCACGTCTCCCGCCTCGACGGCGCCCCAATGGTCTACAACCAGAAGGACGTCTACATGCCCGACCTCGTCGTCTGCCGCCCGGAGCTCAAGGACCGGCTCATGGCGGCGGTGGGTTAGGGCACCGTTCACGCCCCAATGAGACTGATGCTGACCCGCAGCAAGTCTCCTGGAGCTAAGAGTTATAATGGCTTTTGGTCAAGTTAAGAAATGCCTGGTGACAGTCTTCGGCGCTAGATGTATGATATTTTGAGCAATCTCTGCCCGCCGACAAACTGCGCGAGCGCGAGATTTGGTAAACGGAAACGAAATGAAACCTCCATATATCATCGCTGAAATAGGCGGAAACCACATGGGGCAGAAGAAGATTGCCCTAGATATGATCGCAACTGCAGCCACTTTCTGTCGGGTGCACGCCGTCAAATTCCAGAAACGTAATAACCGTGAATGCCTGACACCGGAACAATATGAGGCACCACACCCCGTAGCTTCCAATTCTTACGGCTCGACCTATGGGGAGCACCGGGAGTTCTTGGAGCTGAGCCTGGACGATCACAGAGAGCTAAAGCAGGCTTGTGAGGCAGCAGGTGTAGACTATAGCACGTCCGTCTGGGATGAAACCTCGGCTAGGGAAATTGTTTCTCTTCAACCCAAGTTTATTAAGGTGGGAAGCGGGACCAATCTTCACTGGGGTGTTCATAAAATTCTTGCTGATAACCTTGGAGGCGACATTCACGTTTCGCTTGGCATGACGACGCACGCCGAGGAAGAGCAAATTATCAGTTTCTATGAAGATAGGGGGCGGGCGAAGGATCTGGTGATATACTCGTGTACTTCCGGTTATCCGGTTCCACACAAGGATGTTGCACTCCTTGAGATCAAGCGCCTGAGCGATAAGTTTGGGGGCCGCGTGAAAGCTGTGGCGTTTTCTGGGCATCACCTCGGCATCGCACTCGACGTTGCGGCCGTGACCCTCGGAGCCGCCTATGTCGAGCGCCATTTCACTCTCGACCGGACTTGGAAGGGCACCGATCATGCGGCCTCGCTTGAGCCTGAAGGCATGCGTCGCCTAGTGCGCGACACTGCCGCGGTGTCAGAGGCGCTCTGCTACAAGGAGAAAGAGATCCTCGACATCGAGGTGCCGCAACGCGCGAAACTGAAATGGGGCTTCTTCAATGCCGAGCAGCTCAGCGCCTGACAGTGTTGGCGTTTGGCCGAAGCCGCCCGCCTTTCTGACGGCCGAAGTCATGGCGCGCGACCTCTGGCGAAGCTTGAAACCCAAGCCGCCGGGGGTCGACGCCTACTTCATTTCGTTTCCGAAATGCGGCCGAACTTGGTTGGAGCTGATGATCGGCATGTCCCTCATGCGCGCATCGGGCCACCCTATCGAGTCGGCGCGACGTGATCTCTACGCCCTGGCCAACGAGTATAATTTGAGCCTGCGCGTCCACGCTTGCCACGACTGGAGTGAGACGACCCTCGAGGCGAGGGAGGCGGTTAATCCGCAGTTTCTCTTCGCCTCCGATCTTCGCATGAAGTATTGGGGCAAGGTAGTCTTCATGCTAGTACGGGACCCGAGAGATACGATTGTGTCCAGCTACTACCAAGTTACCACGCGCGCCTTCCGGCCCCTCCCCTTCAACAGCATTGACGAGTACGTCCTAGACCCAGTATACGGCATCAACAGAATAATCCAGTTTTACAGAATTTGGGATCGGAACGCTAAACACACCACCTTCGCGTTTGAGCGTTACGAATCGCTACGAGCCAACACTGAACACGTTCTGCGGCGTATCATTAGCTTTCTGGGTGTGCCCGAGGCCGAGAATATGAGACTCGATGATATCATCGAGGCCTGTTCTTTCGACCGCTTCAGAAAGCTCGAGCAGTCGGGCCGCGAGGATATGCGCCAATTCGGCGGGACTTCTATGTCGATGAAAGCGCGCAAAGGTAGCATCGGTGGCTATCGAGAGGAACTAAGACCCGAGACCGTGGCCATCCTCGACAGTGTGATGTCGGCAATGCCCCCACGATTCGGTTTCTCAGTTTCTGACTGAGAGGGGCGATGGCTGCGACGCAAGCCCGTCTGCCTGATGGCGGGGCTGTAGTGCATTGGGAACGCCGGACGGTCGTGGTCACCCGATCCGATGGAGTCCAAGCACGAGCTGATATCGACGAGGCAACCAATGATGTCTGGAGTCATCACTCCGCCCGCGTTTCAGAGATAACGGCGCGGCTTCGTCGCCGCTTGGAGGACTCGCTTCCCCCGGCGCTTTGTGAAGACGTCTTGGATGAGGTGGTGTTTGGGACGCTGAATAGCTTCCAGTTTGAGCGCATTGCCGCTTGGCTAGTCGCGGACCAACTGCGGAATGAGCTCAACCTCTCCACATCGACACCGCTTGCTGGACTAGACGCCTTTCCCTCAGAGGTCCCTGCCAAGGCATTCGCGGCAGGATGGCGAGACGGCGATGGCGATGGCGATGGCGATGGCGACATCAGGTCAGACCAGTTCGCTTCAACATTCGCCGCAGGTGCCGGTCTTCTCATATCGCTGCTCTCCGCCCCTTCGGCGATTTGGCTCAAGGCGCTGCGCCGGCTTCCCGCAGGCGTGGACATGGTCGTGGTAACCCCCAGCGCCCCCACCAACCAAGCGCGACATGGGCTTGAGCTGGCCCAGAGAGAGGCCGGTTTAGGTCGGGTGAGCGGGGTAGTCGTGCTTGGTCACGGCCTCTTCGGCCCCGGGCGGGGCCGGGCATTCCGAAAACTCTGCCCTGATGCGCTCAGGGTCACGCCTTGGTCGTTTGGCGACCTTTTTGCCATTGCTCCTGCCACGTTCCGTCAGGCTATGATCGTGCAAGGGGCCGCAAAAGCTTTCTATGATATGGTCGGCTTCCCCCTGAAGTTCCGCGCTCGTATCGACCTCTGCGCGCGCCTCGTGCGAGGTGAGGTTTTCTCCCGTTGGGCGCGGCGTCAGTCTTGGCCCCGCACCGTTTCTTTCTCGATCGCCGGACGACTTGATCGAACGATGGCGGATCGGGCGCTGCAGGGGATGGGCGTGCGAACGGCGCATCTCATCCATGGCCTGCATGCGGCCGGCAACGCCTGGAGCTACCGAGCGCGGTCTACAGTCGGCGTAACACTGCTGGAAAGCGAGGCAAACTTCCGGGAGGTGCATGGGCGATATGCACGAGTAATTCCATTGAGCGCCATCGCAGGGCGCTGCAACGAGCCCCCTACCGCAAGTAATCCCGCTCCGATGGCGGCTTCAGGGCCGTTACTACTCTGCACCAATATGCTCCACCTCTTTAGTCCCTGGTTCGCCCGAAACGCCGAGGGGAGGCATCTCGACCTCTTCACGGCCTGCCAGGTATGGGCTAGAGCCTGGGAATGTGACGCCGTGATCTGGCGAGCACACCCAGCCGGGCGCGCTCAGGCGCCCGCGCGGCTCGCCGAACTTGAGCGGCGCGCCCGGGAGATTGGGATCATCGTTGATGAGGAAGCGCTCGGCTCTTCCGTCGCCAAGGCGCGAATTATCGTGACAACACCATCAGGCGTGGTGTCAGATGTTGCGAACCTGGGCAAGACCGCACTCGTCCTACAGGGCATCCTCAAGGATCAGACCCCGCCTTGGACTGAGATACCGCCTTCGCTCTGGCTCGATCCTGATCAGCCCGAAACGCACCTCAACTTCGACGCGATTCGCGAAGCTGTCGAAGATCCTGACATCTTCCAGACGGTGCAGACGAAGTTCAGCACGCCCGGTTGGGGAAGCCTCTCCGCCACCAAACTGGACGCCGCCCTCTGGGAAGAGCGTCCTCCGCTGACCGCCGGCCCCCTGCCCCGCAACGCCAGCGGTGCATGAAAAAGGAGTTCTCATTGCCTACCACTTCCCTTCGATGCGCTATGATCATTCCGGCGCGTGGCGGTTCTAAGGGCCTGCCGGGAAAGAACACGCGGATGTTGGCGGGTAAGCCTTTGCTTGCGTGGTCGGTAGAGGCCGGGCTTGGCGCACGTGGAGTGGACAAGGTCTTCGTATCGACCGATAGCGCCGAGATTGCTGCCGTAGCCCAGGTCGCAGGTGCCGAGGTTATCGCTCGCCCGGCGGATCTGGCCGACGACAAGGCAAGCTCAGAGTCAGCTCTACTGCATGCGCTGGAGGTCATCGAGGCGGAGCACGGCCCCCTCGATACTATCGTTTTTGGCCAATGCACCTCGCCCTTGATGATTAGCGCGGACATTGATGGCGTGCTCGACGCGATGGCGCGGGATAGCGCAGATACCGGGTTTGCTGCGGTGCCATTCCATCGGTTCGTCTGGCGCGCCGACAACGTCCGGGGTTGGGATGGCGTGAATCACGATGCCAGCGTTCGCCTGCGTCGCCAGGACCGGGAGCCGGAGTACCTTGAGGCAGGTTCGATCTATGCAATGAAGGCCGACGGCTTCCGCCGCCGGCAGCATAGGTTCTTCGGCCGGATCGCCCTTCACTCCATCGATCCGGAACGGGATGTGGAGATCGACTCCCTTAGCGACTTCCAGCTCGCCGAGGCTCTGCTTCACGCCCGCCCAAAGGCCTCAAAGGCGCTGCCGGCGTCATTGCAGGCCTTGGTCTTCGACTTCGATGGTGTGTTCACCGACAACGGCGTGATCCTCGACAGCGAGGGCAATGAGCACGTCCGCTGCGACAGGGGCGACGGCATGGGAATCTCGCTCCTTCGTGCGCGAGGGCTACCCATGATGGTCCTTTCGACGGAGGAGAACCCAATCCTCCGGTTCCGGTGCGAGAAACTTCGCCTTCCGCATCGCCACGGTCTGTCCGACAAGCGCGTAGCTTTGGAAGAGTGGGCGCAGCGTGAAGGGTTCGATCTCGCCAAGGTTGCCTACATGGGCAATGACATCAACGATCTAGGCTGCTTTGAGGCCGTAGGCTTCACCATTTGCCCCGCCGACGGCCATGTCTCGGCTCGCCAAGCGGCGGATTGGGTCACCCTTGCGCCGGGCGGCGCTGGCGCCGTTCGTGAAGCAGCGGACTTCATCCTCGATCACCTGTCCAAAGGTGAACAGGCAAAATGAAACCGCTTTGTAGTCGCTCCACCCCCTTGGATGCGATCCGGCGTCTCCCTAAACCCTCTGTCGGTGCGGACAACCGCTGATGAGCACCATCTTAGACGCCGCCCGGGCAAAGGTGAGTTCCCTAAACGGGGACGTACTCCTGCGCGAGCTTGCCCGCGCAGGCGTCGCCGCCCTGGCCATCAAATTCGGATCCGCTGGGCTCTCCTTCGTCATGTTCGTGGCCCTGGCCCGGGCCATGACTCTCGAGGAGTACGGCCATTTCAGCTTCGGCTTTTCCCTCGCCATGCTTCTAGCGGTGGCGGCCAGTTTCGGTCAGCGGACCCTCGTCCTCCGCTTCACGGCCGCCTATTCGACTCCAGAGGAGCATCCGTTCCGTATCGGGGTGATCCGCGACGGCTACCTGTGGATACTTGGCGGCCTGATTATCTTCGGGGCGGCGGCCTTGGCTTGGTCGGCGATCTGGGATGACACCTTCACTTTTCCGCTCATGATCGGCTCGGTCGTCATGGCTTTCGCTATCGGCCTGTCGGAATACCAGTCGAGCATCTTACGTGGGATTGGCGGCGTGACGCTTGCTGTCGCTCCGCGGGAGATTTTTTGGCGGCTGATCGTGATTGCTGCGGCCGGCGCCATCTACTTCGGGTTCGCACCTGCCATCGGGGCAACCGCCTGGCTTTGCGTAGCGGGCGCCTGTCTCATTCTGGTCGGCCTAGTGCAGATGAACCTTAACCCGCTGACCCGGATGGGGGGCTTGTGGCGAGCGAAGGCTGCGTTCGACCGACCGGCGTGGCGCCACGCCCTGCTCGGCCTCTGGGCGTCGTCGATCATTTCCGCGGGGGTCGGACCACTTGCAGTCATCCTATTGGGAGCATCTCTGGGCCCGACGGTGGCAGGGCCGTTCTTTGCGGCCTATCGGACATCTCAGCTGCTGAACCTCCTGCTGATCGCGATCAACCTGGTGGCCGGACCGATGCTGTCACGCACTCTGGCGAAACGCGACCATGTCGGAGCCCAGCGGATCTGCCTGCTGTCGGCCTCGGTGGCTGGCGGATTTTCCCTGTTGGGTTTCCTGATCTTGGTCCTCTTCGGTGATGTCCTGATGCGCTGCTTCGGTCCGGGATTCGAGGCGGCGACGCCCGCCCTATTGATCATGTCATCCGCTGCGGTCATCAACTGCCTGGCCGGTCCCACAGGCGTGCTGCTTCAGATGAGCGGTCGCGAACGCCCGCTGTTCTGGATGCTGACCCTATCCAACGGCGTCAGCATGAGCGCTCTGCCTTTCGTCGTGCACCATTTCGGCATGGAAGGCACCGCAACGGTGCTGGCGCTGGCCACGTCCGGCTGGAACGTGGCAGCGTGGCTCTATGCCCGTCGGACACTAGGGATCGATCCCACGGTGCTGGCCCTGATCTGGCGTCCCCATCCCCGCGGGCTGGAGGCGGCTTGATGGAAGCCGTCGCCTCCAATGCCTCACCTCTGTTTGTTTAGGAGCGCCGACATGCTGCCGAATTTCCTGTGCGTCGGAGCCCAGAAGGCCGGAACGACCTGGCTCCACGCCGAACTGGAGCGGGTCTCCGACGTCTTCGTGCCTACGCGGCGGAAGGAGGTCCACTTCTTCGACGAGTATTACGACCGTGGGCCCGATTGGTATGCGGATTTCTTCCCCCGCGGCTCCGAGGCCCAGGCCTTCGCAGCCGTGGGCGAGATCACGCCCATGTACCTCTATCACTCGGAGGCGCCGCAGCGGATCAAGGACACGCTCGGCGACCCCAAGCTTATCATCATGTTGCGCGAGCCGGTGGCGCGGCTGATGAGCCAATACCGGATGGACTTCTCCCGTGGGCAGTTCGAGGGCTCACCCGAAGCTTTCATCGAAACCAAGCCAGACGCCGTGGCGCGCGGCGTCTACAGCGCCCAGATCGAGCGTTACCTGAACCTCTTCCTATCGGAGAACATTCAGTTCCTGGTCTTTGAAGAAATCTTCGCCAGTCCCGACGCGACCCGAGCGGCGTTGGCCGCAGCACTCGCCCACCTGGGCAGCGTCGCCACGCCTCAAGCTGAGGGGGTCGGGCGGATCAATGCCGAGGTCTCCACAGGCCGTCCGCGGATGGGCGGGCTCTACAAGACGGCAAACGCCGCCGCCGACTGGCTCCGTCGCCACGACCTGGACATCGTGGTCAATGTCGCACGGAGAATGGGCGTCTCAAAGTCCAGCTTCGGGGATACGGCGACGGCCCCGCCGAGGTTTCAGCCCTCCACCCTTGACCGACTGCAGACGATCTATGACGAGGACCGCGAAAACGTGGAGCAACTGCTTGGCCGACCGCTGAGCGTGTGGGCCAAGTCGCCCGCGCCGACGGCACTGGCGGTCTAGCGGAGCTTCGGCATGAGCAGATCTGCAGATTTCCGGTACGCCCGGGCGGCTCCGCGGAGAACGCCAGGCACCGTGCCTATCGAGCACCTGGAGGTCCTGTTCGTGGTCCTAGTGCTCGCCCTGATCATCAACCCGGCGATCCTGGACGTCCTGACCGGTTCTCTCCCGATGACCGGCAATCACCGCGACCTGGGCCTTCAGCAACAGTTTCTCATGGGCGACCGGGACAACTCCCCCGTCTCGCTCGTGGCGTGGCCGCTGATCTATTCTGTTTCAGGCCTCCTCCTGCTCTGGCGGGGCTTGCGGGTGGAGACCTTGCGCTGCGCCTGGCTCGCTCTGGCGTTCTGTATCTTCCTCGCCACCTCGGCCCTGTGGTCCGAAGTTCCGGGGACCTCCGTGATGCGCGGCATCCACACCCTCGGCAAGGCTATCTTCGCCATCTATCTCGTCCAGCGCTTCCCGCTGCCACGGGTCTGGGCGCTGTTGGCGATCTCTGCGGGCGCTGTGGTCGCGGCTGGCTGGCTGGTGGGGTTTGCCCTCCCCAGCGTGGCCTGGCAGGGTTACCGGGGCGAGATCGCGCTGCGCGGTCTCTTCACCCACAAGAGCGGCTTGGGTGCCACCGCCATGGTGCTACTCGTCTTGACGGGCGCGTTCTATCTGAGGCGTATTTCGCCGAGCTACTTTCCGCGCAGGCTCCAGTTGGCATTGTTGGCTCTCGGGGCACCGTCACTCCTGGCGTCTCAGTCGGCAACGGCGCTGCTGCTGTCTATCGCGACCGTCGGAGTCATCGTCGGAGGTGCATGGGTCGGCCAAGGCGCGACGCCTCGAGAGCGGCGCGTTCGTTTGACGCTTCTAAGCGGGGGAGCGGTGTTCGCCACTCTTGCCGCCTATGCCTCCTACGGCTTCATTTTTGAGCTCCTCGGACGCGATGCGACCCTATCTCGGCGAACCGAGATTTGGGGCGCTATCATTGAACTCGGCCAGCAGAAGCCTTGGCTCGGCCACGGCTATTTCGGCTTCTGGCGTTTCACGCCGGGCAGCGGAATCTACGAGATCATTATGCGCGAGAACTTCGTCGCCGCCTCGCCACACAATTCGTACCTGCTTGCTTGGCTGGACACCGGTTGGGTCGGACTCGCGCTCTTCCTTGCGCTGGTGGGACAGGCGATGCTGCGGGCCATGCGCCTGATGATCGCCGCGCCTGGTTCGCTGGCGCCGGTTCCCCTGGCCATGCTGCTGCCCGTCCTTCTGACCGGACTTGTGGAGTCCAGTCTATTCAAGGGCCAGCAGGCGGGCTGGATCGTGCTGGTGATCGTGTCCGTCGGAGCCGGTCTGGCGCTGCGCCGCACGCGCCGCGACGAGACTGCCGCGCACCTTCGCTGATCGTTGCGGAGAGACCCCGTGCCATCCTCACTTTCGATCACAATCCGTCGCATGCTGGGGCGCAATCCCTATGGGCGCAGTGACCCTATGGCCCTGGCGCAGAACCTTCTGCAATACGCCCTTTCAAGCGCCGAGCTGGTGGCCGTCCTCTACCTCCCGGGCTATGCGCGCCTTCTCCGCCGCAACTTTGCAGCCCCCCTCGACTTCATGGTGGTGGGAGCACAGAAGGCCGGCACGACCTGGCTCCACGCGCAGATAATGGGCCTCGACCTCGCCAACACCAGCGAAGAGAAGGAATGCCACCATTTCGATCTAGGTCGAAAAACGCACCTACGCGCCTATGCTCGTCAGTTCAGGATGGCGGCGGCTGGGCGGCTGACCGGCGAAGTCGCCCCGGACTACGGACCCATTTCGCCGTGGCGCATCCGGGCCATCGCCAAGCTGTTTACGGGACTGAAGGTCATCTTCGTCGCCCGCAACCCGGTGGAGCGAGCCTGGTCCGCCGCGAAGATGGAGACCGCCTTCGTCAACCAGCGCCCGCTGGACACAATTCCTGTGAGAATGCTCGTCGGGTACCTGCTTTCCCCCCGCAGTCTCAAACACAGCGACTTCGCACAGATCGTCCGGAATTGGGCCGAGGCCGTTGGGCCAGAGCGCACGCGGGTGCTGTTCTATGATCAGCTCGTGGCCGACCCGGCGGATTTCCTGCGGGACTTTGCGCGCTTCACCTACGGAGGCGATGCGGCGCCGATCCTGGCCAAGATCGACGCCGCAGCCCGCGCGGGCGGCTTTCGTTCGCGCGTCTTTCCCGGTGACGACGCGCCCCCCAGCCGGCCCGTCGCGCTGCAATTGCGACGCGTCTACCAGCCACTCGCCGAACGTTTTCTCGCCCTCGCGCCAACCTTCGCCGATCCAGCGGTGGCCGCCGCCGCACGCGAAGCCTGGATGGCTACTGCGGACACATACCTTTCGGGTGCGGCGACACGACGCGTCCTCTTCGTCAGCGGCTTCTCCCCCAACCCGGCCTCTACTTCGGCCGGTCAGAAGCTGTCCTACATTGAGATTCAGCGGCTGAGGGCCCTCGGCGCCGAGGTGGATGTGGTCGCTTTCCTCAACGATTTGGACGCCCTGGACCCTCCTGCGCCGCCCGACGCCTTCGGCCGGCCGCCTGTACTCATCGGCCTGGACCGCAAGACCCGCCTCAAGGCGGCCCTGCGTCGGCCGGATCTGCCGCTGTTCGCCTCGGCGCGCCTGTTGTCAGCCGGCCAGGCGCTGAAGGCGACCCTGGACGATCCGGCCTACACCGACTTCTACGCTGACTTCACCCAGGGCCTCGCGGCCGTTCCCCAGGCTGCATGGCCCCTGTTCGAGTTCCGTCAGCACGACATTGTCTCCAAGCTCTATCGACGACAGGCGGCGTCCGGATCCGGGGCGGCCAAAGCCTTCTTCGCCCTGGAGGCGGCGCGAGCCGAGCGTTGGGAGAATCGAGCCTGGAGCCGCGTAGCTAGGCTCACCACCCTCGCCCTGGATGACCCGGAGATCATCATGCGGCGAGCGCCTGGCTCGCGACCGGTAGTCGCACCGCTCAGCGCGACCTTCGATCTGAGCGGTGTGGCGCGGTCGGAGGCCACGATCCAGCCCGGGCGTATCGTGTTCTGGGGCAACATGGCCCGCTTCGAGAACATCGACGCGGTGCGCTGGATCGTGGCCGATATCCTGCCACGGGTGCTTCGCGCGCGACCGCATGTTCAGCTCTATGTCGTCGGGGCCCACCCGCCGCCCGAGATCGAGGCCTTGGGCGGCGATGGGGTCGTGGTAACCGGTTTTGTGGACGACCCAGGCGAGATCCTCGCCACGGCTGAGGCGGCGATCGCTCCGCTACGTTTCGGCTCTGGGGTGAAATTGAAGGTGCTGGAGACGGTCGGCGCGGGGATTCCCACGGTGACCACGGCGGTGGGCGCCGAAGGCCTTCCAGGTTCGGATCGGCTCTTCGTTGAGGAAGGCGCGCAAGGTCTAGCGGACCGGCTGGTCGACCTAGTCGCCCCCGAGGGCGAGCCGAGGCTCCGGCCGGCCTATGCCGACGTCTCGTAGCTTCAAGCGGTAGAGCCAGACGACCACCGGCCCCGGCAAGCAACGGATGGCAAAGCGGATCAGCGGGTAGGCCATCGCCAACGAAAACGGACCGTGGACGGCGCGCACGGCGCGAGCGTACCAGGTCAGCTCGGCCCTGGCCCGTCGTAGGGAACTGCGGCGGGCGAAGAACTTCGCCCCGGTCCGCCACTGGAACAGCCGCTCCGGGACATTGGCGAAACGTACGCCTTTCTCCGCCAGGATGACCAGAAAAGCCAGATCCTCCGTCAGATAGGCCTGCGGATAGCGCACGGTTGGATCGCGCAGCATATCTCGCCGCATGCAATAAGTCGGGTGAAGCACAGGGTTCTGGCGGGCGAGCAGCCGGCGGCACGCCTCCGCCTCCACAGGAAAGCTACGCTCGCCCAGTACGGCACCGTCGTCGGAAATGTCCCAAGCTTGGCAGCCTACGAGCGCCACTTCCGGATGGGCCTGCAGGTAACCGGCCTGCGTCACGCAACGGCCGGGCAGCGCAATGTCGTCCCCATCCATGCGGAAGACAACGACTTCATCCTCGAGCTCGTCGATCAATCGGTTGAGCGAAGCGGCCAAGCCGAGGTTTGTGGAATTCCGAACCACGCGGTACAGACTTCGCGCCCTCCGCGAGAGCAGCACCTCCTGACCTTCGGTCAGCGGTCCGTCGGCACAGACATAGATCCGCAACTCCACCTCGGCTTGGGAGAGCAGGCTGTCGAGCGCCAGTTCCCAAAGATCGACCGGGTCAGACTTGTAGATCGTCATCAATACTGCGCAAATGGTCATAGGATTCGGAAGGCCCTAAGTTGCCCCACCTGAAGTCGATGCGCAGGCATCTATAAAACTGACTTGGTCTGAATTACCGATACGCCCCCTATGTAGCCTGAACACCCCGAGAATATAGACGACGAAAAGCCGGCTTTGGCCGAATATATCTTTGCTCAAAATCATTCAATACCCCCCCTAACGTTCCTGCCAGAGGCTTCTCGAAGACCAATACAATTAGAATCGAAACCACGAAGACCGCAACCAACGCCACCATTAAAGCAATATGCGGATTAATCCCTGCCGCAATCAGCGGCCGCATCGTAAGGCCGCCCACGGTCTGGTGAAGCAGATAGTATGGATATGTAGCTAGCCCTAATAGACGGAAATAGTTCGGTGTAGAGACGTTCTTGATGCTGTTGCCAAACAGAAGCGCGGCGGCCAGCGCCCAGACCAGCACGGGCTCCCAAAGCGCAGTCGACAAGCCTTGGAACTCAGAACTCTCGGCAGCCTTCGTGTAGACTTCGAGCATGCAGAAACAAGCTGCGAGCGCCATCACAATGGCATCTCTACAACGGAGCATTTTCTGGCTGGCCATCCAACAGAAAATGCCAAAGCCGAAAAATACTCCATGCCGGAGCAACGTAAGACGTTCAAGCTTGGGAGGAAGGTCAATGAGCCCTGCGGAAAGGACCACAAGATACAACCCACTTATCAACGTCAAACCCCACGCTATGATGGGAAGAAAGCCTCGCCTACCTGAGAGCAGGGAGAAGAATACGAGCCCATAAAAGACGACTTCCACACCAAGTGTCCACATCACCGGCTCAATGATGGGCGCTCCAGGGATCAATGTCATCGAGCCAACGATGTCGATGACCGTCGGACCAAGCGGCACAAAATCGTACGCGAGAACTGCGGCTGCGATGATTGGCACCGACAACCAGACCACAGGATAGAGACGTTTCGCGCGGCCCTTGACGAAATCGACCGGGTTGGACTTCGCAGCGGAGTTCGCGATGAGCATTCCCGATACGACGAAGAAAATCTGCACACCTACCCAGCCCCACCAGAAGCTGGGAGCCAGGGGCGCGCCCTGCCAGCCCACCATCACAGCGGGATAACTGTCAGGATGGAGTTGAGCGCGAACCCCTAGATGGCCTATCGCGACCATCGCCGCCGCAAGGAAGCGAATGAGATCGACACCACCAAAGTAAGGTTTCGCCACCGGATTATCCCCGCCCGTTTAACCTCGCAACACAACCACGGGGCTGACTTTGCCGCAATGGCCTGAGCGGCGAGCTACTGGGCAGTAGCAGGTTTAGGGAGCCACTCGACTGTGAATTCTGGGCTCCAGAGCAGATCCGCCTCCGCCCTTAACGACGCCCAAAAAAGGTGCCTTGGACTGCCCCTCCGCACCATAGGAACCGCTTAGATGCCGCCATGTTAAGCCGGTGACCGGGCCACCTCTACCAGTTGTGGCTTTCCCGTTAAGGGCCGGCCTCGCGAGAGTGCTGCCGCCTCGTAGGGGGCATAGTTGCAGGGTGCCGGTTTTGGGCGCCCAACCGCAAGGCGGCCGTGCTGGTCGCGCACAGTGGCGCTGGCGCGGGGAGGGACGGGCATGACGGGTTCGGCGACCACCAAGGATTTCGACGGCGGACTGGTAATGGAGGCCGGACCCGGGTCGGATGTCGTGATCTGCACCTTCGGCGGCATTCAGCAGGGCGTGGGGATGCCGGTCTTCGAGTTCCGTAGGATCCTTGCGCAATTTCCAGCCGACCGGCTGTTCCTTCGGGACATCCGCCAAGCCTGGTACCACAATGGGGTGGAGGGTCTTGGTTCGAGCCTTCTGGAGGTGGAGGATGGACTGTCGCGTCTGCTCGCGCCCTATCGACGTACGGTCTTCGTCGGCAACAGCATGGGCGGCTTCGCAGCGCTCTATTTTGGGTCGCGCCTAGCCGTCGACTCCGTCATGGCATTCGCACCGCAGACATTCATCGGCCCCATGAAGCGCCTGAGAGCGAGGGACTTCCGGTGGCGCAGGCAGATGGCGAGGCTGCACCGCCGATGGTTGCTTCGGCCCCACGTCTTCGACCTAGCCAGACTGCCTCTCAGGCGACCGTGATCGTCGGCGGCACGTGCCGGGAAGATGTCTGCACGCGGAAAACTTGCGCGGGACTGGGGCACAGATCACTATTATGCCAGACCACGACCACAGCTTCGTCAAGGCATTCCGCGACTCAGGCCACCTCCACAGAATGCTCTCGGAGGCCGTGTTCGGCGAGGCCGTCGCCGATTAGTTCTTCCCGGGCGTGCGTGGCTGCGCCAGCCGGCCACAGAAAGGACATACTCCCGCTCGGCATTGGTTAGGAAACGGCTTTCCTGCTCGCAGATCAGCACGATCTCGAAAGAGGCGCGCTATCCAGACCGCCGAGCAGGCGTACATCCAGCGCCTCTTGGATCAGCTCTGCAGCTCTAGTTGCCGGGAGGTCCCGGGAAAGACGTATGTGTTGTACTGCGAATGACCGAAAATATGATGGGCGTACATTTGAGCGGCCCATCGGCTTCTCATCGCACGACGGCCCTGCAGGCCGTTCACCTGCGCCAGGCATCGCTCAGCACCGGCAGTAGCGTTGTACTCGGCGATCGCGGCCAGTTCGCCCACCGCGTCACAGTGCAGGGCGAAGTCAGTCCCTCCAGCGAGGTCGTCGAAATAGCAAAGGACGCGCGGCAACATCGCTTCTGACGGCGATCGAAGCATTTCGAAGGCGTCGCGGGTCGAGCTGTACAGGTCCATGTCGAAGGCGATGAACCCGATCGGCGCCGGATGGTGGGTCGCCACGAAGCGAGCCGCCGTCTCCCGAACATCGCCTAGGATCAGGCTTGTATTGTCACCAATCCGCGCCTGCAGCGCAGCCACGTCCATGGCGTAGGAGCCCTCGGGCCAGAGGTAGGGCAGATCGCGGTAGTCTTCGCCCTTGGGGAGCCCTTGCCCCGTGTCGAAGCCATAGACTTCGATCTTCACCCCTGTGATTCGGCTGACCTCCCGCGCCAAGCGGCCCATCGATAGGAGCCCGTTGCCTCCTGCGACGCCGAACTCAATCGCAGCGACCGCCGGCAGCCCGAGCACGCCAGCCAGTCGGGCAGCGTGATGCAGCCCATAGGCGTAGTGTGGCCGCTCTACCGCATCATATTTCAGCCGAAGCTCAAATGACCCCCAACCAGCTTTGCGCCACATGCGTATGAGCGCAGCGCGCGGATCAAGCGCAGCGCCCAATAGCTTTTCCACTGGCATATTGCTGACTCCAATACGGGTCTATCAGTATCACATGGTTTTTCGTTGGTCGCTCAAACAACATATAGAAATCGCTATGTGATAAAAGCTACTGCCGGGGGCGGAGTACCCGTCGAACGCCCCCGCCGCCGCCATCAGGTCGCGCCAGGCCCCCCTGGCCGGGGTGTCAAGGTAGCGTGAGAGTGTCTGGGCCGGCGCCAGGGCGTCCTCGCCCAGGATCAGCGCGGCCTTCAGCCATTCGGTCTGCGGCCACAGGCGGGCGTTGGCGTCGCGCACGGTGAAGTCGTCGTTCAGGGCGTTGATGGCGACGCCCCGCTGGGCGTCGACGCCCCGGAGGCCGGCGGCGAAGAGGCGCCGTGCGGCCTGGCGGCAGCGGTCCTCGCCGGTCCGCCCAGCCCAGCGTTCCAGCAGCCAGGCCCATTCGAACTGGTGGCCAGGCTCGATGAGGCGGCCGTCCTCGCCGGGCGCCGGCGCCCAGTCGGAGGCGAAGAATTCCCGCAGGAAGCCGCCCTCGGGATCGATGAAGCGGGTCAGGGCCAGCTCGACGATCTCGGCGGCCAGGGCCTGCCACTCAGGACCGCCGCCGCTCTCGGCCCAGGCCATGGCGGCCTCGAGCAGGTGCATGTGGGCGTTGGCCTGGAAGGGATGGGCGCCTTCTTCGCGGAAGCCGCCGGCCGGGTGGCGCATGACCTGGAGGGCGGCGAGCAGGCGCTGCGCCTCGGCGGCCAGATCGGTATGGCCGGGATCGGCCTGGTTCAGGGTCGCCATGGCCAGCAGGGCGAAGGCCTGGTCATAGAGGGCCGCGGTCTCGTCGATCGGCTCGCCCTCGTTTGACACCACCGCGCGGAACAGGCCGTCGGGGCGACGATAGCGGGCCAGGAAATAGTCCATCCCGTGCCAGGCGGCCTGACGCCAGGGACCCTGCCAGCCCATCAGGCCGGCGGTGGCGTAGACGAAGGTCTGCCGCGTCTGGACCCGGGAGCGCCGCGGGGCCTCCACCGGCGCGCCCTCCGGAGTAAGCGCCTCACGGAAGCCGCCCCGCACATGGTCGGCGCCCAGGGCCCACCACAGCGGCAGGGCGCTGGTCTTCAGCCACTGGTCGAACCAGGCCGCGGCCTCGGTCGTGGTTTGGAACGGCGGGGCCGGCGCGGCGACCTCGCGGCCCTGGGCCTTCAGCTGATCGACTGCGGTCTTCACCTGCTGACTGGACGCCAGGTCGCAGACCAGGACCTGGCCGCCATCGACCACAACGGCGAGGTCCTTGGCCCCCACCAGGGTCACCTGAATCCCCGACGGCGCGCGGACCAGGCAGTCGGTTGACCCGACCATCAGCGCCTCGCCCCGGACGGCGTTGCCCGCGGCGTCCTTGTCGCTGGCCAGCCAGACCGCGTCCCAGGCCCCGAGGTCGGACCAAGCGAAGTCCACGGGCAGGACGGCCGCACGCTGGGTCTTCTCCATGACCGCATAGTCGATGGAGATCTTGGGCGCGGTCCGAAAGGTTTCGGCCAGGATGCTCTGGCCCGCGGCGCACGGCTCCACGGCGGCGCGGACGGCCTCGGCGATGGCCGGCGCGAAGGCGTCCAGTTCGCCCAGGAGCACGTCGGCGGCCACGACGAAATTGCCGCTGTTCCAAAGGTATCCGGCCTCGATATAGGCCTGCGCCGTGGCCGCGTCAGGCTTCTCGACAAAGGCCTGGACGGGGCGCACCTGTCCGCCCGCCTCGCCGGGGGAAATATAGCCGTAGGCCGTCGAGGGGCCGTCTGGCCGCATGCCCAGGGTGACGATCTGGCCCAGGCGCGCGGCGTCAACGCCCACAAGCGCCGCGGCGCGGAAGGCTGCGCCATCGGGCATGTGGTGGTCGGCGGCGACCACGACCGCGACGCCGTCCGGGTCGCGCCTGGCGATCCAGGCGCAGGCCGCCGCCATGGCCGGGGCGGAGTCTCGGGGCTCAGGCTCCAGGAGGACCGTGGCCGAGACGCCGATCTCCCTCAGTTGGGACGCGATCAGCTCGGCATGGGCGATCCCGGCCACGATGACCATGTCGCCAGCCTCGCCCAGATCGGCGACCCGCAGGACAGTGTCCTGGAACATGGAAAGCGCGCCGATCAGGGGAAGGAACTGCTTGGGATGAGACGGACGCGACGCCGGCCAGAGGCGCGAGCCGGAGCCGCCGCACATGATGACGGGATAGATGGCCAACTGAAGTCTTCCCCCGCACTGCGGCGTGTCGCGCGATGGGAGCCAGATACACTCCATCGCGCGAAAAAGCGCCGGCTCTCGGTTAGCGTGCAAATCCCGCGCCGGCCAAGCCTAAAGCCGCTCATTCTGCGCGGCGGCTGCTTATCGGCTGAATTTATTGCGTACACATCACAGGCGGCTCGGGTTCCTTGCGCGAACTCTGCGCATCGGGCCTGATCGCCCTAGCCATAGAAGGCGCGCCGCCAAGCGACGAACCGCGGTATGCCCTCTTCCAGCGACACCTTGGGCGCATAGCCGGTGAGCGCCGCGAGCCTGGAGATGTCGGCATAGGTGGTCGTCACGTCCCCGGGCTGCATGGGCAGGAACACCTTCTGCGCGGTCTTCCCCAAGGCCTCTTCCAGCACCGCGATCATGTCCATCAGGCCGACGGGCCGGCTGTCGCCGATATTCAGGATCCGGTTCACGCCAAGCTCTGGGGGATGGTCGAGGGCGCCGATCACCCCATCCACGATGTCGTCGATATAGGTGAAGTCCCGGGCCATCTGTCCCTGTCCGAACACCTCGATGGGCTCGCCGGCCAGGATCTTCTCGGTGAACGAGAAATAGGCCATGTCGGGCCGGCCCCAGGGGCCATAGACGGTGAAGAACCTCAGGCCGGTCTGCGGGAAGCCATAGAGCTTGCCATAGGCGTGGCTCATCAGTTCGCAGGCCCGCTTGGTCGCCGCATAGAGCGAGACCGGCGCGTCGACGGCGTCCTCCTCGCGAAAGCCGGCGCCGGCGCCGGGTCGGTCCCCATAGACCGAACTGGATGAGGCATAGACCAGGTGTTCGAAGCCTGGGGCATGCCGGCAGGCCTCCATCACCGAGAGATGGCCCGCCAGGTTGGAGCGCTCATAGGCGAAAGGGTTTTCGATGGAGTGGCGCACGCCGGCCTGGGCGGCCAGGTGCACCACACGACGCGCCCCACTCTCCGCCACCAGGGCCGCAAAGGCCGGCGCATCGGCGATGTCCATGCGCACCATGCGAAAATCCGGATGGCGCTCCAGCCGCGCCGCCCGCGCCGTCTTCAGGGCCGGATCATAATAGGCGTTGAAATCATCGACGCCGACCACGGCCTCGCCGCGGGCCAACAGGCGCTCGGCCACGTGCATGCCGATAAAGCCGGCCGCGCCGGTGACGATAACAGGCGCCGCCATGGCCAAGCTAGGAACTCCCTCTCACGGCCCGGCGCAGAACTGCCGGGGCCGCGCAGGGGTCGCATGAAATCACGGCGAGGTGAAGCTCACCTCGCGGTCACGCTCAGTCCGACTTGTGCTGCGGCTTATCCTTGCGGGAGGTGGAGGCCATCTCCTCCAGCTCCTTCTCGCTCATCGACTTGACCATCGACTTGGAGGCGCCCTTCAGGTCGGATTTGGGTGTATCGCCGCGTTTGGCCGACAGGGCGGCGCCGGCGGCCTTTTGCTGGGCGGCGGATTTGGCGGGCATGTCGCATCTCCTAGAAGATCTGATGCGAAGCCAACCGAGCGCGGCGGCGCGAAGTTCCCGCCCCTTTTGAGGGCCTTGGTGCGGACGGCGGGAATCGAACCCGCACTTCCTTTCGGAAAACAGATTTTCGTACCACTTCGACTTTCGCCGCCTGCCCGGTCGCCCGGGCTGTTCGTGGTCTGGACTATCCCTTCGCCCTAGCCGCAAGGCCTTAGGCGCCGCCCGTCTAGTCTCTACACCTTCCTCCGGCGGGCCGGAGGCTTGGCTCGGGATTAGCTTAGGTCGCCCCTTAGCCTTCCCCGAATTTGAGCGGTTCTACGCCGCGGATTTCCCCACGGGCACTCTGAAGTCAAAGTCTGCTGCGTCTACCAGTTTCGCCACGTCCGCATGGGTCAGGGTCGTGCCACAGCCGCGCGCGACGCGCGAGAGGCAAGTGCGCGAAAGCTTTCAGCGAAAGGCTGGCTTAACCCCGGCCAGCCTAGGTTTGACGCCTCACAAGCGGCGACGGACGGATCAAGTGGAACGGCGCAGGTCTCCCCGCCCCTCTGTCCGATCGGTCGACCGCCCCCGGACCAGAGTCGCCGTTCTGGGCGGTGAGATCGACCTGGTGCGTCCCGAAGAGGTGATGGCGATCCTCGCCGCCTGGGTGGCTGCAGGCGCCCAACGCCTGATCGCCAACCACAATCTGCACAGCCTCTATCTCCTTCGGAAGCGGCCCGAGCTGGCGGCCTTCTACGCTGGCGCCGACCTGATCGAGGCGGACTCCACGCCCCTGCTGGCCTTCGCTGGCCTGCTGGGTTTGCCGGCGCGGTCATTCCACAGGTGCACCTATTTAGACTGGCGACCGCATTTCTGGAGCCTGGCCAACCGCCATGGCTGGCGAGTCTTCTATCTGGGCGCTGCGCCGGGCGTGGCGCAGCGGGCAGCTGAGCGCCTGTCGGCCGACTATCCGGGCACGGTGATCGGCGTATGCGACGGATATTTCGACGCCGAGCCCACCTCGGCTGACAACACCGCCGTCATCGACAAGATCACAGCCTTCGCCCCGGACATCCTGATGGTGGGCATGGGCATGCCGCGCCAGGAACTCTGGATCCTCGACAGTCGCGCCGTCCTGCCGTCCTGTGTCATCCTGCCGGTGGGGGCGGCCTTCGACTATGAGGCCGGGGCCCAGAAGGCGGCTCCGCGCTGGATGGGGCGGGCGGGACTGGAATGGCTCTTCCGCTTGGCGTCAGATCCCAGGCGGCTCTGGCGGCGCTATGGCGTCGAGCCATGGTCCTTGGTCGGGCCTGCGCTTGCCGATCTCCGCCAGGCCCACCGTGAGCGACGCCTGGGACGACGAACAGGCTCAGGCGGCCTGCCTGTCCCCCAGCCGGTCGGCGAGGCGGCCCCAATTCAAGGTGGCCTGGATCTGGGCGTAGATGGCGGCGAGCCAGCCGCGCCTACGCAGGTCGAGAAAGACCTCATCGCTGAGCGCCCGAAAGCGGGCCTCGTCGATGGTGAGAAAGCCTGACAGCGACACCTTGGCGCCGTCTGGAACGTCCACCACAGCCGTACGGCTTTCCAGCAGATCAAGGTCCAGCAGCCGCTCGATGAAGGGTATGGTCGCCCGCTCGGCGGCCTGGGCAGAGCGACAGAAGGCCATGGCCGAGTCCAGGATCGCGCTGGGCGCCTCGTCTTCGAACAGGGGCGTGCCAGAGGTCCCGCTCAGCACCTCGGGCTGATCATCGACACACAAGGCGATCATCTCGCCCTCCTGGGCGAGCAGGAAGGGATAGCGGCGGATATAGCTCGGCACATAGGCGCCTTCGCGCCAGCAGCCCTTGCCATCGACGAACAGGTTCTCACCGTCTCGCAAGCCCAGGATCGCCAGCGGCCGGGGCCTGGCCTCTGGGGTGAAGGCGACCGGGTACCACTGCGCCGCCAGGGGAATCTCAGAGAGCGTCAGAGGGACCGCATTGGCCGCGCTGGCAAACCGGAAGTCCAGGGGCGTGCGCAGGCGCATCGCCCCATGTCTGGCGAAGGTGATCGGTGAGACGTTCTGGTAGAAGAGCGGCGTCATGCCGGGGTCCACCCCCCTTATTTTCGACGAACTTATCTGGAGTCGGACCATCTAGACGACCCTGCTGGCGCAGATGCAAGACGAGAGCGCATTCGGTAACAGCGCCATGCGACTTTCCGCGCGAACTAAGCTCCAGACGTCACAGTCTTGCCAGACGTCCCGTTTGCGAGCCCATCGCCTCCGGCGCCAAAGCCGTCTATGTGCCAGTCGCGCGACCCGCGACCTTGTATGAAGAGACGCCCACCATGCTGGCCCTCCCCCTGGATATCGACCAGATCAAAGGCTTCCTGGATCCAGCTGAAGGCGCGGCCCTGCAGCGGGCGGCCCTGGCGGGCGCGCCCCTGGGCGCCTGTCTCGAGATCGGCGCCTATTGCGGCAAGTCGGCGGTCTATATCGGCACAGCCTGCAAGAGCGTGGGCGCGGCCCTGTTTTCCATCGACCACCATAGAGGATCAGAAGAGAACCAGCCGGGCTGGGAGTATCACGATCCCGACCTCTGGGACGCTGACGCTGGGGCCATGGACACCCTGCCCGTCCTTCGCCGCACCCTGCGCACTGCGGGCCTGGAAGACACGGTGATCCCCGTGGTGGGTCGCTCGGCCAAGGTCGCCGCCCTCTGGGGCGGGCGGCTGGGCTTCCTGTTCATCGACGGGGGCCACACCCTGGAGGCGGCGCTCGCCGACTATCGCGGATGGACGCCCCACCTCGCGAGCGGCGGACTGCTGGCGATCCACGACGTCTTCCCCGACCCCGCCGATGGGGGCCGGCCGCCCTTCGAAATCTATCAGCGGGCGCTGGCCTCGGACCTGTTCGAGGAGGTGGAGGCGGTCAAGAGCCTGCGGGTTCTCCGGCGGCTATAGGCGGCCTGCGGGTGCAGCTCTAGCGGACCAGGACGGATGAGGCTCGCGTCAGGTCATAGAGCGCGTCGTGGGCCAGGATGGCCGCGGCCTGGGTCCAGGTGGGTCGCTCCTCAGGCCAGATGATCGCCTCTTCGAACTGCCATCCCATCCAATAGGCGCCGCTGGCGTCCCGGTGGGCGTCCTGCCAGGTCAGGAGCTCGGCGGCCTGGTCGCGGCGGTCCAGCGCGACGAGCGTCATCACCAACTCGCAGGATTCCGCCACAGTGGCCCAGGGCTGGTCGGCCACGCAGCGACAGCCGACGCCGGGCTCGACGAACCGGCCCCATCCGGCGTCCAGCCGTTCCAGCGCCGCCGAACCCTGCAAGGCGCCGCCCAGCATCGGATAGTACCAGTCCATGGCGAAGCCGGATCGGTCGGCGGTCCGGTCGAAGCGCTCAGGGCGGTCGCGCAGCGCCTCGCCAAGCCGCGCCTGGGCCGCCCGCCAGGCGGGCTGGGGCTCATCGACCAGGTCCGCCAGAGCAAGGGCGCAGTCCAGGCTCTTGTGGATCGAGCCGCAGCCGGCGCGCACGGCGTCGTCGGCCGAGGTCCCATGGGCCTCCTGCGACCACGAAATGTCACCCTCCGGGTGCTGCAGGCGCAGGACAAAACCCATCGCCTGCCGCACCATCGGCCAGTAGCGCCGGGCGACCGCGGCCTCGCCGGTGAGTGTCACGAAGTGCCAGACCACGACGGCGCAATAGGCGGCGAAGTTGGTGTCGCGGAAGGCCGGCGGCTTGACCCGGGCCATGTGCAGCCGGTCGGCCATGGGCAGCATGTTGCCATACTCGCCGAGCCAGGCGCCGTCCGGGCCCTGCCGCGCCATCAGGCAGTCGAGGCCGGCGCGGGCGGCGTCCCATTCGCCGGCGACCGCCAGGCCCATGACGCATTCCCCATGGTTCCAGGGATCCCAGGGACCGCCCGTGAACCAGGGAATGGCGCCGTCAGCCTCCTGGGCCTCCAGCATGCAGATCACCGCGCCGCCCAGGGGATCGCGCCGCCGCGGGGGCGCCCGACGTGAAACCGCGCCCCGGCTCATGCCGCCGCCTCGCTAGCCACGGCGGATTTCCGGAAATAGAAGGCGACGCTCTTGCCCATGATCGGATCGGCCAGGGCCTCAAGCCCCCGGGTCAGGGCGGGCTTCTCCATCAGGTCCCACACCAGGAACCTGTGATAGGCCTTGATCATCGGATGATCGTCCTGGCGGCTCCAGAAGGCGCATTTCAGCCACCAATAGGGGCTGTGCAGCCCATGCGCATAGTGCTGGCCCATGAACCGGTAGCCCAGGCGCTCGATCTCCCGGCGCAGACTGTCTTCCTGGAAGATGCGAACGTGGCCCCCAGGCTGGTCGGCATAGCCGCCCTCGCCCGGCGCCAGCTTCCAGCAGATGGCTTCCGGCCAAGCGCGGGGCACTGTTGGGGAAAAGACGCCACCGGGCTTCAGGACCCGGCTGATCTCGGCCAGCACGGCGAAATAGTCGTCCAGATGCTCGAGCACTTCGGAGCAGATGACGGCGTCGAAGGTCCCATCGCCGAAGGGCAGGCGATAGGCGTCCCCCTTGATGAAAGCGCAGGCCCCGGGCTTTGCGGGCCTGGGCAGTTCGCCGACCCCGGCCATCGCCTTGCGGAGGGAAGGGAGATCCATATCCAGGCCGACGACATTGACGCCGTCCTCCAGGTGGACCCCGTGGCAGTGACGCCCCTCCCCGCAACCCAGATCCAGAACCCAGTCGCCCGGCCGCAGGGCCAGGCGGTCGATCTTCACGGTCAGCACGCCGAGATCACCGCATCTTCGAGGACAGTTTCATAGGCGGCCGCGGCGCGGTCCCAGGAGAACACTTCCCGGGCGCGGCGACGGCTGGCCTCGCTCAGGGTCGTGCGCTTGGCCGGATCGTCAAGCAGCTGGGCGATCGCCGTGGCCAGCGCCTGGGGATCGCCGCGACGCACCACCACCCCGGCATCTCCGACCACTTCGGGCAAGGCGCCGCCATCGGTGACGACCACGGGCGAGGCGCAGCTCATGGCCTCGGCCGCCGGCAGGCCAAAGCCTTCATAGAGAGACGGCGTCACACAGACCGTGGCTCTGGCGTACTGTTCGGCCATCTCTTCGCCGGTCAGGTCGCTGATGAAGCTGACCCGATCGGCCAGACCCAGGCTGTTGAGCAGCTTTCCGGTGGGACCATCGGGCTTGAGCTTGCCGATCACCACCAGTTCCAGGTCGGGATAGGCCGGCAGCAGGTCGGCATAGGCCTGGATCAGGACGCCCAGGCCTTTCAGCGGCACATCGGCGCTCGCCGTGGTCAGCAGCCGACGATCACGGCGGCGCAGGTCCGGCTGCGGGCGAAAGACGTTCTGATCGACCCCGATGGGGATGGCGGTCATCCGCTCGGGCGCAATCTTCAGGTAGCGGGCGACATCGCGCCCGGCGCTCTTGGACACCACGATCACCCGGTCGAGCCGGGGCGCCACATGCTCCTGCATGCCCAGGAAACTGTACCAGCGGCGGATCAGCCACCTGACCTTCGGGTCGGGTTCGGCGTCCAGGGCGAGTTCCAGATCGCGGCGGATGGGATGGTGGATTACGCCGACCACCGGCAGTCCCGCGCGCTGGGCGTCCAGCAGCCCATAGCAGAGCGACTGGTTGTCGATGACCACGTCATAGTCGCTGGCGTGCGCCTTCAGATAGCGGGCGATCCGGCGGCCGAACGTGTAGGGCTCCATGAACTTGCCCGACAGATGCCCGAAATATTCCGCCAGATCCGTCCAGCTCAGAAGGTGCCTTGGGCGCAGGGCCATGTGCCCATTATGGGGTTGGGCATAGAGGTCCAGGGACGGGATTTTGACCAGGTCCACCCCCGGCGGCAAATCCGGATAGGGCGGTCCCGACAGGATATCGACCTTGTGGCCGCGGGCGGCCAGGGCCCGTGCGGCCTGAAACAGGTACACGCCCTGTCCTCCCACCCGAGGGTCGGATCGATAAGACAGGAAGGCGATCCTCAGGGAGCCGCCTCTTCGTGGACGGCCAGAATGGGGCGGCTGAAGGACGTCGGTCGCTAGGGGGGTCTCGAGCATGGCCTGCGGGTCTACAGCCTGAATGGGCGGGAGCCTAGACGAACCTGTCCTTCCCCCACGTAAGTTATTCAACAGAAACGCAATCAAGCGTGTTTCGACCATTTGATGCTTGCGCCGCGCCATTGCTTGAATGTTGCGGCGTATGTCGGCGGCGTCGAGCAGGCGACACAATGGTCAGGCTTGCCACCGTGACGGGCAAATCGCGCCTTGAACGGGCTAACAAAATTCCCGCTAGAGGCGAATTATTTGTGCGAGGCACTTGCACTTTCCACCGCCCAATGGCCATTGGGCGAACGCGCTCAAGCTCCGCCGGCAGCTGAGGCGTTTCGACCAGAAGTCACCCTTTAACGGTTCGTTAACCATCCATTTTGAGCGTTGCGTGCCCATATTGCGCACCGACTTGCTTGCCAAAATGTCGCAGGAGACCACCTTAGGATGGAACTTGCGAGGTTGTTATGGTTACTGAACCTTCAGCGGACTGGCCCATAGCAAGGGTGAAAGCTCATTCGTCCGATAATTTTACTTCACTGATGTATCGATTCCACTTGGCCGCAAGCACGCTGTTCAAGCTGACTTCGTCATGGCGAGCGAAGTGCGGAAACGATTCAGAAGCGCTGTACATATATACGGCTTTCCTACTCGCTCTTGCTGCAGAAGCGGTAAAGTCCGTGGGGCTGAATGAAAATGATATGAGCGGCGAAGTCACCGCGACATTGTCTGCCTTCAGTATTGCGTCAATGACGGGCATCCCTCGCGAGACGGTTCGCCGCAAGCTGCGGATCCTGTCGGACCGGGGCATGATCGTGCCAGGACCCGGCTCGGCCTTCAGCCTGACGCTCGCCCGCGAGGCGATCCGAGAGTTTGTTCAACGCGCCCAACCCCTCGAGCTGCCCTACGACTGGGAGGCGCTTCAATGATCACTTCAGAGCCCCCGTCGGCGCAGATCTTCAATCTTGAATTGAGCCGAGAGCCGGGCGCTGTAGACGCGCCCCAGCCCGCCGCGCCCTATTTCTTCGGTTCAGGTCTCCTCAGCCAGGACGGCGATCGGCGGGTGGTGGAGTACTGCCTGCTCGACACCTTCGCCACGATCGCGCTGAAGTTCCGCGCCGAATGGACCCTTGCGCCCAGCCATGGCCGCCTGCGCTGGCAGCCCGGCTCGGACGCCCTGGCCGGCCTTCTGATGCTGCGCCTGGCCGTGGCGCGCGAGACCGTGGTCATCGCCAGCCGCAAGGCTGAGGACTCCCTTCTGCCCATCACCGCCATCGAAGAGGCGCGGCGCGTGGTCGAGGGCCAGGAATTCTATGAGAACCGCCAGCTGCGGGCGCATGCGCCGGCCGCCTGCGCCCGCATGGCCCGCGCCCATGCCGAGGCCCTGGAGTCGGAGTTCACCGCCTTCCTGGTGGCCGCCCGCCTGCATGAGGTCTGGGCGATCAGCGAGGAGGCTCGGCGCAGTCCGCCCGAGGACGTCGTCGACGCCGTGATCGTGCCCTTCCCCATGGAGGAAGCCCGCAGCTTTCAGCCCCCGGTCCGAGGACCGCGCCTCGGCGCCGCCCAGATGTTCTCCCGCCTGCTTGATCCATTCACCGGGCGGGCGCACGCGCCGCCCCCGGAGGGACGTCCCCAATGAGCCAGCCAGGCGATATCCTGCGCGCCGTCGTCGGCCCCTTGGGCTATCCGATCACCCGCGACACCCTGCCGCCGCCCGACACCGTGCGGTGGAATGCGCGGCGCAAGGCCGAGCTGCTGCTGGCCATACGCGCTGAGCTGATCTCCCTGCGCGAGGCGGTCGCCCTCTATAAGTTGTCGGCCGAAGAAATCGCCGGCTGGCTCAGCCTGTTCGAGCGCCACGGCCTCGACGGCCTCAAGACCACCCGCGCCCAGACCTATCGGCCCGCCAAGAGCCGCCGCATCCAGACGCCGACCGAGCCCTTCGGCCAGGCGACCCAGACGGCGATTTCCTGACCCGGCTAGCCGGACGCCGGCCCTCAGGCCGGCGTCTCCACCACCTGCAACTGTTCGATGCCGGCCTCTCGCAGCGCCATGATGAGCTCGCTCAGGGTCGCCTCGACCTCGACGGGATCGCGGCCTCGGATCACCAGGTTCGAGCCGAACCCGTCTGCGCCATAGAAGGGATAGCTGCCCAGGGAGAGGGCGGGATGGGCCTTGGCCAGGCCCTCCAGGGGGGCTGCGATCGCGCCCTCCCCTGAGCCCTCGACCCGCAGGGTGCGCGACACCACCACCGCGCCGCCTTTCAGCCGCGGCCCCACATCCTGCAGCATGCCGCGCATGATCTGCGGCACGCCGGCCAGGACAAACACATTGCCGATGGTGAAGCCCGGCGGGCCTTGGACCGGGTTGTTCACCAGATCCCCACCCACCGGGATGCGCGCCATCCGCCGCCGGGCCGCGTTGACCTCGCCGCCCCAGCGGGCCGCCATCATCGCCAGGATGTCGGGATGCTCCACAAGCTCGACGCCAAAGGCCGCCGCCACGGCATCGGCGGTGATGTCGTCATGGGTGGGGCCGATACCGCCGGTGGTGATCACATAGTCATAGCGGGCGCGCAGGGCGTTCAGCGCCGCCACGATCTCGTCGAGCACATCGGACACCGTCCGCGCCTCGGCCAGCTCCACCCCATGGGCCCCGAGATAGCGGGCGATGTCGCCCAGGTTGGTGTCGCGGGTGCGACCCGACAGGATTTCGTCGCCGATGATCAGCACGGCGGCGGTCACCCGGCCTTCGGTGAATGGATCTGGCGCGGCGACGGACGGGGTTGTCATGTTCATCTCACCTTTTGCTGCCGGATGAGTACCCGAGCATGGTCGGCGCGCAAGGGGTGCGCGCCAACCGCCAGGGACTTGTCCAATCCCGTATGAAGTTGGCTCGATCCTGAAGCGCCGGGTCGAGCCAACAGACGGCAATCCGTAGGGTTACGGATCTACCCGCGCGAATGACGCCGGCAGACTGCTGATCACGGAGGACCCCATGATCAGACGTCTCCCAACTTGCAGTCCATCTTCGCTCGAAGCGCGGCGCCGCAACCGAAGTGCGCCAAGGTACGCGCCTCGGATCACCCGGCGCCTGACGACCCTTGCCCTCCTAGCCAGCCTCGCCGCGGCTGGCCCAGCCCTGGCGCAGAGTTCCGGCGTTGGCGGTCAAATCGGCGGTTTCATCCAGAACATCGTCGACCTCCTCAACAGCAGTGTCATTCGCGGTCTTGCGACCATCGCCGTGATCCTGACCGGAATTGTCTGGATGTTCGGGCACATCGACATGCGGCGCGCCGGGACCGTCGTCGTCGGCATCATCGTGATCTTTAGCGCCGCCGCCATTGTCGACCTCATTGTGGGAGCCGGCTGACCATGCGCCCGCCTGCCCGCCTGAAGGACGAGCCGCTCTTCTTGGCCTGCACGCGGCCAGCCATGGTCGCTGGCGCGCCGATGGAGGCGATCGGCCTGAACCTGGTCTTCACTGGGGCGGTCTTCCTCATGGCCCATTCGCCCGCCTGGCTGCTGCTGGCCCCGGCTCTGCACGCCCTCGCCCGGGAAATCTGCCGCCATGACCCCTTCGCCTTTCGTCTGCTTTGGTTGTCCCTAGACAGTCAGACCAGGCTTTCGGAGCATGCCGGTTGGGGTGGCCCAAGCATAAACCCGGCCCCTATTGAGGCGCGCCGCAGCCTGGCGCAGGCGCTTCGTGGCTAGCGGCCAAGCCTTTCTGCGCCGCCGGCTAGGCGGGACCGGCTCGGCCCCTCAGCGCGGCCTGGCCAGCGCCCTGCCCTATGTGCGGCACATCACCGATGAGGTCCTGGGCCTGGAGAACCAGGCCTTGATGATTTGCCTCCAGCTGGCCGGGGCGAGCTTTGAAACCGCTGACCTTGAGAACCTGAACGACGAGGTCGGCCAACTCAACAATATCTGGCGCAACCTCGCCGATGAACGGCTCGCCCTTTGGCATCACATTGCTCGCTGTCCCTACACACCGCCGCATCCGCCGCCCGTGGAGAGCACATTTGCGCAAGCTCTAGACGCCGGCTATCGCGCCCGCCTCGGGTCAGAGAGGATGTTCCTCAACGATCTCTACCTAACCTTGATCTGGAGACCGCCGCCCGAGACACGCCTCAACTTCTCGCCGAAACGGGACGAGGTGGCCGCCTTCAGCCAGCGAGAGGCCGAGGCGCTGTCACATCTGGAGCGCGCGGCCCAGGACCTGTCACAGCTCCTGGCGCGCTATGGCCCGCGAACCTTGAGCCTCTACGAGGCTAACGGCCTGACGTGGTCGGAGCCGCTTGAATTCATCAACCTTCTTCTGACGGGGGAGCAGAGCCGCGTCCCCCTCATCCGCGGCCGCGCCAGCAGCGCCATCGCCGGGGCTCGGCTCATCTTCGGGCGCGAGGCCTTGGAGGTTCGGCAGGCCGCCGGCGCAACCTTCGCCGGCCTCTTCAGCATCAAGGAGTACCCAGCTCGAACCCGGGCAGGACTATGGGATGGCCTATTGCAGGCCCCCTATCCCCTGGTCATCAGCCACAGCTTCAATTTTCTCTCCAAGGCTAGCGCCCTAGGCCTGATGGAGCGCAAACAGAGGCAGCTGCGCTCGGCCCGCGACCGGGCGAACTCCCAGGTGGAGGCCCTGGGCGAGGCGCTGGATGATCTGATCTCCAACCGGTTCGTCATGGGCGAGCATCATGCCTCCGTCCTCGTCCGGAGCTTAGATCCCGCCGGACTGGCCCAGAACATGGCAGACATGCGCGCCCGGCTTGCCGACACCGGCATGGTCGCGGTTCGCGAAGATCTTGGCCTGCAGCCGGCCTTCTGGGCTCAATTCCCCGGCCAGTTCCGGTGGCGCCCTCGGCCGGCGCCGATCACATCACGGAATTTTGCCGCCTTCGCCCCGTTTCACACCTACCCCTCAGGCCAAGGCCGCAGCCTGCACTGGGGCGCACCGGTCACGACCTTCCGCACCTCAGCCGGCTCTCCCTTTGAGTTCAGCTTTCATGTGGCTGACGTGGGCCACACCTTCATCTGCGGCCCCACAGGCTCAGGCAAGACGGTCGTCCAGAACTTCCTGCTCGCCCAGTTGGAGCGACTGGGCGCCCGGCAGATCCTGATCGACAAGGACCGCGGCGGCGAGCTGTTCATTCGGGCTCGTGGCGGCGCCTATCTTGACTTTGCGCCCGACCGTCCGAGCGGCCTGGCCCCCCTCAAGACGCTTGCGCTCACGCCAGCTAATCGCGCCTTCCTAGGCCGCCTGGTGGCTGAGCTTGTGGGAGGCGAGCAAACGCTCTCCCCTCGCATCCAGCGCGAGATCGACACCGCCATTGCAGGACTTGAGCCGCTTGACCCGCAGGCGCGCTCCTTTGAGGCCCTACGCAGTCTGATGAACCAAGGCCGAGCCGACGGGATCAGCCAACGGCTAGCCCCTTGGTGCGCCGGTCAACGCCTGGGGTGGGTCCTGGATGGGGATGGTGAGACCGACCTCTTGCGTGCCGACTTTGTGGGCTTCGACATCACCCGGGTTCTCGATGAACCGCAGGTGCGAACGCCGCTCCTCATGTGTCTGCTGCACCAGATAAACAGCTCGGTGGACGGCCGCCGTCTGGTGATCGACATCGACGAGTTCTGGAAGGCCCTGGGCGACGAAGCCTTTCGCGGCCTCGCCCAGGACGGATTGAAGACCTACCGCAAGCAGAACGCCTTTCTGATCCTGGCCACCCAATCCCCGGCTGACGTGCTCAGATCGACCATCGCCCACACCTTGCTGGAGCAGTGCCCCACCAAGATCTACCTGCCCAATCCGCTGGCGAGCGCCGCTGACTATACCGACGGGTTTGGTTTGACGGAGAAAGAACTCCGCCTGGTGCGCGAGGAGATGGCGCCCGGCGGCCGACAGTTCCTGATCAAGCAGGGGCGCGACTCCGTCGTCGCCAGCCTCCCCCTCGATGGCATGGACGACGAGATCGCCATCCTTTCGGGGCGCGCAGAGACCGTCGCCCTGGCCGAGCGTCTTCGGGCCGAGCTCGGCGGGGCCCCGCAGGCCTGGCTGCCAGAATTCCACAGGCAAAGGAGGAGCCTTCCATGAGGAAGCTTCGGCTCAGCGCAGGCGCCCTGGTGATCGCAGGTCTTGGCGCCGCCACCGCCCCAGCCGCCATGATCGTCCACGATCCCACCAGCTATGTTCAGCTCGTGCAGCAGGCACAGACGGCGCTGGATCAGTTGGAGAGCCTTCGCAACCAGGCTGAACATGGCCGTCGACTGGTGGAGACCTTGGATGAGGCTTCAGGCATCGAAGATATCGCAGCCCTCCTCGAGGCGGGGCCGTGGCGCTCGGCCCTGCCGGACGCGGCGATCTTCGACCCAAGTGAAGCGGCGCTTGACGATCTAGGCGCCCTCACCGCTCGGGCCCGGCAACTGCGCGATGAGCAGCGGCTGTTTGAGGCTGATCCAAAGAGCGGTCACGACCAACGACTTGAGGCCGCCGGCGCCCGAGCCGCCCGCGACATGGCCTTGGCCGAAAGCCTCAGTGCGGCCTTGGCGCAGCGGAACGCCGCCCTGGCTTCCATGGATGACGCGCTAGCCTCAGCGCCAAGCGCGAGAGCCGTCTTGGATATCCAGGCCCAGACCGCCTTGGAGCAGACCAGACTCGCCAATGAGCAGCTGCAGCTCCAGGCGCTTCAGCTGGCCCAGGCGGCCGAAGCCCGGGCGATCGCCCAGGCGCAGGACGAAAGGGCGGCCCTGGCCCGCCGCCAGCGCATGGCGGCCTATGCGGCGACCTTCCAGCCATGACGCCGATCATGCCCGAACAGGGTGTCGGCCATGGATGAGCCTTTTGAGGTTTTCGGCCCCGCCTACCTCTTTGTGGAAGAGCGACTGGAGCTCTTCCTGAGCGACCGCATGGGGGTCATGACGGCCGAGTTGGCGCCAGCGGTGCGTTCGGCCCTGGTGCTCTATGTCACCCTCTACGGGATCGCCATCGTGCGCGGGGCCATCACGGAACCGGTGCTCGACTTCGCAGTACGTAGCCTCAAGCTCGCCATCGTCTCGCTCCTGTCGACCACCGTCGCCTATCAGACCTATGTCACCGATCCGCTGTTTCGCGGCCTGCCCAACGCTCTGGCGGCGGCGGTCGGCGGCGGCGGGGCGGCGGACATTGGCGGCGCCTTCGACCAGTTCTACGCCCGGGCGGCCTTTCTGGCCGAAAGCGTCGCTCAGGAGGCCAGCTGGACCCATTTTGGGCCCTGGATCTTGTCGGCGGTGATCTATGTGGCCGCCGCCCTCACTGCGGCGCTCGGCTTTGGCGTCACCCTGCTGGCCAAGCTTGCGCTCGCCCTTCTGATCGCCCTTGGCCCCCTCTTCATCGCGTGTGCGCTCTTCAACGTCACCCGCCGCTTCTTCTTCGGATGGCTCGCCCAGGCGATCAACTACCTGGTCCTTTTCGCGCTCATCCTTGCGGTCCTGCAGCTGGTGCTGGCCTTGGTGGCCGGCCAATGGAGCCGGATTGAAGGGGGCGATCCCGTGGCGGGCGGGCTCGTCTTCGTCGCGCTTTGCCTTCTGGCGATGATCTTCTTCCTCCAGACACCGACCATCGCCTCTGGGATCGCCGGCGGGGCGAGCGCTGGCTTGGCGGACTTTGCCAACGCCGCAGCCACGTCCCGCAACTACCTCCTCACCCCACGCAGAGGTCGCCGATGAACGGCAGGCTCGGTCTGAAGATTATCGTCCTCGCCTGCGCGGCGCCCGCCCTGCTGTCTGGATGCGCAGCCCTAGGCGCACAGGACGCCTGCGGCGGCGGCGTACGCCGGCCCGTCAATCTGCAGGGCTCGGTCATCGATGCGGGCGCCAAGGCGCGGCCTCAGGCGAGACGGGCGCCTGAGGACAAAGGCCCGAAACCGGCGGGGCAAGACATCCCATGACCCGCGTCCGATCTTCAGATCTGGAGACCTACTTCACCGAAGCTGCTAGCTGGAGCGCTGACCAGGTCCAGGCTGCTGAGCGATCCCGAAGGCTCGCTTGGCTGATCGCGGCGGCCTCGGCGGCTGTTGCGGGCCTCTCCGTGAGCGCTGTCTTTGCCCTGGCGCCGCTCAAGACGGTCGAGCCTTTCGTGGTTCGCGTCGATCGCACGACAGGCGCTGTTGATGTCATGACGGCGCTCACCTCAGAACGCCCCCTGACCTACGACGAAGCCGTCTCCAAACACTTCCTGGCTCAGTATGTCCGCGCCCGAGAAGGATGGCTGGCGCCGGCGGCGGCCGCCGACTTCGCCCAGGTGGCGATCATGTCGACCCCGGCTGAACAGCAGCGATGGGCGGCCCTCACCGAGGCCGCCCATCCCAAAAGCCCGCAGAACCGCTACGGCCCTGGCGCCGAGGCGCAGGTTGAAATCCGCGCCATCAGCTTCGTCAGCGCCAATGTGGCCAGCGTCAGGTTCAACCGGATGGAACGGTTTGGCCCCACCGCCACCTCATCGGACTGGATCGCCACAGTGGCGTTTCACTACACCGATGCGCCCATGGCCGAGGCCGATCGGCTTCGCAATCCCCTGGGCTTTCAGGTTTCCAGCTATCGCGCCGACCCCGAGGTCGTCCCATGAGTCGCATCCTTGCGAGCCTCCTTGTCCCCGGCTGGCTAATGGTCATGAGTGGAGACGTCGCAGCCGCCACACCAGCGGCGGATGCGGCCGATCCTCGCCTGTCCCAGATCGATGTCAGCCAATCGGGCGTGATCGCCCTCCGCCTGCGACCTGGCTATGCCACCCAAATCATACTGCCGCCCAAAGAGCAGGTTGAGCACGCAGTGATGGGGGAGGCCCGCGGGTGGGAGGTTGCCGTGTTCGGCGACAGCCTCGTCCTCAAGCCCTTGGCGGACGCCGAGGCGACCAATCTCCTGGTGACCGCCAAGGACCACAAGAGCCCCCACCGCTACCGGTTCGACCTGAGCCTGGCCGCCTCGCACGAGCCAGCGCCCTATGAGTTGCGTCTAACCCGGCCGGGCATAGCCCCAGACCTCGCCCTGGCTCAGGCGCAAGCGGCCGCTGAGGCGCGCGCCCAGGCCCTTGTCCAGCAGGCCGTGCACGCCGCCCCCTTCGAGGGCCCGCGAAACTTCGCCTACTCAGCGCAAGGGGCCATCGAACTGCAGCCTTCGGAGGTCTCCGACAATGGTCGCTTCACCATCCTGCGGTTCCCGGCCCAACAGCCCATTCCCAGCATCTACGAGATAGGCCCCGATGGGCTTGAGCGGCTGGTCCCGTTCCACATTCAAGATGAGTTCCTGGTGGTGCATCTGGTCGCCGAGCGGCTGCGGCTGCGCCGGGGCGGCCGTCACCTGTGTCTCTTCAATGAGGCGTTCAATCCCCATGGCGGCGTCGAACGCACCGGAACGGCCTCGGGACGCCTCGTTCGGGACCTGAAACCTGAGGCCGAGAGACCATGAGCCACATCCCAGATCCCCCAGAAGAGCCCGACACCGCGCCGCTCAACCGCACCATTTCCCCGATCACCCAGAGGCTGTCCTATCGGCCGTCTCGTAGCCTGATCATCATCGCTCTGGGCCTTCTGGGCGGGGGCGCCATCCTGCTGGTCAGCCAAACCGATAGGACGCCAGCGGCGCAGCCTCAGGCCGCCGGGCCCGCCAAGCAGGTGGTGCGGTTTGAGGCCCCGCCTGAGCGACCAACCGCGGGCGATCAGAGTCTAGAAGCTCCGAGCTCGTCACCAGCCGGAATAGACGAGGCCGATCTCGGCGGCTTCGACGCTCCCGGGCAGCCCGCACCGGCTCAGACCCCCTCGTCGCCGGATGCGAACGCCAGCGCGCCGCCCGCCCCTGGCCCACTTGTCGTCTACCGCAGGCCCGAGGGCTCCGAGGTCAGGACCGCTCAGGCCTCGGACCTCGCCACTGACAACGGACCTGTCATGGCGCGCACCAGCCTCGAGGCCGAGACTTCAGGGCTGGACGTGATCGGAACCGCAAGGGCCGCTCGGGCCGGGGATCGCAACTACCAACTGCTGGCCGGCGCGGTCCTGCCTTGCCTGCTTCAAACGGCCCTGGATTCCAGCCGTCCAGGGCACGCGACCTGCCTGCTGCCCAGCGACGTCTATTCCGACAATGGAGCGACGGTCCTCTTGGAAAAGGGCACCCGCGTGTTGGGGCGATACGACGCTGGCCTCGCTCGAGGTGACCAGCGCCTGCTGGTGCGCTGGCTGCGCGCCGTAACCCCAGCTGGCGTCGCCATTTGGCTTGACGCGCCCGCCGCTGACGCTCTGGGACGCTCAGGTTTGGCCGGCGAGCTCGATACGCGCTTTTGGTCGCGGTTTGGCGGCGCGGTGCTTTTGTCCCTGATCGATCAGGCGCAAACGCCCCGCCGATCCTCAGAGGGCCAGGTGTGGGTCGCACCGTCTCAAGCGCCCACGGTCGCCTTGGAATCGTCGATCGATCTCCCACCAAGGCTGGTGGCGCCGCAAGGCTTGGAGGTCTCCATCTTCGTCACTCAGGATCTCGATTTTTCCGGGGTCTACGACCTGCGCGGACGCTGACCATGGCGGCGCAAGAGATGGTCCTGCGTCGCTACATGGATCCCCTCCAGGGGTGGCTCAATCGCCCGGGCGTCACCGACCTCGTGGTCAATCGTCCTGGTGAGCTGGCCATCGAGGAAGGCGGACGCTGGCGGTGGCGACAGGAGCCCCAGATGTCGGCGACCTGGTTGTCGACCCTGGCGCACCTGGCTGCAGCCTACTCCGGCCAGAACGTGGACGAGGCCCAACCCATTTGCTCAACCACCCTGCCTGGCGGGGTCCGTTGCCAAGTCGTCATCCCGCCGGCGGCCGGCCAAGTGTCGCTCACCCTGCGCAAGCCATCTCGCCGACGCATGACGCTCCAATCGCTGGAGAAGGGCGGACTGTTTGGGCAGGTCAACGCCACCTCTGGCGCGCGGGCCAGCCAGGATCAACACCTGACAGTCCTGAAAGAGGCGGGCGATTGGCCAGCCTTCCTCCAGCAAGCGGTCCAAACCCGCCGCAACATTCTGATCTCCGGGGCGACCGGTTCGGGCAAGACCACCTTGGCCAAGGCGCTCATTGAACAAATCCCGCCCCACGAGCGGTTGGTGACGATCGAGGAC